>ERZ773108.2416-NODE-2416-length-16003-cov-8.401430_pt1 | contig 16003 bp, 8 predicted proteins | sample MGYA00580570_ERZ773108 | MGnify/ENA primary metagenome ERZ773108 (study PRJEB29015, sample SAMEA2737840) | human gut metagenome | biome: human gut; feature: human-associated habitat; material: faeces | place: China | collected 2012 ...
CCCGACAAGGGCGGCTCCAAATGGAAAAGAATCAGGCGTCAATGGTGGAAATGCCGAGGGTGATCTCCTCCAGCACGTCCAGCAGCACCCGCACCGTGTCCAGCGCCGTCAGCATGGTGACGCCGTTTTCCACTGCACAGCGGCGGATCTGGCTGGAGCCGGAATGCACATCCTCACAGCGGACGTCCATGGTGTTGATGACGTAGGTGACATAGCCCTGACGAATGGAATTGAGAATTTCGTCGGAGCCGTCGTCTACCTTCGCCCGGACGCGGGTCTTGATGCCGTGCTGGCGCAGGAAAACCGCGGTGCCCACGGTGGCCTCAATGTTGAAGCCCAGCCGGTAAAACCGGCGGATCAGGGGCAGCGCTTCCTCCTTGTCCTCGTCGGAGATGGTCACGAATACAGTGCCGTAATTTTCCAGCTTCATGCCCGACGCCTGCATCGCCTTGTAAAGCGCGTGGGTCAGGTTGTTGTCGTAGCCGATGGCCTCGCCGGTGGATTTCATCTCCGGAGACAGGTAGGCATCCAGCCCCCGCAGCTTGGAGAAGGAGAAGGCCGGAGCTTTGGCATAGTACCGCTTCTGCTCGTCGGGGTACAGCATGTCGATGCCCTGCTCCTTCAGGCTCTGACCCAGCGCCACCAACGTGGCAATGTCCGCCAGAGGATAGCCCGTGGCCTTACTCAGGAACGGCACGGTACGGGAGGAACGGGGGTTGACCTCGATGATATACACATGATCCTCCGGATCGACGATGAACTGGATATTGTACAGTCCCTTGATGCCGATGGCAGGCCCCAGCTTCTTCGCGTACTGCAAAATAATGCCCTTGACCTTATTGGAAATGGAGAAGGACGGGTACACGGAGATGGAGTCGCCGGAGTGGACGCCGGTGCGCTCCACCAGCTCCATGATGCCGGGGACGAACACGTCCGTCCCGTCGCAGATGGCGTCGATCTCCACCTCTTTGCCACGGATATACTTATCCACCAGCACAGGCTTGTCCGCGTCGATCTCCACGGCGGTGTGGAGGTAATGCCGCAGCTGCTCCTCGTTGGCGACGATCTGCATTGCCCGTCCGCCCAGCACGAAGCTGGGACGCACCAGAACGGGATAGCCGATCTCCCGGGCGGCGGCGACGCCGTCCTCAATGCGGGTGACGGCCTTTCCCTTCGGCTGGGGGATGTTCAGGGAAATCAGAAGCTTTTCAAAGGCGTCCCGGTTTTCCGCCTTTTCGATGGCGGCGCAGTCGGTGCCGATGATGTTCACGCCCAAATCCGTCAGGGGCTGCGCCAGATTGATAGCCGTCTGGCCGCCCAGAGAGGCAATGACGCCCTCGGGCTTCTCCTGCTCCACCACGTTCATCACGTCCTCCACCGTCAGCGGCTCGAAGTACAGCTTGTCGGAGGTGGTGTAATCCGTGGAAACCGTTTCCGGGTTGTTGTTGATAATGATGGCCTCGTAGCCCGCGTTTTTGATGGTCTGGATGGCGTGGACGGTGGAATAGTCGAACTCCACGCCCTGGCCGATGCGGATGGGGCCGGAGCCGAGGACAATGACTTTCTTCTTGTCGGAGACGACGGACTCGTTTTCCGTCTCGTAGGTGGAGTAAAAATACGGGATATAGCTGTCGAATTCTCCCGCGCAGGAGTCGATCATCTTGTACACCGGGCGGATATTGCTGCTCTGGCGCAGGGCAAACACCTTCCGCTCCGGGACGTTCCAGATCTGCGCCACCGCCCGGTCGGAGAAGCCCATCTTCTTCGCCTGATAATATACGCTGCTGTCCATGACCGCGCCGGAAAGCTCCCGCTCCATGGAGATGATATTTCGCAGCTTACGGATGAAGAAGGCGTCGATGGTGCTTTTCTCTACGATTTCCTCCACGCTTACGCCCATGCGCAGCAGCTGGGCGATGGCGTAGATGCGGTCGTCGGTGCCGATTCTGATATAGTCCAGCAGGTCTTCCCTGCCCCAGCTGTCGAATTTTGGCATGTGCAGGTGGTACACGCCGATCTCCAGCGAGCGGATGCCCTTGAGCAGGCTTTCCTCAAAGGTGCGGCCGACGCTCATGGTTTCGCCCGTGGCCTTCATCTGGGTGCCGAGACGGTTGTTGGCATCGGAGAACTTGTCGAAAGGAAACCGGGGCATTTTGGTGACAACGTAATCCAGCGCCGGCTCGAAGGCCGCGCAGGTGTTGGCAAGACGAATTTCATCCAGCGTCATGCCAACGCAGATCTTCGCGGAGACCCGGGCAATCGGGTAGCCGGAAGCTTTGGAGGCAAGTGCGGAGGAACGGGACACTCTGGGATTGACCTCGATGAGGTAATACTGGAAGGATTTGGGGTCCAGCGCGAACTGGACGTTGCAGCCGCCCTGAATTTTCAGCGCGCGGATCAGGCGCAGGGCGGAATCCCGGAGCATGTGATACTCTTTGTTGGTCAGCGTTTGCGACGGGCAGACCACGATGGAGTCGCCGGTGTGGATGCCCACGGGGTCAAGGTTCTCCATGTTGCAGATGGCAATGGCGGTGTCGTTGGCGTCCCGCATGACCTCGTATTCGATTTCCTTGAAGCCCTTGATGCTCTTCTCCACCAGAACCTGATGGACGGGCGACAGCACCAGAGCGTTTTTCATGATCTCCCGGAATTCGTCCTCGTTATCGGCAAATCCGCCGCCGGTGCCGCCCAGAGTAAAGGCAGGGCGAAGCACCACGGGATAGCCGATGGTTTCCGCCGCGGCAAGACCTTCCTCCATGGTATTGGCGATCTGAGAAGGAAGCACCGGCTCGCCAAGACGCTCACAAAGCTCCTTGAACAGTTCCCGATCCTCCGCCTGCTCAATAGATTCGCTGGGCGTTCCCAGCAGCTGCACGTGGCATTCCTTCAGAATGCCCTTCTTTTCCAGCTGCATGGCAAGATTCAGTCCCGTCTGGCCGCCGATGCCGGGGATGATGGCGTCCGGCCGCTCAAAGCGGACGATACGGGCGATATATTCCAGCGTCAGCGGCTCCATGTAAACCTTGTCCGCGATGGCGGGGTCGGTCATGATGGTCGCGGGGTTGCTGTTGCACAGAATGACCTCATAGCCCTCTTCTTTCAGGGCGAGGCAGGCCTGCGTGCCGGCATAGTCGAATTCCGCCGCCTGACCGATGACGATGGGGCCGGAGCCAATGACCAGAATTTTCTTCAAATCGGTACGTTTCGGCATGTTACTTTCCCTCCATCATGGCGATGAATTCATCGAACAGGTAGGCGCTGTCCTGCGGGCCGGGGGCGCTTTCCGGATGGTACTGGACGCTGAATATCCGGTCGGCGGCGCACTTCTGCCCCTCCACCGTACCGTCCAGCAGGTTGACATGGGTCACGGTCAGGCCGGTTCCCGCCAGAGAATCCGCCTTTACCGCGTAGGAATGGTTCTGGGAGGTGATCTCCACCTTCCCCGTCTGGAGGTTTTTCACCGGATGGTTTCCGCCACGGTGGCCGAATTTCAGCTTGTAGGTGGACGCGCCGTAGGCAAGGGCGATGATCTGATGTCCAAGACAGATGCCGAAAATCGGCAGCTTTCCGCGAAGGGCGCGGACGAGGTCGATCACCGGCTTTGCGTCCTCCGGGTTGCCGGGGCCGTTGGAGATGAACAGGCCGTCCGGGTGCATGGCCATCACTTCCTCGACGGTAACCGTCCACGGAACGATGGTCACTTCACACCCCCGGGCGTTCAGACTGCGGATGATGTTGTGCTTGATGCCGCAGTCAACGGCCACAACGCGGTGCTTTGGATTTGCACAGGCGGATATCCACGGGGATTTCGTACTCACCACGGAAACCTGATTGGTGGGCAGAGCGGTGGAGCGCATTTTCGCAAGGCAGGCGATGCTGGGGGTCTGCGCGTCCACGATCAGCGCCTTGCAAGTGCCCTCATCCCGGATGTGGCGGGCAAGGCGGCGGGTGTCCACCCCGGCGATGCCCACAATGTCATACTGGAACATCACGTCTTCCAGTGTCCGCGCGGCGCGGAAATTGGAAGGCTCGCTGTTGAATTCCCGGACGACCAGACCGCTGATGGTGGGTCTGTCCGTCTCGTAGTCTTCATTGCACATGCCGTAATTGCCGATCAGGGGGTAGGTCATGACCACGGCCTGCGCGGTGTAGGAAGGGTCCGAGAGTATTTCCTGATAGCCCACCATGGAGGTGTTGAACACCAGCTCCACCAGCGCGTCCCGTTTGGCGCCGAAGCCGTAACCGTAAAACTCGGTGCCGTCCTCCAGAATGATTTTTCTGTCAAAAATCCGATTCATGGCTTTTCACCGGCCTTTCTCTGGGAAAGCTTCTGCTCAAACTGGTCTTTCCGGGTGTCCTCGGGAATCGATGTGGGATAGTCGCCGTCAAAGCAGGCGCTGCAATATTCTTCGCTGCCGCACAGGTCACGAAGATTTTCCAGGGGCAAATAGCCCAGGCTGTCCACGCCGATGATCTCCCCGATTTCGGCCACGGTATGGCGGCAGGCGATCAGGTGCTCCCGGGAGTCGATGTCCGTGCCATAGTAGCAGGGGTGCAGGAACGGCGGCGCGGAGATGCGCATGTGAATTTCCTTCGCCCCCGCGTCCCGCAGAAGCTGCACAATGCGCCCGGAGGTCGTGCCGCGGACGATGGAATCGTCCACCATCACCACCCGCTTGCCCCGGACTTCGCTTTCCACGGGGCTGAGCTTGATCTTGACCTGATCTACCCGGTGATCCTGCCCGGGGGCGATGAAGGTCCTGCCGATATATTTGTTTTTGATCAGGCCGATGCCGTAGGGAATCCCCGATTCCCGGGCATAGCCCATGGCGGCGTCCAGACCGGAATCCGGCACGCCGATGACAATGTCCGCGTCCACCGGATGGGTCTTCGCGAGGATCTCCCCTGCCCTGACCCGGGCATCATGAACGCTGACACCGTCGATGACGGAATCCGGCCGGGCAAAGTAGATATATTCAAAAATGCACATCTTTTTGGGCGCGGTGCCGCAGTGGCTGGTGTCGGAGTGGATGCCGTCGCAGTCAAAGGTCAGGATTTCTCCGGGCAGAATGTCCCGCTGGAATTCCGCGCCGACAGCGTGAAGGGCGCAGCTCTCCGATGCGACGATATACGTCCCGTCCTTCATTTTTCCATAGCACAGCGGGCGGAATCCGTGGGGGTCGCGCACCGCAATGAGCTTGGTGGAGGACATCATGACCAGAGAAAAAGCGCCCTCCAGCCTGTCCACCGCGCGGCTGACCGCCGCCTGAATGGAGGGAGCGGTGATCCGCTCCCGTGTGATCACATAGGCGATGGTCTCCGTGTCGGAGGTAGTATGGAAAATGGCGCCGGAAAGCTCCAGCTCCCGGCGGAGCTGAAGCGCGTTGCTCAAATTGCCGTTATGGGCAAGCGCCAGCTTGCCTTTTAAATGATTGACCTGAATAGGCTGGCAGTTTGCCAGATTGGAGCCGCCGGTGGTGCCGTAGCGGGCGTGGGCAACCGCCATTTTCCCCCTGGGGAACTGCTTCATGACGCTGCCCGTGAACACCTCACTGACCAGCCCCAGACCCTTGTGGCCGTCAAAAACACCGTCGTCATTGACGACAATGCCGCAGCCCTCCTGCCCACGGTGCTGTAAGGAATACAGCCCGTAGTAGGCAAGGCTCGCTACATCCTCCTGACGCTGGCTGTAAACGCCGAACACGCCGCATTCTTCGTGGATACTCATGGTTATTCCCCCAGGCTGGCCTTGACAAAGCCCAGAAACAGCGGATGGGGCTTGTTGGGACGGCTCTTGAATTCCGGATGGTACTGCACGCCCACATGGAAGGGACGGTCGGTCAGCTCCACAGTCTCCACCAGACGCCCGTCCGGGGAGGTACCGCTTAAGGTAAGTCCGGCCTTTTGCAGAACGTCCCGGTAATCATTGTTGAATTCGTAGCGGTGGCGGTGACGCTCGTGGATAAGACCCGCGCCGTAGCACCGCGCCATGGTGGTATCCGGGGTGATGACGCAGGGGTAAGCGCCAAGGCGCAGCGTGCCGCCCTTGTCCACCTCGTCGCTCTGTCCGGGCATGAAGTCGATGACCTTATGCTCGCTCACCGGGTCAAATTCGCCGGAATTGGCGTCCGCCAGACCGGCAACATTCCGGGCGTACTCAATGACGGCAATCTGCATACCAAGGCAGATGCCGAAATAAGGCACCTTCTTTTCCCGGGCGTACTTCGCCGCAAGGATCATGCCCTCAATGCCCCGGCCGCCAAAGCCGCCGGGAACGATGATGCCGTCCAGATGGGACAGCTTTTCGCCCACGGTGTCCTCCGTCAGCGTCTCCGAATCGATCCACTGAATATCCACCACGGCGTCCAGCGCGTAGCCCGCATGGCGCAGAGCTTCCGCCACGGAGAGGTAAGCGTCGTGGAGCTGAACGTACTTGCCAACCAGGCCGATGGTGACGTGCTTGCTGCTGTTTCTGATTTTCTCCACCATCTGAATCCATTCCGTCAGCTCAGGCTTGGGGGTCTCCAGACCCAGTTCCCGGCAGACAATGCCGGACAGATTGGACTTTTCCAGCATCAGCGGGGCTTCGTACAGCACGGGCAGGGTGATATTCTCAATGACGCAGTCCGGCTTAACGTTGCAGAACATGCTGATCTTCTGGAAAATGGAGGATTCCAGCGGCTCATCGCAGCGCAGAACGATGATATCCGGCTTGACGCCCATGCCCTGCAATTCCTTGACAGAGTGCTGGGTGGGCTTGGACTTATGCTCGTCGGAGCCACGGAGGAACGGCACCAGCGTCACGTGGATGAACAGGCTGTTCTCCTTCCCTACCTCCAGCGCGATCTGGCGCACCGCCTCCAGGAAGGGCTGGGACTCGATATCACCGATGGTGCCGCCGATTTCGGTGATGACCACATCCGCGTCGGTCTTCCGGCCGACGTTGTAGACGAACTCTTTGATCTCATTGGTCACGTGGGGAATGACCTGAACCGTGGAACCCAGATACTCGCCCCGGCGCTCCTTGTTCAGCACGTTCCAGTACACCTTTCCGGTGGTCAGGTTGGAGAACTTGTTCAGGTCTTCGTCGATGAAGCGCTCGTAGTGACCCAAGTCCAGGTCGGTCTCCGCGCCGTCCTCGGTGACGTAGACCTCGCCGTGCTGGTAGGGGCTCATGGTGCCGGGGTCAACGTTGATGTAGGGGTCCAGTTTCTGGGCGGCGACCTTCAGTCCCCGCGCCTTGAGAAGACGGCCAAGAGACGCCGCGGTGATGCCCTTGCCCAGACCGGAAACCACGCCGCCGGTCACAAAGATGTATTTCGTCATTGGTGATCTCTCCTTTACTCTACTGTAACGGATTTTGCCAGATTTTTCGGTTTGTCGATATCACAGCCGTTTTCCTTGGCCACGTAATAGGCCAGCAGCTGTAACGGGACGATTTCGGCCACCGCGCACAGCAGCGGGTCGATTTTCGGCACAAAGATCATGTCGTCGGCCAGAGAAACGATCTTCCCGTTCCCCTTGAAGGCCACCGCGAGCACCTCCGCGCCCCGCGCCTTGACCTCCACGATGTTGCTCATGGTCTTCTCCATGACCGCGTCGTTGCAGCACAGGGCGATCACCGGCTGCCCCTCGTAAATCAGGGCGATGGTGCCGTGTTTCAACTCGCCCGCCGCGTAGGATTCCGCGTGGATGTAGGAGATCTCCTTCATCTTCAACGCCCCTTCCAGAGCAACGGCGTAGTCGGTGTTTCTTCCGATGAAGAACATGGAGGGGCTGCCGTGGTATTTCTTTGCCAGAGCAGGAATGGCGGGGTTCATGTCCAGCGCCGTCTGCATCTGCTTGGGCAGGGAGCGCAGCGCCGTGAGCAGCCGCTTGTACTCCTTCCCCTCGACAGTCCCCAGAGATTTGGCCGCGTACAGGGCAAACAGGTACAGCACCGTCAGCTGGGTGGTGTAGCCCTTGGTGGTGGCCACGGCAATCTCCGGGCCTGCCCATGTGTACAGGGTGTAGTCGGCGATTTTCGCAATGGTACTGCCCACCACGTTCACGATGGCAAGCGCCTTCGCACCCCGGCGCTGGCATTCCTTCATGGCGGCAATGGTATCCGCCGTCTCGCCGGACTGGGACAGGACGATGAGCAGCGTATGCCCGTCAATCAGGGGGTCTGCATAGCGAAGCTCACTTGCCAGCTCCGTAGTCACGGGGATACGGCACAGCTTCTCGATGGTATATTTCCCCGCGCACCCGGCATAATAGGCCGAGCCGCAGGCCGTAATGACGATTTTATGGATTTGGGAAAGATCGATGTTCAGGTCGTCCAGAACGATCTCCCCATTCCGGATTCTGGGGGTGATGGTCGCTTCCACCGCCCGGGGCTGCTCCATGATCTCCTTGAGCATGAAGTGGTCGTAGCCGCCCTTTTCCGCCGCCTGGATGTCCCAGGTAATGCGGCTGGCCTTCTTGGTGATGGGGTGGCCTGAGCAGTCGTAGACCTGAATGGAGTCGGGCGTCAGCTCCGCAAGCTCACCGTCCTCCAGATAGATGACGTTCCGGGTGTGCGCCACCAGCGCGGTGACGTCGGAGGCAAAGAAATTCTCTCCGATGCCCACGCCGAGAATCAAAGGGCTTGCCTCCCGGACGGCGAGAACCGTATCCGGCGCGTCCGTGCAGACAATTCCCAGAGCGTAGGAGCCAACCAGCCGGGAAGAAGCCTTCATGACGGCTTTCCGGAAATCGCCGGCATAGTACATTTCAATCAGATGGACGATGACCTCGGTGTCCGTCTCGCTCTCGAAACGATAGCCCTTCCGGAGCAGTTCTTCCCGAAGCTCCATGTAGTTTTCAATAATGCCGTTGTGAACGACGGCAAATTTTCCGTCGTTGCTGGCATGGGGATGGGCGTTTATGTCGTTGGGCGCGCCATGCGTCGCCCAGCGGGTGTGGCCGATTCCGGTAGTACCGGGAACCAGCCGCCCGTCTTCCGTCTTTTCCCGGAGGTTCTGAATGCGTCCCGTGACCTTGCTGATGGCGATTCGGTTCCCCTGCACCACCGCAATTCCGGCGGAATCATAGCCCCGGTATTCCAGCTTTGAAAGCCCGTCCAGCAACACCGGCGCGGCGTTCTGCGTGCCTGTAAATCCTACGATTCCACACATAAGAAACCTCCTTTGTCTGTGCCGTTACAGCTTAGCCCAATACGTACTCAGAAATCATGCGGCCGATTTTTCCGATATCCACGCCGCCCTTAAACTCAAACTTTGCGGTAAAGGTATTGGAGAACATGATAAACAGCTCGGAATCCGGAATCAGCTCCCCAAAGCCGGGGGTCTGGATGGAAAAATACTGAATTTTGGAATAGGGCATGGTGCTGAAGGATTTCCGCTTGCCGGTAATTCCCTGCACGTCCACCGCAATGATCCGCTTGTTTGTGAAAAGCAACTGGTCACGGACGGTCTGAAATGCCATGACCACTTCCTCGCCGCCGATGAGAAGGCCGTTTACCTCGCCTTTAACGGCATCGACACGGATGGGTTTTAAGTTCCATACGGAATCCTGATTGAAATTAACTGCCATAGTCGTTTTCTCCTTCCTGAATTTGGGGAGGGGTTACTCCCATTCCACCGTCGCCGGGGGCTTGCTTGTGATGTCGTAGACAATGCGGTTGATATGGGGCACTTCGTTGACAATTCGTACCGAGGCGCGGTCAAGCACCTCATAGGGAATCCGCGTCCACTCCGCCGTCATAAAATCGTTGGTCGTGACGCTGCGAAGGGCAAGAACGTTTTCATAGGTGCGGCCGTCGCCCATGACACCGACGCTTCTGGCATTGGTAAGGACTGCGAAATACTGGCTGCAAATGTCTCCAAGGTCGGCCTTGGAGATCTCCTCCCGGAAGATGAAGTCCGCCTCCCGGAGAATGTCCAGCTTTTCTTTCGTCACGTCGCCGAGGATACGAATGGCAAGGCCGGGGCCCGGGAAGGGCTGACGGTGGACAAGATAATCAGGAAGCCCCAATTCTTTGCCCAGCAGCCGAATTTCGTCCTTGAAAAGATGATCCAGCGGCTCCAGAACGGCCTTGAACTGCTCAATGACCTCTCTGGGCAGGAGCTTGTTGTGGTGGCTCTTGATGACGTCGGCATCCCCCGCGCCGGACTCGATGACGTCGGGATAGATGGTGCCCTGAGCGAAAAAGTCCTCTTTGGTGATGCCGAATTTCACGGCTTCATCCAGAAATACATACCCGAACTCCGCGCCAATGATCTGACGCTTGCGCTGGGGGTCTTCCACGCCCTTGAGCTTGTCCAGGAAGCGCTTCTCCGCGTCCACCCGGACAAAGTGGATGTTCCACTTGGCAAAGGCGGCTTCCACCTCGTCGCCCTCATTTTTGCGCATACAGCCGTGATCGACAAAGACGGCGGTCAGACGATCCCCTACCGCTTCGGCCAGCAGCGCCGCCAGAACGGAGGAATCCACGCCGCCGGACAGCGCCAGCAGCACGCGGCCCTTGGGTCCGATGGTGTCCCGGAGCTGTGCCACGGTATTTTTGCAGAAATCACCCATTGTCCAGGTACCCTTGGCGCCGCAGACCTCGTAGAGGAAGTTGCGCAGCATCCGGCTGCCGAACTGGGTGTGATTCACCTCCGGGTGGAACTGAACACCGTAGAAGCCCCGGCTCTCATCGGCAATGGCGGCATTGGGGCAGGCGTCGGTATGGGCGGCCAGCGCAAAGCCCTCCGGAACCTTCGCCATGTAATCGCCGTGGCTCATCCACGAAATGGCCTGCTCCGGGATGCCCTTGAACAGCTTGCAGCCGGTATCGTAATAGGTGACGGTCTTGCCGTACTCCCGGGCGGTATCCTCCTGCGCGGCCGTGACCTGACCGCCCAGCGTATGCGCCATCAGCTGGCAGCCGTAGCAAATGCCGAGAATGGGAACCCCCAGCCGGAACACTTCCGGGTCAACGTGGGGAGATTCCTCCAGATACACGCTGTTGGGGCCGCCGGTGAAAATGATGCCCATAGGCGCAAAGGCGCGGATCTCGTCCAAGGTTGTGGTGTAGGGCTTGATCTCGCAGTAGACGTTCTGCTCCCGTACCCGCCGGGCGATCAGCTGATTGTACTGTCCGCCAAAGTCCAGAATCAGGATTTTTTCTTGCATACAGTGCTCTCTCCTTCCCTGCCGCGACGCCGGTTAAATATTGATCTCCGCCTGTTCGCTGTCGATACCGGCGATCAGAGGGGCTACCTTTTTCACATAGCTTTCCACTTGCTCCGCGCACCGGCCGGTGTACAGCATGGGGTCGAGAACGGCCTCCATCTCCTGCTTCGTCATGCCGAATTCCGGATGGTCGGCCAGATCGGCCAGAAGATCCCAGCGTTCGCCGTTTTTCATCTTGGCCGTGGCGTCCATGGAGCAGGTGCGGATGATCTCATGCAGCTGCTGACGGTCGCCGCCGTTCTTGACGCCCTCCATCATCAGATTTTCCGTGGCAATGAAGGGCAGATACTCCCGCACGGTCTTCTCTACGATCTTTTCGTTCACGTGCAGGCCGTCGGTGACGTTCTGTGCCAGCCTGAGAATGGCGTCGGCGCAGAGGAAGCCCTCCGGCATGGAGATGCGCCGGTTAGCGGAATCGTCCAACGTGCGTTCCAGCCACTGGGTGGAAGCGGTCATGGGGGCGTTCAGCGCGTCCGCCATCAGGTAGCGGGACAGGGAGCAGATGCGCTCGGAGCGCATGGGGTTGCGCTTATAGGCCATGGCGGAGGAACCGATCTGGTTCTTTTCAAAGGGTTCTTCCACCTGACGGTCGTGCTGCAAAAGTCGAATGTCGTTTGCCATGCGGTAGCAGCTCTGGGCGATGGAAGACAGGCAGTTCAGAATGCGGCTGTCAAGCTTTCTGGGGTAGGTCTGGCCGCAGACGTCGAAGCACTGACTAAAGCCAAAGTCGGCGCTGATGCGGCGGTTCATCTCGTCAATTTTCGCCGTGTCCCCGTCAAACAGCTCCAGGAAGCTGGCTTCCGTGCCGGTGGTTCCCCGGCAGCCCAGAAATTTCATGGTTTCCACGACAAAATCCAGCTCTACCAGATCGCTGACCAGATCCTGCATCCACAGCGTCGCCCGCTTGCCAACTGTGACCAGCTGGGCAGGCTGATAATGGGTGTAGCCCAGAGTGGGGGTCGCCTTGTACGTTTCCGCGAAGCGGGAAAGGTTGGCGATGACCTTCAGCAGCTCTCCCCGGAGGTATTTCAGGCCGTCCCGGTAGAGAACGATGTCGGCGTTATCGGTGATATAGCAGCTGGTGGCGCCCAAATGGATGATACCGGCGGCGGAGGGCGCGGCCTTGCCGTAGGTATACACGTGGGCCATCACGTCGTGGCGGACTTCTTTTTCCCGTGCCGCGGCACAGACAAAGTCGATGTCCGTGATGTGGGCTTCCAGCTCCTCGATCTGTTTCTCGGTGATAGGCAGCCCCAGAGAATGCTCGGCCTTGGCAAGAGAAATCCAGAGCTTCCGCCAGGTCTCAATCCGCTTCTGCTGGGAAAACAGGTGCAGCATATAGTCGGAAGCATACCGGGAGCTTAAGGGGGATTCGTATTGATCCGTCATAGTCTGCCCCCCTGCTCAGCGAATGATGATGCTGTCCCGCTCCGGGCCTACGGAAACGTAGCCGATGCGGCAGCCGATCTTTTCTTCCACGTACTGCACGTAGTTCCGCGCCGCTTCCGGGAGATCTTCCCACTTGCGCACGCCGGAAATGTCGCACTTCCAGCCCTCCATGTATTCCATCACGGGCTTGGCGCTGCTTTGCAGCGTGGGGAACGGGAATTCGTCGATCACTTCCCCGTTCAGCTCGTAGTGGGCGCAGACGGGGATTTTGTCCAGATAGCTCAGCACGTCCAGCTTGGTCAGGGCGATGTTGGTCGCGGCCTGCACCTGAACGCCGTAGCGGGTGGCTACCAAATCGATGGGGCCGACCCGGCGGGGACGGCCGGTCTTCGCGCCGTACTCGAAGCCCGCCTTCCGGAGGGCGTCCGCTTCGGCACCGAACATCTCACAGACGAAGGGGCCTTCGCCCACGCAGGTGGAGTAGGCTTTCACAACGCCGATGACCTCGTCGATCTTGGCGGTGGGCAGACCGGAACCCACAGGGGCGTAGGCGGCGATGGCGTTGGAGGAAGTGGTGTAGGGATAGATACCGTAGTCCAGATCCCGCAGTGCGCCCAGCTGGGCTTCAAACAGGATCTTCTTCCCTTCCGCCTGCGCCTTGCGCAGATAGACGCCGGTGTCGCAGATGAAGGGCTTGATCTTCTCGCAGTAATTGTCCATCCACGCTTTCAGCTCGTCCATGGTGACAGGCTCAGCGCCGTAAACGCCGGTAAGCGTCAGATTCTTCCACTCCAGCAAATCCTGCAAATGCTCATAAAGATGCTCGGAATGCAGGAGTTCTCCCGCCATAATGGTCTTTTTCTGGTATTTATCGGAGTAAAAAGGCGCAATGCCCTGCTTGGTGGAGCCGTACTTCTTATCCTTCAGCCGGGCTTCCTCCAGACCGTCCTGAAGACGGTGCCAGGGCAGCAGCAGAGACGCCCGGTCGCTGATTTTCAGATTGTCCGGGGTGATGGGTACACCTTTTTGGGCAACATCCTGCATTTCCTGCCACAGGTTTTCCGGGTCAACGGCGACGCCGTTCCCGAGGATATTCACCACACCCTCCCGGAAAATGCCGGAGGGCAGCAGGTGCAGGGCAAATTTGCCGTGCTCATTGATAACGGTATGGCCGGCATTGCCGCCGCCCTGATAGCGGATAACGATGTCATAGTTTTCGGTCAGCAGATCGACCATGCGTCCCTTGCCCTCGTCACCCCAGTTGATGCCGACGATTACAGTATTAGCCATTTGGATTTCCTCCGATTCTAAAGTTGTAAGGATCGATGACAGCACGTTTACAGGGCGGAGGGGGTCCTCCGTCCTGTAGAATACGGTTATTTCAGATGTTCTTCCAGACGCTTCATGATCTCGGCGTAGGCTTCTTCCACGCCGCCCATGTCGCGGCGGAAACGATCCTTATCCAGCTTCTCGTGGGTCTTGCTGTCCCACAGGCGGCTGGTGTCGGGGCTGATCTCGTCAGCCAGAACGATGGTGCCGTCGGACAGGCGGCCGAATTCCAGCTTGAAATCCACCAGAGTCACGCCGCAGGTCAGCCAGAAGGCTTTCAGCGCGTCGTTGATCCGGAAGGAGTAGTCTTCAATGGTCTTGATCTCTTCGGGGGTCGCCAGCTTCAGAGCGAGGGCATGATAGGTGTTGAGCAGCGGGTCGCCCAGCTCGTCGTTTTTATAGGAGAATTCAATGGTGGGCTGCTCGAACACAACGCCTTCCTCCACGCCGTAGTGCTTGGAGAAGGAACCGGCAGCGATGTTGCGGACGATGACTTCCAGCGGAACGATGGAGACCTTCTTCACCAGCGTCTCACGCTCGGACAGCTCCTTGACAAAGTGGGTGGGAATGCCCTGCTTTTCAAGATAAGCCATCAGGCGGTTGCTCATCTGGTTGTTGATGACGCCCTTGCCTGCGATGGTGCCCTTTTTCAGACCGTTGAAGGCGGTGGCGTCGTCCTTGTAATCCACGATCAGGAGTTCGGGATCGTCGGTGGCGAAAACCTTTTTGGCCTTGCCCTCATACAGCTGCTGCAATTTTTCCATTTGTGTTTACCTCCATATGTGTATTCATTGTCGGTTTCAGGAAACGGCGGCAGCCCACTGCGGCCCCCATCTCACACTCTTTAGAATACCACAATATGTGGCGGAACGCAATCATCATTTCCACGATATGTGCCGCTTTTGCGGGGCGAAAATTGGAACTTTTGTCTGCCCGTGCAGCCGCGGAAACCCGGTTATTTCCCGCTGTCGCCGTAGTTGGCAAGGACGCGGGCGGAGGGGTCGTTCACATTGCAGCCCTCCCAGGATTTGTTGGGCATCCAGAAGTCCACGATCATCTGGCTCTGTCCGGGATAGTATTTCTCGAAAATCTCCCGGTAAAGCAGGGACTCTTTGGTAAACGGCTGGGCATGGGTATACTTTGCCCGTTTTTCCTCAAATTCTTCCTGCGTATAGACGGTTTCGGCATATTCCTTGAGATAGTCCACCATGGAGTGACCCACGGCGTCGGAAAAAGCCGCCTTTTCCCGCCAGAGAATGTCGTGAGGCAGGTAATCGCCCTTTTCAAAGGCGTGACGCAGCAGATACTTGCCCTTTCCGTATTTGTTCAGCTTCATCTCCGGGTCAATGGCCATGACGTAGTTGACAAAGTCCAGATCACCGAAGGGCACCCGCGCTTCCAGAGAGTTGACGCTGATGCACCGGTCTGCCCGGAGCACGTCGTACATGTGCAGCTCCCGGATGCGCTTCTGGGCTTCCTCCTGAAACGCCTTGGCGGATGGGGCAAAGTCGGTGTACTTGTAGCCGAACAGCTCGTCGGAAATTTCCCCGGTCATCAGCACCCGCAGGTTCGTATGCCTGTGGATGGCCCGGCAGCACAGATACATACCCATGCTGGCCCGGATGGTGGTGATGTCATAGGTCCCCAGCAGGGAGATCACCTCTTCCAGCGTATCCAGTACCTGTTTGCGTACATGATCTTCCTGCTTTGTCATCTGCTCTTCTTTCCGGAGTTTTTCGTACTTGTCCCTCGCTTCACAGACTACAAGATCGATCTGCAGATTGGATCTTAATAACTTCAGATATTCATATAAGATCGTCACAAACCGGTCTTTCAGAAAATAATCTTTAAAGCAAGTTCCCAGTCTTCCGATCAGCATGTTAACTACACTGAGACGCTCATCAAATGCTGCATACTGCAGTCTTTCCAAGGTGTCCTTTGTGTAGACACCTTCAATGATCTTCTCAAGTCCGTAATCTTTCTTGTATTTTCTGTACAGTTCCAGATAATTCGCAAAATCCTTTGCAATCTTCCAATGCTGAATGTACTGATGAACGACCTCTCT
>ERZ773108.2417-NODE-2417-length-15997-cov-4.174257_pt1 | contig 15997 bp, 15 predicted proteins | sample MGYA00580570_ERZ773108 | MGnify/ENA primary metagenome ERZ773108 (study PRJEB29015, sample SAMEA2737840) | human gut metagenome | biome: human gut; feature: human-associated habitat; material: faeces | place: China | collected 2012 ...
GCGCTTCGTCACGCGGCCCACGCCCGCGCCGCCGTCGATCGTGACGCCGGGTGTTTCCGTGCGTTGGACGGCTGCAAACACGAGGGTATCGTGCGTGACGTCCGGATCGTCGCCGCTGTCCTTGCGGATGGCGCAGGAGACGGCATCGGGGGTTCTCGTGATCTCGAGCACGTCCAGCGTCAGGGCGACGCCCTTTGGCGTGAGCAGATCGATGGTTCGTTTTTCGTGGCCGGTCAGGAGCATCCAGGCCGCCGCGTTGGCGACATAGAACTGGAAGAAAGCGGCGGCAGCGGCGCAGGAGCCGGTCGTATAGCCGAGACGGAGTCGTTTTCCGTTCTTGATTACATATTCTTCCATCTCAGCGCCGGATCTGGTAGAGCATCGCGTTGCAGATCGCGGCGGCGACATTGCTGCCGCCCTTGCGCCCGCGCGCGACGATATAGGGCGCGCGGCAGTTCGCGATGACGAGCTCCTTGCTCTCAATGACGTTGACGAAGCCGACCGGCACACCGATGATGAGCGCCGGGTGCAGCTTGTCCGCTTCCATCAGGGCCTCGAGCGAGACAAGGGCCGTCGGCGCGTTGCCGATGGCAAAGATGCAGGGCTTGGGGAGCTGTGCAGCCCGCTCCATCGAGACGATGGCGCGGGTGACGCCGCGCGCTTTTGCCTCCGCGGCAACGTCCGGATCGGACATGAAGCAGTGGACTTCCCCGCCGAGGGAGGCCAGAATGGTCTTGTTGATGCCGGCCTTCGCCATCTGCGTATCGGTGACGATGTCACAGCCGGCGCGCAGCGCCTCGATCCCCTTCGTGACCGCGTGGTCGGAGAAGACGAGATTGTCGGCATAGTCAAAGTCGGCAGTCGTGTGGATGGCGCGCTTGATGACGAGCTCGTTTTCAGGGTCGAGCTTACGGTCTCCCAGCAGCTCGGTGATGATCTCGAAGCTGCGGCGCTCAATGTCCATCGGTCTGATCTGTTCCAGCATGGTTTTTCCCCTTTCGGCACGCGTCCAGAAAGCGGACGGCAAAGGATGGATTCGCGTAAAAATGGAAATGCGGATAGCCCGCGTAGAGGGTGTCCGTGGCGAAGACGCACGGCCAGCTGCGGCCGGAGGGCTTCGCCGCCGTGAAGGCGTCTCCGGTCTGCTCCGCATCCCAGTGGTGGAATTCGTGTGCAGGGATGGATCCGCCCGCGCGGCAGAGCAGGTTGTCCCGCTCGGCCGTCAGCGTGACGTAGCCAAAGCGTGCGAGCTTCCCGGCGTCGAAGCAGCGCCCCGGCAGAAAGCCCACCATCGGATGCTCCCCGATAGCCTCTGTCAGGTACATAAAGCCGCCGCATTCGGCAATGCAGGGCAGCCCCGCCTCCAGCGCGGCGCGGACGCTGCTGCACATGGAGTGATTTTCGCTCAGCTGCGCGGCATAGAGCTCCGGATAGCCGCCGCCGAGATAGAGGCCGTCGAGTCCGGCGGGCAAGGCGCTGTCAGAGAGCGGAGAAAACGGCACGAGCTCCGCGCCGACCGTCCGGAGCAGGCCGAGGCTGTCTTCATAGTAAAAGCAGAACGCATTGTCCCGCGCAACACCGATGCGCACCGGTGCGCCGGGCGCCGGAAGCGTCGGCGGCACAACGTCCAGCGCTGGCGCTTCGCGCGCGATGGTCAGCAGCGCGTCCAGATCGATCGTCTGCTCGGCCTCAGCGGCGAGGCGCTGCATTTTTTCGCGCAGATCTGCGACCTCCGCCGCAGTCACAAGGCCGAGATGGCGGCTTTTCAGCGCGCAGTCCGGCAGATTCGGCAGAAAGCCGCATGCCTTGACGCCAAGGCGGTCTTCCAGCACACGCGCGAGCGGCGCGTAGGTCATCGCGGTGCAGCCGTTGAGGATGACGCCGCAGATGCGGTCGTCCGGCAGAAAGTCCAGAAAGCCGCGTACCGACGCCAGCACCGAGAGTGCCGCGCCGCGCGCGTTCACAACGAGGACCACGGGCGAGACCGTCTTCTGCGCGAGTTCGTAGGTGCTGGCGCGCGTACTGGTCAGGCCGAGGCCGTCGTAATAGCCCATGACGCCCTCAATGACCGTGACATCACAGCCGGAGGCATTCTGCGCGAGGAGGAAGCGAAGCGTATTTTCGTCGAAGAAAAACGGATCGAGATTCGAACTTTTGGCCCCGATGATGCGGCTATGGAACATCGGGTCAATATAATCGGGGCCGCATTTCGCGGCGGCGACTGAAAGGCCGCGGTTCACGAGCGCCTGCAAAACGGCACAGGTCACGGTCGTCTTGCCGCAGCCGCTGTTCGTCCCGGCGAGGATCAGACGCGGAAGATTTTGCTGCATAGGCTCACTCCGATCGGACAAGAATGGTGGCAAAATAGCTGACATTTTCCGGGATCTCCCGCAGATCGCGGAAGACCCGCTCGCTGGGCAGGCCGCAGTCGGCGACCATCGAGGCCCGCTTCAACAGACCCGCGCGCCCCAGCGCTGCAACGGTCTCGTGGATGGCGGAGCCGGATTTCATCAGCACCTTCGTGCCCGGGAGGGCCAGCGCCGCATCCAGATCGCAGCTCGCCGGAAGGATGTGGAGCGGCTGCTCCATCTCGGTCAGGCTCTGCCCGAGGCGGGCCGCCACGGCGGCGACGCTCGTCACGCCTGGGAGCATTCTGGCCGGAAACCCGTCCCGCTCGATCTCCGCGAAGATGTAATACGCCGTAGCGAAGAGGGCGACGTCACCGAGGTTGACCATCGCAACGTCTCTTCCCTGCCGCAGCTCGGCCTCGACGGCGGACGCCGCCGCGCGGTAGCTTTCCGCCCGGACGGCAGCGTCATGCGACATCGTGAATCGGAGCGGCAGAACGGATTTTCCGGTCAAATCGACCGCGCCGCGCGCGATGTCGAGCGCGAGCATCTGGCCGGACGCCGTCTGCGGCGCGGCGATGACGGGCGTGTTCTCCAGAACGCGGACGGCCTGGAGCGTCAGCAGCTCCGGGTCGCCGGGCCCGACGGAGACGGCATAGAAGGTTCCGGTTTGTTCGCTCATCTGGCACCTCCGGGGACAAATTCCAAGGAATCGAAGCAGGGATCGTATTTTCCCGGCTCCATGCGATAGAGCGCCGCGATATAGTCGGGCGTAAAAATTTCCGAGGGCGGGCCGACGCGGTCGATCCGGTCGCCCGCGACGCAGACGACGGTATCGGAGACGCGGGCGGCAAGATCCAGCTCGTGCAGGGACATGAGGACGGCGAGGTGCTCCTCGCGCACCATGCGCTTGAGGATGGTCAGCAGCTCCAGCTTATAGCGGATGTCGAGAAAACTCGTCGGCTCGTCGAGAACGATGAGCTCCGGCTGCTGGCAGAGGGCCCGGGCAAGCAGGACGCGCTGCCGCTGGCCGTCGCTGATGGACTGGAAGGGCCGGTCGGCAAAGTCGAGCGTGTCGGTCTCGCGGAGGCTCTGCTCGACGATGGCCTTGTCCTCCGGGCGGAGGACGCCGAGATGGCCGGTGTAGGGATAGCGGCCGGTGCTGACGACGTCGCGGCAGGTCATGAGCTCGGGGTCCATGCGGGCCGTCATCAGGATGGCCATGCGGCGGGCGACGTCGCCCCGGCTGCGGCTGCGCATGTCCGCGCCGTCGAGGAAGACTGAGCCGGAAATGGACGGGAGCTGGCCGATGATGGTCTTGAGGATGGTCGACTTGCCGGAGCCGTTCGGGCCGATGAGCGTGACGATCCTGCCGCGCTGTACCGAGAGGGCGACCTTGGAGATGAGCGTCTTGCCGTTGTAGCCGACGGACAGGGCATCGGTTTGCAGATAATCCATCACTGCGCCCCCTTTCTGTGGAGCATCATATAGATGACGACCGGCGCGCCGAAGACCGCTGTGACGGAGCTGATGCTGACCTCGGTGGGCGCGAAGGCCGTGCGCGCGATGAGGTCGCAGAACAGGCAGAACGCGCCGCCGCCGAGGAAACAGGCCGGGATCATCAAAAGCGGCTCTGCGGACTTAAAAAGGGACTTCATCAGGTGCGGCACGGCGATGCCGACGAAGGAGATCGGGCCGGCAAAGGCCGTGACGCAGGCGGAGAGCACACTGGAAAGTAAGATCAGCGCCGCACGGAACGCGCGCAGCGGCACGCCGAGATTCTGCGCGTAGACCTCGCCCAGCTGATAGGCCCGGAGGGGCTTGGAGAGCAGGAACGTCAGGATCAGGGCCCTGCCGCAGACCACGGCCATCGTGCGGACATTGTCCCAGCTCATGCCGGAGAAGGAGCCGAGGGACCAGTTGTGCAGGTTGACAATGTTGCTGTCGTCGGCAAACGTGACGAGAAAGTCCGTCAGCGCGGAGCAGATATAGCCGATCATCACGCCGCAGACGACGAGCAGGCTCATCCGGCGGACGCGCCGCGAGATGAGCAGGACAAAGCCCATTGAGAGCATCGCGCCGACAAAGGCCGCTGCGATCAGCGCGGCAGAGGACGACGTGACGCCCCGGCTGAGCAGCAGGATCATCGTGACCGCGACCGTGAACTTGGCCCCGGACGAGATGCCGAGGACGAAGGGCCCGGCGATCGGATTGTGGAAAAACGTCTGCAGCAGGAAGCCCGAGACGGAGAGGGCGCCGCCGAGAATCATCGCCGCAAGCAAGCGGGGCAGGCGGATATTCAGCAGGATGCGGCGCTGCGTGAGGTTGCCGCCGCCGTGGAGAACCGCCCATATTTCAGACGCGGGGAGCCGGACGCTGCCCGCGAGAAGATTCCAGATCAAAAAGGTAACAAGCAGGACGAGGAGCAGCAGGAAACCGCCCCATGTGTGAAGTTTGCGGGTATGTTCCATGCTGCTCCTCCTGTTATGATAATTTTTTTAGGAACCGGAGATCGGCGGCGTCCGGGTTGTTCAAAACGGCGTGGACGTCGAGGATCATGTCGCCGAGGGCGAGCGATTCCTGATAGAAGTTTTTCGTGATACACCAGACATTGCCGGTCTGGACGGCTTTAAAATCCGCAAACAGCGGACTTTTGGCGAGCAGCTCATCGATGGAGGTAATCCCGCCGTCGATGGTGCTGTTGTAGATGAGGACGTCGGCGTCCAGGGCGGTGTCGTAAAAGGACTCCATCTGGATGGTCATTGTGGACAGGGCGTTTTCCTCGCCGCTCTCGTCGAACGAGACATACTCGCCGCCCGCCATACGGATGGCCTTGGCGATATAGTCGCCGGATTTGCGGACATTGACTGCGCCGGACGTCGTGATGTAGAAGAACGCGACGGTCTGGCCCGTCGGCTCCTGGTCGAGCACGGGCGCGAGCGCGGCGATGAGGTCATCATAATATGCGCAGGCCGCGTCCTCTCTGCCGAGCAGGGCGGCATAGAGCTTCAGCCACTCCAGCCGCCCAAGCGGATCGGATTCGTAGCTGGAGCGCTCCACAAGCACGGGCACGCCGACGGCCTCCAGCTGCTCGACGACCTTGGGCGTATGGTAGATCATCGTGTTCTCGATGGCAAGGTCGCAGCCCGCAGCGAGGATCGTCTCATAGTCCGGGGCGGAATATTTGCCCGCGTAGACCATCGTCCCGGCCTGCATCGCGGCCTTGGCCTCGTCGATATACCAATCCGCCTCCTTCTGGCCGCTGAGGGCGATGGCGTCAATGGCGTCCAGCTGCCGGAAATAGTCCATCGCAGCGGTCGCGACCAGATAGATGTGCGAAAGGGGCCGGGTCAGGACGGTCACATCCGCGGGGACGCCGTCCGGCACGGGCGCGTCCCCGGCGACGACGAGGAATGTTTGATCGTCGCCGATCGTGAGGCGCGTATAGTCCTCGCCCGCGTAGGAAACAGAAAACTGCGTGGCGTATTGAAGCGGGAGCGTCCGGTCAAACGTCAGGTCGTCCCACGAAACCGCGCTTGCCGGCTCGCTCTGCGCCGGTTCCGGCGCGGCGGTCTCCTGCTGCGGCGCGGCGCAGGCCGCGAAGGCCAGCAGCAGCGCGGCGAGGAGCGCTATAAAGAGCTTCTTCATTCGGCAGCGGTCAGCGTCGCAGAATCGAAGTTCAGCGTGTACTCGATCTCATGCGGGGTGCTCATCGCGGTGGTGTCGCCGATGACCGTGAGCTCGGTGTCAAAGGCCGCGACGGGGATCTCAAATGTGGAGCCGGGCTCGGTCGTGAGGACGTCATAGCGTTCGCCGTCCACGAGCATGTAGTCATATTTGCTGCTGCTCCAGACGACGGTAGCCACGGCCTTGCCGTCCGCGACGGTCAGCGTGCAGGGAGACTGGATATAAGCCTTGCCGGAGCCGCCTGCGAAGGTCAGCTCGGCGGTGTAGGTGCCGTCGGCCAGGGCGAGATCGTCGACGGTCTTGCCGGATTCCTCAACGGGAACGGGGTTGGAGACGGAGACCTTGTGGTCGTACCACGTGCCCTTCTTGCCGATGAGTGCGAGGTCAAATTCCTCGTCCAGCGTAGGAACGGGGATGTCGAAGCCGAAGACCTCATCAGAGAGGCCGTCGGAATAGGTAACGGTGTCGGTGGTGGGCTGAAGCAGCTCCGCACCTTCCTTCTGTGCGTCCTCGGCCGTGCCGGGGAACAGATTGAGAATGCTGGTGGAGGCCAGGCTGACGTGGATAGTCATCTCGCCGTTTGCGACGGTGAGCGTGCCCTTGCCGTCGCAGGCCTCATTGGCGTGGAACATGGAGCTGTCGGTGTTGAAGTCGGCAGTATAGACGCCGTCGGGCAGGGCCGGTTCGGCGGGCGTCTCTTCTTCGGCGGACGCATCCGCATCCTCCGCAGTCTCGTCGGTTTCGGGTTCGGCGGGCTGTTCGGTCTGCACGGTCTGTTCCAGCTCTGCAGGTTCGGTCTCTGCGGGCTTGGCCGCGCAGGCGGTCAGCAGCGCGAGCAGCATCAGCGCAGCGAGCGCAAGGGCGATGGTCTTTTTCATGATGGTTCCTCCTGAATGGCGCTTGGCTCCGGGGCAGGTCTTCCCCACCCCGGAGCTCAGTTTAAGTCAAATTAGGCGTTCAGCGAGTCGATCGCAGCCTTGGTGTGGGCGACATAGAGCGCCTGCACATCGGCGATCTCGCCGAGGCCGTGGATCTGGCAGTCGACGGTGAAGCCAGCGGCTTCGAACATGGTCTTCCAGGAATCTTCCTCGGAACCAGCCATATCGTTGTTGGCGTGGTCGCCGGCGACGACCATCAGCGGGCGCAGGATGACGTTGGTGTAGCCCGCAGCCTTGACGGCCTCGATGACAGCCTCGCAGGCGGTCTCTTCCGGCTCGCCCTCGACGGTGCCGATAAAGACGTTCTCATAGCCGAGGTTCTGCATCTGGGTCTGCATCTGGCTGTACGTCACCTTGGCAACGTGTGCGGTGCCGTGACCCATGAACACGAACGCAGTACCGGCGTCCTTGGCGGCATCAAGGCTCTCGAAGCCGGAATCGGCAACAGCCGCAGCGGTGATGGCCTTGGCAACAGCTTCCTTGTCGGCATTGATGACGGTAGCGTCGGAGCCGACTTCGCCAAGCAGCGGCTCGGCAATGGAGACGGATTCAAACTTGTCCTTATACTGCTCGATGGCTTCGCACATCTCGTCGTACTCGGCACCGTGCATCAGGTGCGTCGGCTGGACAACGAGATTCTTCACGCCATTGGCAACTGCACGGTCGAGCGCCTGGGTCATGTTGTCGATCTTCTCGCCGTCACGGGCCTGGACGTGGTTGATGATGATCTGCGCGGTGAAGGCGCGGCGGACAGACCAGTCGGGGAATGCGGCCTGCAGGGCGTCTTCGATGCCCTTGATGTCGGCAACACGGCTGTCATTGTAGGACGTGCCGAAGGAGACAACGAGCAGCTCGTTCTCGCCGATCTCATCCTGATTGCGCGCATCGTCGAGCGAAGCGTCGCCGGTGTCGAGGCCGAAGTAATCGGGGCTGGCCTCGTCGCCTTCGACGAGCTCCTTCTGCGCATCGGTCAGGGCGTCCCAGGCGGCCTTGGCCGCTTCGCACTGGGCGTCGGTCTCATCGGTGCGGGACTGGACATAGATCGCGTCGATCAGGGCGGCGACATTGTCGGCGGCTGCCTGATCCAGCTCTTCCTGAGAGGGCTGCGGCTCTTCCGGAGTCTGCTCCTCGGTGGGCGTGGTCTCTTCGGGGGTAGTGGTCTGTTCGGTTTCTGCGGGGTCTACGGTGGGGGTCTCGTCCGCGCTGCTCTTGCAGGCGGAGAGGAGGCTCAGCAGCATCACGGCTGCGAGCACAAGCGCGAGGGTCTTTTTCATGTGAGGTCTACCTCTTTTCTAAAATGTTCTGAAAAATATAAAAACGGCTGCGCTGGCGCAGCCGTTCTCCCTAGCCGTATCGAATGTCGTCTTCCAAAGCGGAAGACCATACAAACTTGCAGGAAGGCCGACCCGTAGACAGCGGATCTGAGATTCCACGCCAAGGCAGGTCTCCTGACTTCGTTCTTCGCGGCTCTGCCCTTCCCGGTTTCCCAGTGGTAAGGACGCACACACCGGCCATCTGGCCGGTCCGGCGCTTCCTTTGCAGGTCCGCTCCCGTACACAGTGACTGCATCGCTCCGGATTCTCACCGGATTCCCTTTTCACCCGCCTTGCGGTGGACACCTTGGCGCTACAATTTTATATTGTTTCAGACAGCCCACATTATAACACACATCGGAAAAGAGTCAACCGGAGAAATCGACAGTTTTCCCCGGTCGGCAGCCGCATTTCCCGGCGAGAATGCCCGAAAACGGGAAAGTGCCCGGCGGACACAGGGTCCGCCGGGCGCTTTGGGCGTTCCGCAAGAGATTACTGCATAAACGTGCCCGCGATCATCTGGTCGATGTAGGCGAGGTACTTCTCCTGCACGTCGGCGGGAACAAGATCGCTCAGCGCGCCGGCGGAGAGGGTGTTGTTCTGCAGCGTGCCGTAGAGCGTCGCGCCGCCGAAGGTGCCGTCGATGACAGCCTGCATGGAGGCGACGATCATGGCGGAGTTGTCGGTGACCTGAGAGCAGATGATGCACTCGTTCTGGCCGAAGATGTCGGCAGGCTGGCCGATGTCGTAGATCTTGACTTTGCCCGCGGCGGCGTTGGCCGCGTCGATGGCCTCGCGCGCGCCGGAGTCGACGGCGGAAGCGTCGCCGAAGAAGACGTCAGCGCCCTGGGCGATCAGCTCAGTGGCAAATTCCTTGCCCTTCGGGGCGTCGGAGAAGGAGTTGGCATAGGGGACGTTGAGCAGCTCGACGGTCTTGCCTTCCTGCTCGGCGACGTACTTGGCCGCCTCTTCAAAGCCCGCGATCTTGCCCTTGGTGGTGTCGAGCTCCATGCCGCCGATGAAGCCGAGCTTGCCGCTCTCGGTCATGAGGCCGGCGAGGGCGCCCGCGATCCAGCCGATCTGCTGCGCGTTCGGGAGCAGGGAGGAGACGTTGCCGTTGACGGCCTTGGCGGGAGTATCTTCCGCACCGTTCAGCAGGGCGAAGGCCACGTCGGGATATTCCTCAGCCGCCTGCAGGACGGCGTCGGTGTACTGGTTGCCGGGGGCGTAGATCATGTCGTAGCCGAGGGTGCAGTAGGCGACGATGGAATCATAGTAGGCGTCCTGTGAGATGGAGTCGGTGACCTCGGTCTCCCAGCCCATCTTTTCGGCCGCGGCGATCATGGCGTTGTAGCAGGCAGCGCCCCAACCGCCGTCGTTGATGCTGGAGTCGCAGATCATGGCGACCTTATAGGCAGAGCCGTCAGCCTTGGTGGCAGCGGTGGGCTCTTCCGTGACAACGGGTTCAGCGGTCGTGTCGGCGGGCTCGGTGGTGTCAGCCGGTTCGGCGGCAGTGTCGGTCGTGTCGGTCTTGCTGGTGTCGTCCGCAGGAGCCGCGGTGTCGGTCTTCGCAGTACCGGCACACGCCGCCAGCGACAGGAGCATGACAAGCGCCAGAAGCATTGCAATGATCTTTTTCATTTTTTGTCCTCCATAGAATATTAGGATTCGGCAGCAGCGCACAATGCGGTGCTGCCATAAGTTTATAACAACGCCGAAGCGTTATTACCGGTTTACCGCTGTTCACGGCGGTAGGGCTTGCCGTTGGCCTTGGGTCCGGCCTGGCGGGCGCCGATGAGCGTGAGGACGACGACCGTCGCCACGTAGGGGATCATCTGGAAGAACTGATACGGGATGGCGATGCCGGAGACCTGGAGGCGGATCTGGAGCGCGTCGCAGAAGCCGAAGAACAGGCAGGCCAGCAGGATGCCGCCCGCGTTCCAGCGGCCGAAGATGACGGCGGCCAGCGCGATGAAGCCGCGCCCGGCGACGATACCATCGGTATAGGTGCTGGAATAGCAGGTGGTGAGGTACGCGCCGCCGATGCCGGACAGGGCGCCGCAGATCACGCAGGCGAGGTACTTCACGCCGACGACCGGGATGCCGAGCGTGGCGGCGGCCTGCGGATGCTCGCCGACGGCCTTATAGCTCAGGCCCGCGCGGGTCTTGCCGAAGAAGATGGCCGTGAAGAGGACGAGCAGGAATGTGAGATAGACCATCGGGCTCTGGTCGAAGAGCAGCGGCCCGAGCACCGGGATGTCCTTCAGGCCGGGGATGGCGACGGAGGACATGGTGGTGATCTGCTTGAGGTCGGACCCGGTGCCGAAGTAGACGCGGTAGATGAAGGACGCGAGCGCCGGGGCGAAGATGTTGACGGCCATGCCGTAGACGGTATGGTCGGCGCAGAGCGTGACCGTGGAGAACGCGTAGATCATGTTGACGATCACGCCCGCAAGCGCGCCGCAGAGCAGGCCCAGCCAGTTCGATCCCGTGACATAGCAGACGAGGAAGCCGACGAGCGCGCCGATGGAGGCGAGGCCCTCGAGGCCGATGTTGACCATGCCCGCGCGCTGGCCGTAGAGCTCAGCCAGGGAGATGAGCAGCACGGGGATGGCGAGACGGACCGTTGCAAGAAGGAGGCTCGATATCCAATCCATTATGCTTCACCCGCCTTTCTGCCGTGGAAGACGCGGCTGCGCCACGCCTGGAATTCCGGGAGCTTGGTCAGCGCCATGCCAGCGACGGAGAAGACGATGACAAGCGCCTGAATGATGTCGGACACGCTGGTGGGCACACCGGTAGCGGCCTGCATGGTGGTGGAGCCGACGCGGAGCACCGCGAAAAACAGCGCGACGACCATCGTCGCGATCGGGTGCAGCTGGCCGATGAGGGCCATCGCCACGCCGTCGAAGCCGTAGCCCGCGCCGTAGCCATTGATGAGGCGGAACTGCGTGCCGAGCAGCTCCGCGCCGCCGCCGAGACCGGCAATCGCGCCGGAGACAATGAAGCTGGCGAGCATAAAGCGCTTGACGGGAATGCCGTTGAAGCGGCTGGCCGTGAGGTTGCAGCCGACGGCGCGCAGGCGGAAGCCCGCGCTCGTCCAGAACAGGACGTAATAGAGGATCAGGCCGACCGCGACCGCGATCACAAAGCCCCAAGTGAAGCGCATCCCGGTGATGATGCGCGGAAGATGCACCTCATCGGCGATGGCGGGCGTCTGCGGGACGGAGGCATCGCGGATCCAGCTGGTGTAGATGACGCCCATGAAGAGCGTGGCGACATAGTTGAGCATGATGGAGATGATCATCTCGTTCTGCCCGCGGCCGATTTTCAGCACGCCGGGAATCATGCCCCAGAAGCCGCCGGCCACCGCGCCGGCCAGCAGCGCGAGCAGCACGCCGGCAAAGCCGGTCAGGCCGGTGAAATAGCAGGTCAGGAACGCGGCGATGGAGCCCATCAGGAACTGCCCCTCGCCGCCGAGGTTGAACACGCCGCACTTATACGCGAAGCAGGCGCAGAGGGCCGTGAAGATCAGGGGCGTGGCCTTGGTGAGCGTGGTACCGATGCCGGCCTTGGAGCCGAACGCACCCTGGAACAGGAACTTCACGGCAAGGAACGGGTTCGCGCCGAGGGCAGCCATGATGATACCACCGATCAGGAACGCGAGCAGAACGGACAGCAGCGGCACAAGGAACGCACCGAACGCTTTTTTCACTTTTCCCATACCTCTCCCCCTCACTTACCGGTCATGGCCAGGCTGATCTCGTTGATCGGCGGCTTGCTGCCGGAGAATTCGCCCATGATGCGGCCTTCGAAGCAGACGACGATCCGGTCGGACATCTCGAGGATCTCGTCAAAGTCGGCGCTGATGAGCAGAATGCCGACGCCGCGGGCGCGGGCGGCGATCATCTGGTCGTGGACAAAGCTGGTCGCGCCGATGTCGAGGCCGCGCGTAGGATGCGCCATGACGAGGACGGACGGGCCGCTCTCGAGCTCGCGGGCGATGATGACCTTCTGCTGGTTGCCGCCGGACAGCTCGCGCACGCTCTGGCTGTCAGAGGTGGCGCGGACATCATATTTTTCCATCATGGACTGCGCGTAGGCGTGGATGGCGCGCTTGTTCAGGCGCAAACCATGACCGTGGCTGAAGCGCGGATCGTCGGTGTCCTTGAGGACAAGATTTTCCGCGATCGACATATCGCCGATCAGGCCCTGCAGGTTGCGGTCCTCGGGGACGTGGCTGACGCCGCGCTCGATGAAGCCGTTCGGGTCGAAGACGGCGACGCGGTCACCCTTGAGCTGGACCGTGCCGCTCTCCGGGGCGATGACGCCGGTGATGAGCTGGGCCAGCTGGGTCTGGCCGTTGCCGTCGACACCCGCGACGCCGACGATCTCTCCGGCGTGGATGCGGAGCGACAGATCGGCGAGGCCGCTGTGCTTGCTCTCCTTGTTATAGTCCACATGGTCGAGCTCCGCGACGATCTCATGGCCGGAGGCGTCGACCTTTTCATAGTGTGACTCGGTCAGCTCTTTGCCAATCATCATGCCGGCGAGCTTCTGGCCGTCGGTCTCGGCGCGGTCGACCGTGCCGACGACCTTGCCGAGGCGGAGAATGGTGATGCGGTCGGAGATGCGGAGCACCTCGCGCATTTTATGACTGATGAAGATGATGGATTTGCCCTCGCCGACAAGCTTCTGCATGATGGCGAACAGGCCCTCGACCTCGATGTCGGTCAGGGCGGCGGAGGGCTCGTCAAGGATCAGCAACTCGGCCCCGTGGTAGAGGGCCTTGAGGATCTCGGTGCGCTGCTGTTCGCCGACGGAGATCTCCGTGATGAGCTTGTCGAGCTGGACGTCGAGGCCGTATTTTTCCGAAAGCGCCTCGATCTCCTTTCTGCGGGCCGCGCGGTCGATAAATAGGCCCTTGGCGTGTTTGTCGCCGAGGATGATGTTGTCAAAGACGGTCATCGCCTCGACGAGCATGAAGTGCTGATGCACCATGCCGATGCCAAGCTTGACCGCCTGGCTCGGCGATTCGATGCGGACCTCCTGCCCGTTCAGAAAGATCTTGCCCTCAGTGGGCTGGTAGAGGCCGATGAGGATATTCATGAGCGTCGATTTCCCCGCGCCGTTCTCTCCGAGGAGCGTATGTACCTCGCCCTTGGCGACGGAGAAATTGATGTCCTGATTGGCGTAAAAGTTGCCGAACCGTTTGCTGATGTGCTCCATGCGCAGCAATTCACTCAATCCCGGCTTCCTCCTTTTTTCTCTTGATATTCCGAGTATATCACGTGCCTGGGTGGATGAAAAGAAATTTTGTTCCGGTTTTCCTTTTTTCTCCGTTTTGCCGAAAATATGTCCAGATATTGGGACGCATTTTCGGGATTTACCAAATTTCGCAGGCCGGAGCGGCCCACCGCAGCTCTGCCCACGGTTCCGCGTCCTCCGGCGCGGCGATCCATGCGTTCACACCGCCCCACGGGCGGCTATCCCCGGAGACGAGCTGCTCCGCGCCGTAAAGCGCCGCATCCGGATACCACGCGCGCGGCTCATACACCTCCGGCTCCCCTGTTTGTCCGCAGAGGAAGCCGATGCGGGCGCGCTCACAGACCGCGAGGCTGACCAGCGGGTTTGCCCCAAACGACCAGCAATCGCTGCCGCTCATCCGTTCGTTGATGATGCGCCCGCCGCAGCCGAGGATCTTCTCAATATGTGACATATCGTAGGCGTAATCCGGTGCAATGAAGAAGACGGGATGATCTTCCCTGCGCGTGTAATAGAGAATGGAATTGCCGAGCGTTTCATGGTTTCCGTTTCCGACCGAAAACGGAACGCCTGCCTTTGCGCTGACCGTGCCGTCGCCGGTCGCGTCGATGAAATAGTCCACTTCAATATGAAACTGCCGCTCGCTACTCTGCTGCACGCCGCGCAGTGCCGCGACGCGCCCTCCGTCCAGCTCCACCTCGTAGATCTCTGTGTTGAGCAGGAGCGTCAGATTTTTCTCGCGCTGCACCGCGTCCAGAAGCGTCTCGTCCCAGAAGACCGGGTTCGCATCGGAATTGCGGTAGAGGTTCTCGAGCTTCAGCTCGCCCCACACGCCCATTTCCTCCGCCCAGAGATTGCCCGCGCCGGTCGCGCCGCGCGTCCAAACGCGAATCTCACTGCTCGAGTTCCCGCCCAGAACCGGTCTGTCCGTCACCAGCGCGGTCTGTACGCCGTGCTGCGCCGCCGCGATCGCCGCGCAGACGCCCGCCGGGCCGCTATCATGATTCGAGCGAGGATACTATCCTCGCCCACGCACTGGAATACATCCGCATCAACTATAAAAGCCGCATCACCGTCACCGCGCTGGCCGAGTTCTGCCATTGCAGCGATTCCTACCTCAGCCGCATCTTCAAGCGGCGCACCGGCGTTAATATCAACGTCTACGTCAACAAGGTACGCATGGAGTTCACCAAAAGTCCGCTCTGTCTCTCCGATGAGAGCATTGCGGAGATCGCCGCCTCCGTCGGCTTCGGAGACCCGAATTACTTTTCCCGCGTCTTCACGCAGATCATCGGCATCCCACCCACCGAGTTCCGCAAGCGGTTCCATCAGAATAATGGCTAACGCTTGCTTCTGACCTGCCCCTGCATAACAAAATACGAAGGCCTTCCGGAAAACCGAAAGACCTTTTGTCTTTGGAAAATGATACGCCCCGATACAGCTTGCCTATCGGCAACACGCAAGCCATAATCCCATATCCCTCCTTCAGGTATTCTCCAAATCCACCCAACTCCCCTGACCCAGATTCTGACCCAGGTGTGCGCGAAAGCGTATGGACACAATGGGGGAACCCCCGCAAAATCCCGCACTTTTCGTTGACGAAACGGACGTATTTGACGCAAAAACGCTCAATATCACGAACCGACAGCAGCTGGCAGTCATGAGGTCAGCGATTCGAAGACGCATTCCGGAATTTCGGCTGCATCCATGCTGTTTTGAATATTCGCTTTTTCTGCGTTCACATGGTACCTCCTTTATCGCTTCTGTAGAACATTTAGGCGCATTCGAGGACGATCATAAGAAAAGATATTCCCCTGTGTTTTCTCAGCGCTTGTGGGGCGGAAAACACCTTGTTTTCGACCTTTATTCGTGCGATATTGCGCCATCCTCTCTTGGCTGAATCAACTTTGCGTCCGCTGGGTAATTCAGCGTAATAAGCGCGGGCTTTCCAAGCCCCTGTTTCTTTCGGCAGATCAAACCGCTGAACTCAAGCTCATGAAATATCCGCGTCGCACATTGTCGGCTGCGGTGCAGCTTCTTCTGCGCCTGTTCCACGGTGAAGTAAATTCGGATGGTGCCGTCAGTTTCAAGGAAACCGTTGACTTTTGAAATGCTCGCCCGATCCAGCATCAGGGCATACAGCACTTTTGCATCGTTGGACAGCCCGGCAAGACTATCCTCCATCAAAAACCGTGGAAACGGTATGTAGGATGCCGACAAGCTCTCGCTTGTAAACTTCAAAAACTTCTGTGACATAATCCTCCTATCCCATCCATCAAAACCAGTATTGATAGGATTGATGGATGACTATATTGAGCGTTGATTTATTTCTTATTGATTTGGGTATGAATTTCATCCCCTGTGACAGTTTGGAAATCCATGCTCCAAAAATCCGGTTGTGGTACGCTCCGGAGCGTCAGCTTGTCCACCGTCCGGAAAACCGGTG
>ERZ773108.2443-NODE-2443-length-15895-cov-5.096907_pt1 | contig 15895 bp, 15 predicted proteins | sample MGYA00580570_ERZ773108 | MGnify/ENA primary metagenome ERZ773108 (study PRJEB29015, sample SAMEA2737840) | human gut metagenome | biome: human gut; feature: human-associated habitat; material: faeces | place: China | collected 2012 ...
GGAGCATCTACAACAGCTCTTTATTCTGTGATGTTAAAAATAGTAGAAAATGAAGAAGGGTATATTATATGGGATTTCTTGAAGGCATTTAAACGAAATTTCAGACAGAGCACTACAGTATGGTGCATTCTTCTAGGAATTGGCGTTGCTCTTTTTGCGGATTATCAGTTTGTGCAGAACATTTCGGGAGTGATGCGAACGATAGGAATGGTATTGCTTGGAATGATTGTATTAGTATATATATATGAAGTGGTTTTTGTATTTCCTTTGATTGCCAGATTTGATAATACAACGATCAATATGTTGAAAAATGCAGTTTTGATCCCGATATCCAGACTCCCATATGCAGTGTTTGTCTTGGGATTGAGTGGTATGTGTGTGTGTGTGACTTTGCTGAACAGGACAACTATTATGATAGGGGCGGTTGTATGGAGTATGATTGGCGTTTCGCTTATCGTGTATGCAAACTCGCTTCTTCTGCGGAGGATGTTCTGCCCATACGAGTAGATTATTCCTCCCTCTCCCATTCCTGCGCGGTATCTGGGAATTCTTCTTTTTGAAGTTCGATAAGTTCCCGCCAGCGCTTTTTATCAATTTTAATGCCGGCCACTTCAGAGCAGCTAATCCATGGATATTCCATATAATTTTACAAGAAGGTTATTGGAAAATAGATTCCAATATTATGTGGGGAGTATGGACCAGTTTTTTTGATGATAAGATGACGATGACAGATGTATATACTATGTTTTTCAGAACATCTATGAATGTACCACGTATTATGGGATATTTGTTGGCTTATCTTTATCAGAGCGTTATCATATATGGAAAGAAAATTACAAAACAGGATATAGAGAATGCATCAGAAAAATACTATGAAGATAATATAGATGCATTTTTTAGATCTAGTACATATTGTTTACTTTCCATAGAAGAAAAACGTAATATTGCACAACTGAAAAAGGTAAGAGATGCAATTGTGGACCAAGCGAAAGAAATAAAAAGACAAATTGACAGGAAGGTTGTACCAAAAAACAGCTCCATATAGTAGTCATTTTCATGTGCTACAAAATACTGAAAAGTATTTGGAATCGTTAGAATTGAATCATTTTATTACAAAATATGAGGAAAAATCAAATCGAGATGGGAAAAAAGTTAATGTCTATTGTTTGAATTATGGATTGGCAAAAAAGAATAATATCATATGGGGAAGGGCACAAGGAACGATATATAGAAAATATTTTATAGAAAGAATATTTAATTTCACATCATTAGTTTTAGAGCAAATTAGAGAAACAAAAGTGATAAAATGTACCAATCCGGCATGTGGACGTATTTTTGATGATAGCGAAATTCCCTTTTTAAAATTTACAAGATTTCAATGTCCGGATTGTCATTCAAAAGTAGAAACATATTCAAAAGTAGATGAAGAGATTGAACATCAGTTTCAGCAAGCAAATAAAATTCCGCTAGTTAGCAAAGAAGAACTGGATATTATTTTGGAACTTAATAGAAGAAAAGAGTTTTGTAAGGCCAGAGATATTGCGGAAGAAATAGACATGGAATCACGTCGGATTGCACAAATTTGCAAGAAGCTTGACGAAGATAAAGGTATTGTGATTAGGAATAAGCGATGTAACCCATATGAGTATTGTACGTCAGAAATCGGAGAAAAATATTCGGATGTAGAAGTATCATGATAACACCATGATAACAAAATCTCCAAAAACCACACGGACACAACGGAAATTCCGGATTTTTCCACACGAATCACACGGAAAATCACCATTTGCACACCGTAACACATCGGTCTGATATCGTGAAGGTGGACGTACTGTAGGATCAGGACGTGTTGCTACAATCATCGAATAATTTTAGCATAACATCTTAAATTATATATATTGAGTACCGCAAGGTACATTGTGTCCAAACGTAAGATACCCCGGAACCGTAAGGTTTCCGGGGTTTTTCTGTTGCCTGGAAACATAAAAATTATGAAAAATAATTCTATATTAAAATATGGATATTTGATGAAATCTTTGCTGTTGAATGAAGAAGAACCGATATATGGAAAATATGGAATGTTGCGAAAACAGTTCCTGAAGGAACACAGATCAGCAAAATATCAATACTTGCTATTGACTGGAAAGCTGACGAAACACCTGAATCAGATTGATCAGGAAGCCAGAAAGCAGGTGGAAATACTTATGGAACAGATGGTGAAAAAACAGGGTGCGACGGAAGAATTAAAGGCACAGGATCAGATGAAGTGGGTTAGATTAATGATTAATATAAAATCCAGTGCAGAAGAAATTGTAGTGAAAAATACGATATATATGTAGGTGGAAATAGGCGGTCGAAAAGGATCGCTTTTTTCTGTTTTGTGTGTATTGGAATAGTATTTTAAAATGAACTATGGTAGAATAAAGTAAAGACAAATCGAGAGCTTTTGGATAAAATTTTGAAAATTATCGAGGAAGTTACTATGAAAAAATGTAGATATTGTGGCAAAGAATTAGATAGTAATTTGGAATTTTGTAGCAGTGAGTGCGAAAACAGCTATAGAAAGATAATTGAAAAAGATAGACATAAAATTAAGTATTTCATTTCGAGCATTATTTTAGGGTTTTTAGCTATGTTTTATGGTGTTGTGTCAAGCCGCAATTGCATGATTGGAAGTGGAATTATAGTAATGGGGGTCACTGTTGTTTTGCTTCCATTTACTACTTCAGAAACAACTGCTTTATTTGGAAATAAAAAGGCGAGATTTATTGGAAGAATACTAGAGCGTGTCTGAAAAATAAAAATTGCACAAAACGCATGTTTTATTTCCCTTTTTCATGATAAAATAAAGAAAAAGGGGTGTTCACTATGTTGAGACGATATGAGTTGACTGATGAAGAATGGCTTCGCATTGAACCTTTATTACCTCCTGAAAATACTGGAAAACAAGGACGTCCAAGGAAAGACAATCGTATCATTATGAATGGAATTGTATGGCTTGCACGTAGTGGGGCACCTTGGCGCGATCTTCCTGAACGTTATGGTTCATGGAAAACTGTCTATAGCCGATTCCGAAAATGGATCGATGATGGTATCCTTGATAATATTTTCCGTATTTTAAGTCTTGAAGCAGAATTGGAAGAATTATCCATTGATGCTTCTATTATCCAGGCGCACCAGCATAGTGCCGGTGCAAAAAAAGGGGGCCTTCAAATGAAATCGGGCATAGCCGTGGAGGAGCCAGCACCAAAATCCATGCGGCAGTAGATGCCTATGGATATCCAGTTTATTTAATGATCAGTGAGGGACAGCGTAATGATATCAATTATGCAATCCCTTTGCTCGATCAAATTGAAATAAACGGAAGCAATGTGTTAGCTGACCGAGGATACGACAGTAATAAATTACTTGATTATGTGTACGCCCGCGGTGGAGAGCCAACCATTCCATCCCGAAAGGGAGCTAAATTTGAACGTCATTGTGATTGGTGGTTATACAAAGAACGCCATTTAGTAGAAAAGTATTTTCTGAAATTAAAAGCATTCCGACGAATCGCTACACGTTATGACAAATTAGCTGCAACCTACTTGGGATTTATTTGTATCGCCTCAATATTAATTTGGTTAAAATAAACAATTTAAAATGTTTTTCAGACACGCTCTAGCAGTGTCGATACAAGAAGTAAGGAAGAACAGGCACCTACGGATACAACCGTTAGCCAAGATAATTTAGATATAACGATAGAGATCGCTGGACCAAGCAAATCGAATGTTCCGGAATTATATGTAAAAGAGCTTTTCAAACAGAAGGTAGAAGAATTTAAAAGAGTTGCGATTTCAGTACCTAAAATTAGTATTAGCTATAGTTCATCAATTGAGTTTAAGCCTTTTACTGTAAAAAGAAATGTGATGGATTTTGATGTAGCTGCTTCTAAGATTGAAAGATACGATGCGGTAAATAACAGATTGCTTCAGACTTTAGATGCGGATCCGTTGATGGTCGATGATCCAGAGAATACTCTTGCATGTTCGCTGTTGGAGACCATCCCAGAGTTCAGCTATGACGATGCGGATTTGATTTTGGATGTAGTTGAACAATACCTGCGGTTGATAGATGGGGATGAAGAAACAAAGAGAAAGATTATCAGAAGATATGCAACAGTCATTGTGGAGGATTTGAGACAGCAGATTTACGCCTCAAAGGAGGAACATACTGAATTTATCTATAATGTACAGCAGGATTTGATTGTTTTCGGATCTTTTGCAAAGACAAAGCTGAAGCATGTTGATGGTAAGCTGGGATATAAGAAAGAGATTGCAGATAAGAAGAATATCAAAAACTATCTGTTTGAAGGATATAGAAAATCCTATTATCCAGTTAATTCCTTTGATAGCGATGACGAAAGAAGATTTGCGGTCGTGCTAGAAGATGATGAGGGAGTAGTTCGATTTATCAAGCCACCACTTAATCAATTGGGATTATTCTATAGAGCAGGAAAACAGTATAATCCTGATTTCTTGGTAGAAACAAAAGACTGTAAGTATATGGTTGAAGTTAAGGCGGCCAACCAGGTCAACAATGAAGATGTACAGGAAAAGGCACGAGCAGGCGTAAAGTGGTGTGAATGTGCATCAAAGGTAGATGCTGATGACAAAAAGTGGAAATATCGATTGGTATCCGGTGAGGATATCATCATTGGCAATACGCTGAAGTACATTCTCGGATTAGCGGTAGAGGTAAAAAATATTGATGAATAAGTAACAGGAGGGAACTATGGCAGAACGTAGCGATTATTTATATGCCCAAGTAAGAAAGAAGATACTTGATGCTGTGCGTATGGATCTCATTGGTCCAACTGCAGCAGAAGAAGCGTTGACTGAGTTACCAACGAATAGTTATATCACAGGCATGCTATATCCAGCGGACTCAGATATCACAGAAGATGAAAATTACAATGATGTTGAGTTTACAGAAGGAAGATTGGATGCTGATGGTAATGGATCAGACTCGGTTGTGCTAGAAGACGACAAACCTGATGAAAGCACGAAGGGTGGGTTTAAGAAGCCATCCTCTATTGGAGTATCTTTCTATCTGTCAGAAGAAACCAACAAAATAAATGTCGATGTATATTGGGGGACATATTATTCTGACAAGGTGGATGGCGGAGAGGTCGTTGATGAATCGCTAGAAGAAGACTATGAAAATAAGAAAAAGAAAAAGCGTCAAGTTTATGTAAGAGAACAGATGGCTGAGACAATGGAATTAAATCTTGCTGACCTCGGCCGTGCAAAAACAATACCGCTACGTTCTAATGCTCATATATTTGTCTATGTTATACAGATGCGTTTGGATAATGGATATAAGATGCTATCAGTATATTTGCATAACAATAATAAAGGTGGCGATGAGAAGGAATATGAGCGTGTCATGTTCCAAGTTGAATTACATGTTTCAACGAAAGATAAAGAGGCAGTATTCATACCTGAATATATTTGCCGTAAGCAAGAATTAGAGGATGAATACTATTATAAAGGCCGTCCTATTTTTGGTAGAGGACGGGGATGCGCAGCAACATGGAATAAAAGAGAAGATGAAGAAAATGCATATTCAATTGATTCCACATTTATTCCGAATCACGAAATTCCAGGTGTAAGTGCGCAGGTAAAAGATGTCCCTGAAAAGGCGTTTTCTATGCTGCAGTTAGGATCTCCAAAGAAAAAAGAGGTAAGTATTGCTAACTTAAGACTGCTAACTGCTTTGTATGGGGACTGGATTAAAAATGAATTAAAAGAAAATCCGCAGATGCAGGAAGCATCATTCCAGGCGACAGGAAAAGGCATTATTGAAAAATGTTTAGATTCTTTGAGAAGGATGAACGAAGGAATTGATTTGATTGAAAAGGATGAGAATGCGTTTAAGGCCTTCACGTTCATGAATCAATCTATGTATTTACAGAGAAGTATTACGGCCTACTCCAAGGATTGTGGAAGAGGAATTCCTTGTAGTCTCAGTGATTATATGAAAGACAACAAGGAAAAGGGAATTGAGCAGGATCATAGCGAGTGGAGACCGTTCCAGATAGCATTCATTCTTCTTAATATAAAGGGATTGATAGATCCTGAATCTGATGAGCGAAATATTGTGGATCTTCTATATTTCCCTACCGGTGGAGGTAAGACAGAAGCATATTTAGGCTTAATTGCGTTTATAATTGCATACAGAAGATTAACGTCAGATACAGATTCTGATTATGAAAAACATGGTGGCGTTACGGTGTTTCTTAGATACACATTGCGTTTGTTGACCACTCAGCAAAGAGATAGATTGCTGAAATTAATTGTCGCGATGGAAGATTTAAGAGAACGTAGCGAAAAGAATGGAAAAGCAGAGTTTGGAACTACGCCAATTTCTATTGGATATTGGGTTGGTGGTGGAGTTACTCCCAATAAGTTCGATGAATACGAGAAAGACGAGTACTCTAGGAAAGAGTTTATTCGTAAGGTAACAAAACAGATTATTAGATGTCCATACTGTGGAAAATTAATCGGAAGAGAAAATTATGATATCAATACGAAGACTAACTCGTTGAAGATTACTTGCTCCTATGATAAATGCAAATTTTCAAAAAGCAGTGGGAAGTCTATTCCTGTGTATCTGGTGGATGAGGAAATATATGCAAAATGCCCTACGGTTGTTATCTCCACGGTTGATAAATTTGCAAAACTTCCTTGGTCTGAGCAGACGGGGCTGTTATTCGGTAGAACAGATAGATGCTGTCCTCGACATGGATATCAGGCTATCGGTTATGGGAAGGAACTGGTGGGCAAAAGACATAATAAAGATGCAAAAAATGGATTGGATGCATGTGTAATAGAAGCATGCAAGCCTTTTTATCCGCCACAGTTGATTATTCAAGATGAGTTGCATCTGATATCAGGCCCATTAGGTACAATCTATGGCGGTTATGAAACCATTATTGAGGATATGTGTTGTCTTGAGAAAAATGGAAAGAAAATACATCCGAAATATGTAGTTTCTACGGCAACTATAAAGAATGCGGGAGAACAGATTAAATGCCTGTATGCAAGGGAAAACTATGCCCAATTTCCACCTAGTGGATTCGACACTAGAGATTCCTATTTTATCCGTGAGATTCCTCTTGTATCTAAAGACTTAGAAGACTTGACGGAGGATGATATTACAGAACTACTGGAGAAGGGCGAGAAGCCTTTCAGACAGTATGCGGGTATCTGTGCAAGTGGACAATCTGTTAAGACTACTTTAATCAGGCTATATTCGGTTCTTTTACAAGAGGTTTTTATTTTGTCGGAAGATCCTAAGTACCAGGATTATGTTGATCCTTATTATACCTTGGTTGGATATTTTAACTCAATTCGCGAGCTTGGTGGTGCGGTACGTTTGCTGGACGACGATATTAACAGCAGACTTAAAGTATTAAGAAAAAAATATAAGAATGCAAGGCAGAGATTTTTAGGATTTGACGGTAAGAAAGAAATTACTTCTAGAATTCCATCGTATCAAATTGCTGAAATATTGGAAAAGCTGGCGGAACCATTTGATCCATCCAAAGAAAGACAGAGTTGCTATGACGTGGTTATTGCTACAAATATGATTGCAGTAGGTATGGACGTAGATAGATTGGGATTAATGGCTGTTGTAGGTCAGCCAAAGCAGAACTCGGAATATATTCAGGCAACAAGCCGGGTGGGAAGAAAATATCCTGGAATTATTTTTACAGTGTATAACCCATATAGGCCAAGGGATTTGTCTAACTATGAAAATTTTGTTGGATTTCATTCTCAAATGTATCGATACGTCGAAGGTACAACAGCTACGCCGTTTGCTGCAAGAGCTAGGGATAGGGTTCTTCATGCTTTAGTAGTAGCGATGTTAAGACTTCAAACGGAAACAATGGCTGGAAACAAAGGAGCTTCTAATATTCTGTCAATATCTGATGAAGAATTGAGAAAGATTAAAGATCAGATTTTAGAGAGAGTTTCAATCGTTGCTCCGATGGCATACGAATCTGCCAGTGATGATATCGATGCATTTATAAGTACATGGAAGGAAATCGCGAAAGACAAAAATCTTTATTACTTCGTTGCAAATACAGAAAATAATAAAAGATTGCTGAGCTTCTACGGTCAACCGGTAACCGGGAAGGAAAAACCTACATTAAATTCTATGAGAGATGTTGAACAATCCTCAACAGTATATCTATATGAGGAAGGAGGAGCACTGTAATGTTTGAGAAGAAACTAGGGGAAATCAGGCCTAATCAGCTTATTACTACATATGGTCCTGGATCTATTATGGATGCGGTACATGACTCTCTGACTGTATTAGATATTGAGTACTGGAATGCGAATAATATTGGCCTAGAAATACGAGACTCTAGACTGGCCTCGTTTATGAATGTACGGCATTTTTATATGCCAAGTACAAAGGGGAAAGAGAATATTCCAGTGGCATCCTTTCCCTATACTCATGTGTGCACTAACGATAGATGCAAGCGATTGTTTGATATTAGAGAGGAGCTGAAAAATCCTAACTATTTAGAGAATTATAAGCAGCATCAGGGAAGTGCATCATGCCCGGATTGTCATTATTCTGCTTATCCAGCAAGATTTATTTCTATTTGCGAGGATGGTCATATGGACGATTTTCCTTGGAGATGGTGGTGCCATAACGGAAAGACCGATTGCAAAGAGAAATTGAGACTGAAATCCTTTGGAACAACGTCATCTCTTGCAGAACTGGAAGTAGAGTGTGACTGCGGTGCGAAACGACGGATGAGCGGATCAATGCAAAAGGAAAACTTTGATGGATGTAACTGTACAGGAAACCATCCGCAAAGACCCAATGCTATAAAAAAGATCTGTAAGAAAAAGATTGTTCCTAGCCAGCGTGGAGCATCGAATGTTTATTTTCCAGTAACAAGAACAGCCATATCTATTCCACCTTGGACAAATCCAATCAATGATCTTATGGCAGAACATAGGAGAGATATTGACCTTTTGATTGAAGTGCTTGAAAGAGACGATGGCTTGAATAAGAGCTATGAGAAGTATTTTGAAGGTAAATTCACTAGAGATGAGTTCAATGAGGCATATAACCGATTAGAGCAGAATATCAAAGACTATGTTGAACTGAAGGAAATGGAATATAATGCGATAACTCATCACCAGCAAGTGGAGTTTCAGCATGACGTCAGATATTTCAAGGCTGAAGAGGTAGCCATTAAGGATAGTCTGAAGAAGTATTTTTCCAGAGTGATAAAGCTTCATAGACTAAGAGAAGTTAAGGTTCTTCTAGGATATTCGAGGTTAGAGATGCCCGAACCAGAGGTTGATGATCAGAAACAGGTAGTCAAATTGAAATCATCCGGACCTGAAAAATGGCTACCGGCAGTAGAAATCAATGGAGAAGGCATTTTCATAGAATTTAATAGAGCAACCATGAATGAGTGGCTTACTAACAGCAGAGTGGCAGAACGTTCTAAAAAATATGAAAGTTGCTATGAGGAATACTGTAAGCAAAAGGGATGGGAAAACTTTAAATCAAGAAATGGTGAATATGTATTGATTCATACGCTATCTCACATGTTGATTAAAGAGATGGCTATTCAGTCAGGTTACTCTTCATCCGCTTTACATGAAAGAATCTATAGTAGTGACAAAATGTGCGGGCTTCTGATTTATACCGGAGCCGCAGATAAAGAAGGATCATTAGGCGGACTGGTAGAACTTGGTTCTATGGAAAAATTGATTCCATTATTAAAGGGAGCCTTGGAAAATGGTCTTACATGCACAACGGATCCAGAATGTTTTATGAAAAATCCAACCACGGATAGGATAAATGGAGCTGCTTGTCATTCTTGTACGATGATTTCCGAAACAGCCTGTGAAAATGGAAATAGGCTTTTAGATAGAGCCTTAGTTGTTCCATTGCCAGAACACGAAGAAATGGGATATTTTAAAGAGCTGGTGAATGTATTATGTGGAATTCAAGTATAAAGGCTGAGTATTTAGCTTCTACAATAGTACAGGCAATTGAGGCATATTCAATTCGTGGAACGGAGACTGTGCTGGTTGACTCGATTAACGAACTTAGAAAACAGTTTCTGAACTGCACGGATGCAGAGATAAATGACATTTTATCGTTGTGTTTTGAAATGTATAACATGAAGCATAGCGATTCCATAGAGTTAGTAATTACAGCCCCTGAAACATTTAGGATTAAGACAAAGAAAACGAGAGATGTTGTTGAGAATTTGATAAAGAATGCCGAGAAGAGCGTAGTAATGACTGGATATTCGATTTCAGATTATTTTACTGGAATGCTGGACACAATTATTGCTAAAAGTCAGCAGGGCGTTTATGTGAGATTCTACGTCAATGATATTGAGAAAAGCAGAGCCTCGTTGGTCAAAATGCTGGCATATCGGAGTAAATATCTGCAGTTCTTTGAGTATGAGAAAAATAGCGATGATAAGATGGCAGCATCTCATGCGAAGATATTAACCATTGATTCTGATAAGTCCTTAGTATCATCTGCCAATCTGTCTTATCATGGTCTATCAGGCAATATAGAGATGGGATTTTTAGTCCGCTCTGCAGATAAGGCAAAGCAGATAGAGGAGCTACTAAAAAAACTGGTTCGGATGCATGTATATAAAAAAATATCCTAAGAAGAGTAAGGGAAGAGCATATGAAGATACATTAGAAGGACTTGTTGATGAAATAAAAGCAGTTGTGGAAATACAATAAATGGAGATAAATTATGGGGAAAATGACTCAGGAATTAATTGAAGATTTATATATCAGAGGAAAGGCAGTGCACAAAGAAGAAATTTCTCTTAAATGTGCAACCGAAGAAATATTGAATATGTATCCTGATAATATTCATGAGTTATCTGCACAGTTCTATCTGTCATTGTATTCTGATTTGATAAAAGGAAAAGGTTCTACATGGAATCAGAATAGCGATCTTTTAATATACTATGTTCGTCATATTATTGAAGAAAATGGAAAATCAGATGGAACTAAGGCATATGAAGGAGCCTTAAAATTTGCAAAGGCAAAATCCAGAAAGTCTTTGATAGCAAGCCTCGAAAAGTTGGCTGCAGAATTTGAGTTGAGTTTAAATGGTCGGATATCATTTGAGGCGTGGCTGAACATGTTTCCTGAAAAAAAATATTTGGAAAGTACAATCTACAGATATGTTCATGCTCTGGAAAAGGCCGAAGAGTGGTTGGGAGTACAATTTACTAAACCAATTTTAGATGTTACAGGGATTGAAGAATTTTCAGATATAGATAACCATATTAAAAGCCTTCCAAACTATGAGGCGGTTAATCAGCAGCATGGTCATGGGGATCTGTCTGCAGCATTAACCTTATATAAGAAATATGTGGAATTTTTAAATCAGGAAGAAGAGTCTTGGTGGCCGTCTTTAGATGAGTATAATCCAGAAATCAGCAAAGATCAGTGGATGGAATTACTTAAGGATGGAAAAATCTTTACGGATAATACATATTTTGCCATTGCAGCTATGTATGATTTTGGAGGAACAGCAACCTGCAGGCAGCTGGAAGAAAAATATGGAAGAACCTCTGATTTTTACAGAGCATCTTTAGGTGTTCAGTTGGCAAGCAAAATAAAAAATATATTCGACCTTCCGTATTGCGTTAATGAAAAGGATGGAAATAAAGTATGGCCTGTTTTATTTCAGGGAAGAAAAGCAGGCGGCGTTGAGCCTGGTAATTTTGTATGGCGGTTACGTCCAGAATTATTCGAGGCTTTGAAAGAATTTGGTATAGAACGATATTTGGAAGAAGGTGAGGAAGAAGTGCCGGAATTATCAATTAAAGAAAGTATGGAGCTGATCAAGGAGTATATTGCATCTAAAGGCTTCAGCTATGATGGCGAGTTGATTGAAAACTTTTACCTCAGCTTAAAGTCAAAACCATTTGTAATTCTTGCCGGTACTTCCGGAACCGGAAAAACACGCTTGGTGAGGTTGTTTGCTGAAGCAATCGGAGCAAATTACAAACTGGTTTCAGTTCGCCCTGATTGGTCAGACTCATCAGATTTATTTGGACACGTAAATCTGAAAGGTGAATTTGTTCCGGGAGCTATCATTGATTATATTCATGAAGCGGCTAAACCAGAGAATATCAACATTCCATATTTCCTTTGCCTAGACGAAATGAACCTCGCACGTGTTGAATACTACCTCAGTGATTTTCTGTCAATTATTGAAACCAGACATAGAGAGGACGGTCGTGTCGTTACAGATGAGATTATTCTTGATAAAGCGGTATCAGTTACATATGGAAAGGTTATTCTTCCAGAAAACTTGTATGTGATCGGAACCGTAAATATGGATGAGACAACCTTCCCATTCAGTAAAAAGGTTCTTGATCGTGCGAACACTATCGAATTTTCTTATGTGGACCTTGTTCCTGATTTTTCTGAATCGTTAGAGGAAGCAGAAGCACAGAACTGTAAGAATGATTTTTTGAAAACGGATTATATTACATTGATGTCAGATACGGCAACAGAAGACCGTCAGTTTGTTTCCGATATTTGTTTTGAACTTCAGGAAATCAATGAGATCTTACAGTGTGCACAGGCTCATGTTGGTTACCGCGTTCGAGATGAAATAATCTTCTATATGCTTAATAATAAAAAAGCGGAACTGCTTGATACGAATCTTGCTTTTGACAATGAGATTATGCAGAAGATTCTTCCGAGAATTCAGGGAAGCAGTGCATCTATTAAAGACATGCTCTGTGAATTATTTAAGAAATGTGCCGGCGATTATACCGGACTCAGCCAGGCTTCTGTTAGTGAGCAGATGCAGGTATATGTTGAAACAAAAGATTGTAAATATAAAAAATCAGCAGAGAAGATCTGCTATATGATGAGGAGATTCGAAGAGGATGGCTTTACTTCCTACTGGCTCTGATAAGCTTCTTGAAATCAGAACGTCAGATATTGATTTGGTAATTAAAAGTAAGAATATACAGACTGCTGTAGCTGCCTGTGCAGACGAGCAGTCTTCTTCTGTTGCCATCACAACTTTCGGATTAGAGCGAATTAAGGTAGGTATACAAAATATTGATTTGAACTTTGAAAATAGTGGTAATTATTCTGCACAAATAATTAATGTTGCACCATTATTTTTTGAACAGACAGATTATGAATTGATTGTAAATAGCAGAAATGGGAAAGCTGTACATTTCTGGAATGAGAACTATCTGATCAGAGAAAAAATCGGGCCTGTCATCGAAGGTAATAACACATTGGTTACAGGTATCATTAATTTTGGAAATTCTGTGGGGTATACGGATTTAGAGATAACTGCCGATGACAGAAAAGTTATGGTTCTTCGTATAGAGGTTTATCCGTCAAAAATCACTTATAAAGAAGATTATCAGCGTATGATAGCCGATGTTTCCGAAATGGTATATGCTGCCGCAATAGATTTCATGCAGAAAACGTATCAGGAGTTTTCAATTGGTGATAAACAAAATAATGTTCCGGCTATCTTTTTCCAGATTATTTTCATGATTTTTGAGAAGTACATGAATGCCGCCAAGCGCATAACAACAGTTCCTCATCATAAATTGATTACTGAGCGTACGGTTGTTCCGGAATATAAAGCAAAGCGTACAGATCGAAAATCGGAAAAATGGCTTATGACTCATCAGAGAAATATAGCAATGGATCAAGGTGGGGATTTGGTTGTAAATCGTGTACTGGCTTCACGAAAACAGATTACCTATGATACCAATGAAAATAGGTTTGTTAAATTTATTTTGAAAGCAACAATAAGAAAATTGGAGGACTTTATTACACGATATAAGAAATCGGTGAAGAATCCAGAGGAAACAGTTCTTCTTGAAACGAATCGAATGATTAATAAAGTTCGTAATATTTTGAATACAAGTTTTCTTAGAGAAGTTTCTGAATATTATGCGGAACAGAGTATGTCACTTGTGTTTGGCATGGCACCAGGATATAGAGAATTGTATAAGCACTATCTTATGATACAGAGAGGTCTTTCTGTTCATGGAGATTTTTTCAGGATATCAGTAAAAGACACTGCTCAGCTTTATGAGTATTGGTGTTTTATCAAACTATTTACTTTGTTAAAAAATCAATATCAGCTGGTATCACCAGATATTATTAAAATTGATAATAGTGGTATCACAGTTACGCTCGTAAAAGGAAAACGTTCAAAAGCACGTTTCATTAATCCTAAGACTGGCGAGCTAATTACTTTGATTTATAATCCAGGAGAAACAAAGACACAAACTGTAAATCAGAAACCTGATAATGTACTTGAACTTGAAAAAAAGGGAACGGAAGTATCTTACAAGTATGTCTTTGATGCAAAATATCGTATTGAGAAAGAACCTGAAAACTCATTTTATCCGGATTCTAATAATAATCTAGGGCCGAAAGTTGATGATATCAATACGATGCATCGATATAGAGATTCCATTGTTTATGAGAATAAGGTTTCCAAATTTACTTTTGAGAAAACAATGTTTGGTGCATATGTCTTGTTCCCTTATGATGATGAAGAGCTGTATAAGGAGCATCATTTTTATAAGAGTATCGAAAGTGTAAATATTGGTGGGTTGCCGTTCCTTCCTGGTGCGACTTCTTTGGTACAGAAACTTCTTGAAGAATTGATTTCAGATTCTAAGGAGTCTGCATTCGAAAGAACAACGTTGCCGCGTGGTATTGAAGAAAAACTAGCAGTCGTTGACTGGAAGAAGAGGGATGTACTGATTGGAACATTTCGTTCACGGAAACAGTTTGACATTTGTTTTGGTAAAAATTTTTATTATATACCAGTTAAACAGATACCAGATGAGCGATTGCCGATACATTACGTGGCTTTGTATCAGACAAAGAATAAGTTTGGTATAGATGCTGGCATTCGTTATTACGGTGAGGTACTCAGAACCGCTATTGTTCGCAGAAAAAATATCAAGGAAATTCCGCTTACCCATGCGAATGCAGAAGAACTATATTATCGCTTTGTTATTCGGAGGTGGGATATGCTTGAAAGGGTTATTGAACCAAAAGAGCATGGATTCCCATGCGATTATACAAATATGTTCTTGTTGCAACATAGTGAGTATATCCCTGAGTTATTGATTGAATCGGAAGAAAAATATCGGTTTTATGCAGAGTTGAAGCGAAGTGTTAAACATACAGAAATAAATAAAGATGCTGACAATATTGGATTTGAATATAGAGATGTACACTTTATTTTTACAGATGGAAATATTTTAGCTATAAAAGAAGGAAGGATTGTTGAAAAAAGGGCGATTTCCGATTTTGCAAGAAGACCAGCTGATACATATAGAAGATTACGGATGGCAATTACTTATCCAGATATGGATGTGTAATATAAAGAAACAAACTAGCAGTGTATAATTCGGGTAACGTATACGGGAATCCTCATAGTTACTTTTATTTTTTGGGTTTAGTACCTAAGGAGACTACAGAAATTATGGAAATTTCAAAAGCAGATTGGAAGTTATATCGTGAACGTGTTTCAGATTGGCAGGAACATTATATGGAGCAGCTCACCAAGGAGTATGTCGAATTACTCACATCTCCTAGGAATGCATCGGACCATTTTTGGAAACTCGAAAAGAGAATAAAACAGGATAAGAAACATCCCAGTGTTTTAATCGAACTTCGTAAATCAACAGCATTATGGGATATCGCATATTTTGTTAGAGAAAAAGTAATAACTATGAATGATCTTGAAGGATTCAGTGCAGATCTTATTGATGCTGTAAAATTAATCTTGAGCCGATGAGAAAGATTTCCGGTCAGGATAA
>ERZ773108.2449-NODE-2449-length-15869-cov-13.299734_pt1 | contig 15869 bp, 20 predicted proteins | sample MGYA00580570_ERZ773108 | MGnify/ENA primary metagenome ERZ773108 (study PRJEB29015, sample SAMEA2737840) | human gut metagenome | biome: human gut; feature: human-associated habitat; material: faeces | place: China | collected 2012 ...
TTAGAGAACGTGCGAGGAAAACAAGGTGATTGACCAAAATCGAAGTTACGAACAAGGAAGTGTCGAGCGAGCTTTAACGTGCGCTAACTACGGTCAGAAGCTGCATGTGCTGGAAGTTCACGTGTGTGAGCACTGCTGCGCAGAACTGATGAGCGATCCGAATAGCTCGATGCACGAGGAAGAAGACGATGAATGAGTTAATAAATGGCAATGCCATCAAAATGACAAGCATTGAAATCGCTGAGTTGGTTGGTAAGCGTCATGACAATGTGAAACGTACCATCGAAACGCTGGCTAAAAATGGTGTTATCCGGCTTCCTCAAATTGAGGTTTCCGAAAGAATCAATAACTTAGGGTTCAATGTTCAGTACGAGCATTACGTCTTCGAAGGCGAACAAGGTAAGCGAGACAGTATTGTCGTTGTTGCCCAGTTGTCGCCGGAATTCACCGCTCGCCTTGTTGACCGCTGGCGAGAGCTTGAAGAAGCTGCGGTTAATATCCCCAAAACGCTACCAGAAGCGTTGCGCCTTGCTGCTGATCTTGCTGAGCAGAAAATGCAACTGGAAAACCAGCTCGCAATTGCCGCACCTAAAGTTGAGTTTGCCGATCGCGTTGGCGAGGCCAGCGGAATTTTGATTGGAAACTTTGCAAAGGTTGTCGGTATTGGTCCAAACAAACTGTTTGCGTGGATGCGCGATCACAAAATCCTTATTGCTTCAGGTTCCCGGCGCAATGTGCCAATGCAGGAATATATGGATCGCGGCTATTTCACAGTGAAAGAAACAGCGGTCAATACAAATCACGGAATACAGATATCGTTCACCACAAAAATCACCGGGCGCGGTCAACAGTGGCTGACCAGAAAGTTGCTCGATAACGGAATGCTGAAAGTAACAGGAGAGGCTGCTTAATGGCTAACCTACGCAAAGAAGCGCGCGGCAGAGAATGCCAGGTACGTATTTACGGCGTATGCAATGGCAACCCTGAAACTACAGTTCTGGCACATTACCGGATGGCTGGAATTTGCGGAACGGGAATGAAGCCTGACGACCTGATCGGCGCATGGGCTTGTAGCGCGTGTCACGATGAAATCGACCGACGCACCCATAATCTCGACAACAAAGACGCCAGGCTTTACCACCTCGAAGGCGTGATCAGGACGCAGGCGATACTGCTGAAGGAGGGGAAGATTAAGTCATGAACGAATATCAGTTTGTGCTTCCATACCCGCCGTCGGTGAATACCTACTGGCGAAGACGGGGAAGCCAATACTACATCAGCGATAAAGGCCAGAAATACCGAAAAGACGTTCAGCAAATCATCCGCCAACTTAAGTTAGACATTTTCACCAAATCACGACTCCGCATCAAAGTCATCGCAGACGTTCCAGACTCCCGCCGCCGCGACCTCGACAACATCCTGAAAGGTTTACTCGACTCCCTTATCCACGCCGGATTTGCGGAAGACGACGAGCAATTCGATGACATTCGCGTAATTCGTGGCGTGAAAGTACCAGGCGGACGGCTTGGAATAAAAATCACCGAACTGGAGAACGTATGAACGCCACAATTCAAACGATACCAGAGCTTCTTATCCAGACACGAGGCAATCAGACCGAAGTGGCAAGGATGCTTTCCTGCGCAAGAGGAACAGTGCTTAAGTACAACCGAGACAGCAAAGGCGAGCGTCACGTAATAGTTAACGGCGTCCTGATGGTCAAACAGGGCAAGAGGGGAAGACGATGGGCATAAGAGAACTAAACCTCACCAAAGAGCAGCACGAGTGGCTGAATGGCTGGCTTGAACTGTGGGGGGCATGGGTTTATTCAGGTCGTCTTGAAAAGCGCATGAGCAGCGTAATAGCGAAGTTCATGGAGAGCGTAGAGCCGGGAAGAGTTATGACAAGGCCAATGTGCAATGATGATGATGGAATGTTGATTTCTCAGGTCGTCGATTCCGTCATGTACATTGACAAGAAAGCCTTTGGCATCCTCCTCAGCTACTACGCCCATGGATCTTCCAAGCACGCCATTGCATCTTACTATCATCGCGTCGCAAGACCTCGCAAGATGTTATGCCGGGGCGGAGGGCGCATTCAAAAACCATCGCTCGCAACCTGTCGTCGGGAAGTTGACGAAATCCTCAATGCCTCGTTGTTTATGATTTACCCGGTTCTGGATAGTGCGTTTAAAAACCGGAAACGTGTAGAGAAAATTAAACATGTAGCATAGAACGTGTTGACATCATTGAGCAAATGAGCAACACTATTCGCATAAGCTGCCGTTAGTGACTCTTAAGTTGCAACGGTGGCTTTTTTATTTGGGTCAGTCGTATAAAGGTCATTACGGAAGGCTGTTAACCTTCTTATCGTGGTTCGAGTCCACGCTATCCCGCCAAACATGCTGGTTTAGCTCCAATGGTAGAGGTGGTAAATGCCGAGCAAAGATTACTATCTTAATCGAAGGGCTAGGCTTGCTAAGACCGTGGAAAAGTTGGGTGGTCGTTGCGCGAGTTGCGGATCCGAATATTCGCTTCAGTTTGACCACATAGACCCTTCCACCAAATCAGCAAATGTAAGCGAGATGCACTATCACTCAGATTAGGTGTTTTATGCTGAGGTTGAAAAGTGCCAACTACTATGTTCTGCATGCCACATTCAGAAAACCAAATTTGACCTTAGCTACTTAGTAGCTGGTGAGCTGAATGGTATGAGCAAGCTAACAATGGACAGCGTCCAGTTCATCAGAGAAAACTACATTCCACGACATAAGGTTTATGGAGCCAGAGGGCTAGGGAGAATGTTTGGTGTAACACATCAAACAGTGCTTTCAGCCTTAAATGGCGAAAGCTGGAAATAAGCTGCGCGTCAGAGGTTCGATTCCTTTGCCCGCTCCAGTAAAAGCTTTCCAGTCTGCGATGATGGGTTCCCCGGAGTGACTGGAAAGCGACCTGGTTTTGAATGGGCGCTGCTTTTTGCAAAATTGCTGTGTGAAAATACTGACCTTTGGGTTCAGCGCTCATCCAAAAGCATCACGTGAATTCACCAACGCTCATGTACTCTCCAGGAAACAATAAGTGATTCTGAAAAGTTCCGGTTAGATATTGCCCCGGTCACCGGATGATTTTATCTTTTGGTTCGTGGTGAATCCCCCTATGCGGCGGGGCGTCCAGTCAAACTTTTTTGTCCAGGTTTGTTTGCGCGGAACTAGTCGGCTGGGGCTGTTCCACCGGGAGGCACCCGGCGCCACCTCCTTGACGGTATTGTTATTTTTCATGCCTGTTCGTCCGAGCAGGCTTTTTTTGCCCGCATTATCTTCATTGAAAACTGGCAACTCAGAGAATCATCCAAATTAAAAAAGCAGCAACGAGAGCGATTACTAATACATTCTTCGCTTTTTCTCTTCTGCTGGCCTTCACAAAAGGATTCACTATCCGGCAGTGGCTACACACAAGTGATTCTGGGTTAATTAACTTTCCGCAGTAGGGGCAGGGCTTGATAATCATTGGTACTAATTAAGTTGTGAGAACGTAGTCTCATTTAACCACATTTATCGAGTTGTTTTACTAATGGTCTAGTTATTTCAGACATATTCATCAATTTCAGGCTCACGGGAATCATCCGCTACGTGCTTTGTTGATAAATCCAGCCCGTGAAGCCTGACCCTTTTCAAACACACACACAGCACCATCCGGAAAATCGGAGGTGAGGCCTATGAAAATGCCATACAAACAAGATTTCATCGCTGCGCTACTTGCCGCCAAGGAGCAGGGTATTGGTGCAATGCTGGCTTTTATCATGGCGTATCTGCGTGGTCGCTATAACGGCGGCGCGGTAACAAAAACGCTAATTGATGCGCTGATGTGCGCGATGATTGCCTGGTTCGTTCGTGACCTTCTGGACTTTATCGGCCTGAGCAGCAACCTCGCCTACATAGCCAGCGTCTTTATTGGATACATCGGCACCGATTCGATCGGCAATCTTATTAAAAAACTTGCAGCAAAAAAGGCGGGAGTTGACGATGCAAACCAGTCCTGACGGAATTGCTCTGATAAAAAAATTTGAAGGTTGTCGGCTGACTGCTTACCCCGACCCCGGAACGGGAGATGCGCCGTGGACCATCGGCTATGGCTGGACCCATCCGGTTGACGGAAAGCCAGTAAAGCGCGGTATGACTATCGACCAGCAAACCGCTGACAGGCTTCTGAAAACAGGGCTTGTTGGTTATGAGAATGACGTGCTGAAAGTTGTCAGGGTGAAGCTGACACAAGGCCAGTTCGACGCACTGGTGTCGTTCGCTTACAACGTTGGGTCGCGTGCTCTTTCCACATCTACACTGCTGAAAAAGCTGAATGCTGGCGATATAAAAGGCGCGGCAGATGAATTTCTGCGCTGGAATAAATCAGGCGGAAAGGTGATGCCGGGGCTCACGAATCGCCGCAAGGCAGAGCGAGCTCTGTTCCTGTCATGATTAGCGCACTGGTTAAGCGTTACTGGCTGCAGTTGCTGGTGCTGGCGTTAATCGGCGCACTGGCTTTCTTCGTGAACCACTACCGCGACAACGCCATCACTTACAGAGACCAGCGCGATAAGGCCACTGAGAAACTCCTCCTGGCGACCGCCACCATTAAAGACATGCAGACCCGCCAGCGTGATGTCGCTGCACTGGATGCCAAATACACCGGAGAACTGGCTGATGCGAAAGAAACCATTGAGCGTCTGCATAGCGATGTCATTGCTGGCCGTAAGCGCCTGCAAGTCGCCGCCACCTGTGCAAAGTCAACGACCGGAGCCAGCAGCATGGGCGATGGAGAAAGCCCAAGACTTACAGCAGATGCTGAACTCAATTATTACCGTCTACGAAGTGGAATCGACAAGATAACCGCGCAGGTTAACTACCTGCAGGAATACATCAGGACGCAATGCCTGAAATAATTTTTTTGCAAATCACAAAGTCCATTTAATGAGCCTCGCGATGCGGGGCTTTTTGCAATAAATGCGTACCGCAACGCATGTTTTTTACACCGAACCTGCCCCTTTGGAATGGGCCTTTGAGGATACCAGTTAGTGCTGGCGAGCCTCGGTGGGCTGGTTTCCTGTGCGGCAAAGGTTCATTTCAAAGAGTAGGTACACGCTATGAAATCATTAACCCTCTTCAATCAACCAATTCGTATCGGTGAAGATGGCATGATCTGCCTCACTGATATGTGGAAAGCTAGTGGTAAAAGTGAATCTGAATCGCCTTACCACTACCTGCGAAACAAGCAGACCAAAGAGTTCTTAGCCGAGCTGGAGAAAAACCACGAATCTGTGGTTTTTACTGAGCGCGGTGTACACGGTGGAACATATGGCGGGAAGTTTGTTGCTTACGATTATGCGGCTTGGTTAAACCCCGGGTTCAAGTACGCGGCCTATAAAGTCCTCGATGACTACTTCACCGGAGAACTTCAGCATCGCAACAGCTTAAGTGCGCAGCTCAACATGAAATGTCATGAGTTTGACCAGAAGAAAGACATGGCGAGCTTCTGCGGACAAGGGCTGGCAGCATGGCGCTATACGAAGCCAGTGTTGGTCGCTGAGATTAACTCCCTGGCTAACCAGCTGCAGATTACGATCCCCGGGCTTCCGGGATGAGTGATCGTGTCATTGAATGCGCCTCCAGAGCGGGGCGCGACTTCTCAGAGTTCATGAAAGGCGAGAAGGGCATGAGGGAAGCATTGGCCTCGGTGGATGAGTTTGGCGAGCAGCTGCGCCTCAACGGCTGTGTCAATCATCACTTTGTTAGCTACATGATGCGGAACTCGATCATGCAGGCATTCATGGACATGGCAAAAGCCGAGAGGAAAGAAGAGCGCCGGCGTAAGCGAGCGGAAGCAAAAGCGAAGTAGCCATTACAAAGCCCATCTACGGGTGGGCTTGATAATGAAACCGTGATTTACATCCCCACAATCCGGGTATGTAAAAGATAGTTCAGGCGAGAACAGATTTAACTAAATCTGTGCACCACCAGTTACGGCAGTACCACGAAGCAACCCAAGCCAGTAAGTGGGGAAATAACACTGGCAGCCACTGAAAGATGAACCTCCAGCCTTATGGCAAAAAAGATTCTTTGTGGTGGCGGGCTGATGGAAAGACATCGGTTATTGCAGAGGCCATTCAATGAGTGGTCTCGACAATGGCTTATACCCTGCACGGGATAACTTAACTGATATCCCTTTTAACGGATAAACGGAGCCAACAATGGCAAAGCTCACCGACAAACAAGAGCTGTTTGCCCGTGAGTACCTGAAAGATTTAAACGCCACACAGGCAGCTATCAGGGCGGGTTGGGCAAAAGCTCAACAACATGCCGTATTACCGCGCGAAACAATACGCGCAGATGCTTGGCATCGATGAAAACACGCTGATGGCGATGCGGCGCGGCATGAATGGCTTTACCGCCGATTACCAGTCGATGCTGCAAAAGACAGGGTTCAACGCTGATAAAGCGGCTGTTCAGTCCAACAAATTCATGACGTCCATGCGCGGGCTTACGTCGCTGTTCGGCATCATGCGGGACAAGATCGGCTCAAACCTCGCTGGTGGCCTGGCTGGTTCGCTGGACAGCCTGCGGCGGCGCATCCTCGACAATTTCCCGAAGATTGAAGAGACGCTGACCAGAGTTATTAAAGGCGTGATCTGGCTTGCGAACGCATTCACGAGAATGGCGTGGCGGCTGATACAGGGCGCTGGCTCTGTCATCGACTGGTGGAAGCGTCTTGACGATGGCAGTAAAAATCTGCTGAAAATATTCGGTGCTCTACTGGTCGCATGGCGTCTGCTTAATTCTGCGTTCCTGAAATCCCCGATTGGAATTATCACCACACTGATTCTGGCGATCGGATTGCTGTACGACGATTACCAGACGTGGAAAGAGGGCGGTAAAAGCCTGATTGACTGGTCCAAATGGCAGCCAGAAATTGAGCAGGCAAAGAAGGTGTTCAAGTGGCTGCGCGATAAGTTTCTGGAGCTCAAGGACAACCTCGGCGGCTGGAAAAATACGCTCACCATCCTGTTTGGCTTTCTGGCTGGTGCGAAGCTGGTCTCCATGCTCACTGGCATCGGGCGACTTGTCGCCGGATTTATGGGGCTTGGTAAGGCAATTGGCGGCTCTATTGGTGGGCTGGGTAAGCTGGCGCAGGGGATCGCACAGCTGGCAATCAAGAATCCATGGTTGCTTATGTTCATTCCTGCCAACAATACGCCGACCACCAGTGAAGAAATGGCGTCGATTGGCGGTATAGGCAGCAATATCGTACCTGAAAGGCAGCAGGCATATGAGGCGCTGAGAAAGGAAAATCCCGGCAAAGACTTTTTCACTGATGAGCAAATCCAGCGAAAAATTCAGGAGATGGGACTGGAGCCGGAGCAGCGAGCGCAGTCGGTTAAGCGACCTCAGGCGACGGCCCAGGGCAAGGTATTGCTCGACTGGATGGGGCCAATGTTCAATAAACTGGAGTCGCTTTATCAGCTGCCAGCTGGCCTGTTGAAAAGCGTGGCGATCACCGAGTCGGGTGGTAACCAGTTCGCCATATCCGGCGCAGGCGCGAAAGGACTGTTTCAGTTTATGGATGGCACGGCGCGCGACATGGGCCTGCGTGGGAATGATGTATTCGACCCGGAAAAGTCAGCTCAGGCAGCCGCTAAGTACCTCAGCCAGCTGTTGCGGCAGAACGGCGGAGACCTTAGCAAAGCACTGGCATCATATAACTGGGGGATCGGGAATGTTAAGCGTTATGGAATGGGGCTAATGCCGCAGGAAACGCGCAACTACATTCCGAAAGTGATGAGCAATATGCCCACCAGCGCCCCGGTGATTCAGCAGGAAACGAACATTAACATCCACGGCGTTTCCGATCCGCGCGAGGCTGCCCGTTTGACTGTTGACCGTCAAAAGGGCGTGAATTCACAGTTAACCCAGCAACTCCCCGCAGGACCGAGATAATGGATATTTTATCAGCGATTTTTCGCCAGCAATCCCGGCGAATTGGCCTGCTGATCCCCAGCGTGGTCGTTTCCGAAAAGCATTCTGATGCGCTCGAAATTACTGAGCACCCGGTGGAGAAGCCAACAACGAATAGCGCGTCGGGTTTCATCGCCGATCATGCGTATAAGCGCCCCAGCGAAGTCACGATGGAATGCGGCTTCGCAGGTGGCGGTTCGTTGCTGGACTTCATTGATACATCGTCAATCGGCCTCAGCGCCGGACTTAGCCCGAAAGAGACCTATCAGCAACTACTGGATCTCCAGTCCTCTCGGGTGCCGTTCGATGTAGTGACCGGAAAGCGGGTTTACAGCAATATGCTGGTGCGAGCCATCGAGGTGACAACGGATAAAACCAGCGAGAACGTGCTGAACTGCACGCTTACCCTGCGTGAAGTGATCATGTCGCAGACGCAGAGCGTTAGCGTTGCAGATAAATCAGATATGCAGGATGGCGTCAGCACATCGGCGGTGCAGAATTCCGGGATGAAATCCACTACACCGCCAAACGAATCCTTGCTGAGCCAGCTGGGCGGAAGCGTTACATCAGCATTCGGGGGATGATATGCAGTTTAACGAAATACCGCTTTCTCCTGACAATCAGCAGTTCCGCGTTTTGCTGGGCAATACCACGTATACACTCAGGATCATCTGACGTGATGCGGCTGGCTGGATTATGGACGTGATGGATAGCGGCGGTGCCGCGCTTCTCTCTGGCGTACCTCTACTGACCGGCGTAAACCTTTTACGACAATATCCACAGCTTGGCATTGATGGCGCGCTGGTGGTGGCGACCGATAAGGGCGCACCAGACGAGCCCACCAAAACCAACCTCGGCACATACAGCCACCTCATTTTCGTACAGGAGTAGAAATGTCTCTTAACTGGATGCGCCATTTTGAGCTGCAACTGTTGGACCAGAACGGGCAGGGCGTTTCCCTGTCTGACTTTAAGGTCACGTTCCAGATCGAGTGGGCAGACACACGCTGGCCACGCGTGGCGAACGTGAAAATTTACAACCTTTCGACCGATACCACGAACAAGATACTGGGGCAGGAGTTTGCAAAAATTCGCATCATTGCCGGGTATGACGGTATTGCGCCGGATGTTGATGCGAGCCAGGTTGGTGTCGCCCGGGAGATTTCACCAGACCAGGTAGGGCAGGTGAACGGTCAGAACTACGGCCTGATATTTGACGGTGATATTCGCTTCACCGTCACCGGGAAGGACAACATCACCGATTCCTGGGTGCTGATTCAGGCCATCAGTAACCACGAAGCGTTCCTCTACGCGACTACCATCACCACGCTTGCCGCTGGTTATACCGTTGCGGACCTGCACCGGGCGACTATGCAGGATTTCAACGCGTTCGGCGTGACGCAGGGCATTACCGGTGACTTTCCTGATACCGTGTTTCCTCGTGGCCGTGCGATTTATTCATCCACCCGTAACGTGATGGATAATATTGCTGCGCAGTGCAAAGCGACATGGCAGCTGGTGGATGGTCAGGTCCAGATGGTGCCGGAGGATAAATATATTCACGAAGCCATTGTGTTGAATGCCGATACTGGCCTGATCGGTATGCCGCAACAAACGATGGGCGGCGGAGTAAACGTGCGGTGCCTGATAAACCCAAACATCCGTATTAATGGTCTTATCCAGCTCGATCAGGCTTCGGTGTACCGCGCCGCGCTCGGTAATAGCGAAATAGCACAGTCGCCCGGTCGCATCACCGAAACAGAAGAGAACGGCAACCGCGTACTGACCGGCACAACGTCACAGGCTGCCAGCATTGCGACAGATGGCGTTTATATCGTCAAAGCTATCGATTATACTGGTGACACCAGAGGTCAGGCGTGGTACATGGATTTGATGTGTTTTGCGCGTGGGGCTCGTGACCTGATTAGCCAGTCGACTATAGCTCGCTCAGGAGGAAATTAAGTGGGTACAAATAAGAACGGAATTCGATATAGCGCACTTTTTCTTTCCGGGTTGCTCTTATCCGGGGGCGCGAGTGCAGGCTTTAATTCCGCGCAGAACGCTGAGTACAAAAGACGTCCAGGATGGCAGCCGATAGTAATTTTATCGACAGATGATTGTCAGACATGGAAATCTAAAGGGAAGTCACTAATTGACTGGAGTGGCGAGATCTGTGGTCCTGACGGGTTGATTAAGGCAATCAATAAAAAGCCGGAGAATATACCAGCTTTTTATGCTGCATATCATGAGTACGGCACAGGTGGAGTTAGGGCTATCGATGTAAGAGATAATTCTCAGCTAAATTATCTCAATTTTGTAAATGATTTAGCTAAGAAACTTTCTTCTTCGGCTGTTGTATTAAAGATTTATGATGATTATATCATTGATAGAAAACCCATGGGGCTTGCAGAGGTTTCACGAGAAAATTTTGTAAAACAGCTAAATGAGTTATCGCTGAAGCAACCTGCCATCTATCAAAAAATGAACGACGTAGCCAAGGCTGATTACGAGAAAAGTAGTAATGTTCACAGTAACGAAAAGCTTGGCGTGAATTACAAAACAGTCTGTGGTCCTTATACGATTGATCTGTCTTCTGCTGATGGTTGGGCCAGAATTAATGGCGCAAAACCAGAGACGCAAAAAATTAGCCCAATCGGCTCTGGTGGTAGCACCAAAGGGGAACCGGATAACATCAAGATGGAGTGGATGGCTGCCACTAATCAACCCGGCCGCTGGGTTGGGCTTGAGTACATCAAGCGCAACGGAAAAGCTATTCTCAACGCACAGTGGTTGCAGGCCAGCATAGACGCGCCGCGCCAGTATGCAACATACGACTGCCGAAAAGTAAAATAGCCCGCCAGATAGGCGGGCATGCGTCAAAAATATTGAGCTTTAATTATAATAAACACAATAATTACGAACAGGATGTTTCTAATTATTTTTTGCTTATGAGTAAGTTGTTTTTTTTCTGTCGATTTCCCGGGAGAGTAAAGGTTAGTGGTATGCGACAGCCCCGTGCCGGGAAGGCCATTTGTCATCTTTACGCCTTTTTTCCCGATGTTAATGGTGGAACCTTTACCACCAATTGAAGTGCTTACTCCGCTTTTACTAATGTTGATCGCGAGTCCGGGCGCAATCCGGATTCTTTTACGAAATCTAAATCCCATTTGTTACTCCTGTAGTCAATAATGCGATGGTGCAGGTCCACTCTATGGCGGCTTCATGGCTGAAATTGATTTTCAATGCTTACTTGTTGCAAACATATCCTAATACACATTGTGAATGTGTGCCATTGCAGCGGAAAAGCCTTACTTCACACTGATGTAGCTTAGTTACTAAGAGATAATTGATACCAAACCAGCTTCGGCTGGTTTTTTTATGGGGGTTTTATGCCAATTCCAACTCAATCACAGATCGGCGGTGAGCAGCAGACCGCGCAGGCCATTGCCGATTCGGTGTCTACCCAGATGCGCGTAGCGATGCCCGGCATCATTCAGTCGTTCGATCCTGACACTGTTACCTGCACGGTAGAGGTAGCGCTTCGCGGTATCGTTGGCGATGGCTCCACCGAATTAAAACCGCTGGTGGATGTGCCGGTTATCTTCCCGCGTGGCGGCGGTTGTACGCTGACTTTTCCGGTTAAAGAAGGCGACGAGTGCCTGCTGCTCTTTGCCGACCGTTGCATCGATTTCTGGTGGCAGAGCGGCGGCGTGCAGGAGACCGTCGACCCGCGCCAGCATGACTTATCTGATGCGTTCGCCATCGTTGGCCCACAGTCGCAAGCACGGAAAATCAGCGGTATCAGTACCAGCGCCGCGCAGCTGCGAACCGATGATGGTGCGGCGTTTGTAGAAGTCGCCGCAGGACATAACATCACCATTAAAACACCGGGCCAGCTTACAGCTACGGCTGAAGGTGGAACGACAATCACATCCCCGACTATCACGCTGAACGGCAACGTAACGATTAATGGCAACTTGTCTCAGGGAATGGGCGAAAGCGGCGGTACTGCGACGATGCTTGGGCCGGTGACGGTAACGAATGACGTAACAGCTTCTGGTATCAGTGTCGCCACGCATAAACATGGCGGAGTACAGACTGGCGGGGGAACTACCGGAGGGCCGCAATAATGCGATACCGTCGCGAAGATACTGAAGGCGATTACACTTTCGGCCAGGGTGACGATACTTTCCTTATCGACAGTCCGGAATGTGTCGCCCAGGCCGTAAAAACCCGTTTCGAGCTGTGGCGCGGTCAGTGGTTTCTCGATCTGACGGAAGGCACGCCGTATGTTCAGTCAGTGCTTGGGAAGCAGCGATCAGATGTCTACATCCTGGCTATACGCGAACGCATACAGGATACACCGGGCGTTCTGTCGATTCTTTCCTTCGATACCAATTATGACGGCACCAGCCGTCGCGTCACCTTCACTTCCTCCATTGACACAATCTACGGCCAGACGACTGTAACAAGCGAGGCATAAATGGCTTTGAACCTCGACACGCTGGGGCTATCGGCAACGGTAACCGCCCAGGGGATTAGTGCGCCTGATTACCAGACAATCCTAGATACACTGACCAGCTATTTCAGGCAGATTTACGGTAGTGATGCCTACCTCGAACCAGACAGCAAAGACGGGCAGATGGTCGCGCTGGTGGCTCTTGCCGTGCATGACGCTAACAACACCGCTATCGGGATCTACAACTCTTTTTCACCGACGACAGCGCAGGCCGCAGCGCTTAGCAGCAATGTGAAAATTAACGGGATCACGCGAAAAGTAGCGACAAACTCTACTGCTGACCTTCTGTTAACCGGTACGGCAGGCACGACTATCACGAATGGCTCCGCACGGGATAAAAACGGCATTATCTGGAATTTTCCCGCAAGTGTAGCGATCGGCGTTGATGGTACTGTGCTGGTGACGGCCACATGTGCGAATAGCGGTTCGGTTGCGGCGCTGGCCGGGACTATTACCACTATCAACACCCCGACCCGAGGTTGGGTGTCGGTAACCAATCCAGTTGCGGCTACTGTCGGTTCACCAGCCGAAACCGACGCAGAGCTGCGCATTCGGCAGGGGCAAAGCGTCGCGCTACCATCGATCACACCGTTTGAAGGTGTCGACGGTGCTATCGCTAATGTTGCTGGCGTGACACGTCACAAACTATATAAGAACGATACTGGGGCAACCGACAGCAACGGGCTGCCGCCACACTCTATTTCCGCCATCGTCGATGGAGGGGATGTTACCGAGATAGCCCAGACCATCAGGGGGAATAAAGGGCAGGGAACCGCAACTTACGGTAAAACTTCTGTCACAGTGCCGGATACTTATGGTAATCCTCACGTCATCAGTTTTTCGCGCTCTACCGATGTGCCAATTTTCGTAGCCATTACCCTGAAAGTTTTTACCGGCTATACCTCTCAAATCGGCGAGCAGATTAAACAGGCTGTTGCCGATTATATAAATGGCCTAACAATTGGCGACGACGTTCTGCTGAGCCGTATTTATTCCCCGGCAAACCTCGGCGTTGTGAGCGGCGGGAATGCCCGCTATTACGATATTACCGACCTGCTGATCGGTAAGTCGTCTGGCAGCGTATCGGCATCAAACATTGATATTGCCTATGATGCTTCAGCGTCCTGTAGCACCGCGAATATCAGTATCACGGTGACCTCATGAGCAAATACACCGAACTGATCACTAACTACCACGCTACCAAGCCACTCTTTTTTGACCATATAGATCTGAGCACCTGCCCGCTGATTGATGTGTCCAGCACTATGTCAGGGCTTATAACAGCCTTCGATATCGATACTGCTGTCGGTGTACAGCTCGACATCCTCGGTCTGTGGATCGGACGCAGTCGCATAGTCAGCCAGCCAATTAGCGGAGTTTATTTCAGCTTGGACACTGACGGGCTTGGGTATGACCAGGGCATCTGGCAAGGGCCATATGATCCTGATTCTGGCTATACGACGCTAAGCGATGAGACGTACCGCATCATTCTGAAAGCGAAAATCGCTATCAACAACTGGGACGGTCGGAACGACTCTCTGCCTCCCATCCTTGACGCTGCTACCGCAGGCTCAGGCCTGAGGATGCAGATCGTCGACAACCAGGACATGACGATTTCGGTCTGGGTTTTCCCTGAAACTGATATTTCTGATGTGTCTCTCGAACTGATCGCCGCTATCAAACAGGGCTATCTCACCGTTAAATCAGCTGGCGTATGGGCCGGTGATGTTGAAACGCCTTCGGTAGAAACACCGTCAGAAGGCTCTAAATTCTTTGGGTTTGATATGGATAACGAATACATCGGCGGGTTCGATGTTGGAGCATGGGGGACAATACTCTAATGGCAATAAACAACTTTAAACCTTTCGCGCTTGATCCGAACGCTAACGTCACCTCACAAGCTGACTGGGAAGCACTTCCGGCTCTGCTTTCAGGGTTTACGGCAGGTAAAGCATCCAGCGCACAGGTCAACAAAGCTATTCGGCAAGCCAGCTTTATCGCGGCAGCGTTGGCGCAGTACACCGCCAACAAAAGCGGGCTGGATGTGCTTGATGATGGAGACCTGAACGGGTTTATATCCAAAATGGGGACCGCTTTCGGGAAAGATTTCCAGGCGCTTGATGCCACGCTGTCGGCATTAGCTGGGCTCGCAACAGGTGCAAATAAACTCCCATATTTCACTGGAAATGATACAGCAGCGCAGACTGATTTAACTTCTGTTGGCCGTGACATTATTGGGAAAAATACTATTGCTGATATTCTCACATACCTTGGTTTGGGAGAAGGCTCAGCATTACCTGTTGGGGTGCCTGTTCCGTGGCCTTCAGCCACTCCGCCAACAGGCTGGTTGAAATGCAATGGTGCGGCTTTTTCTGCTGAAGAATATCCGGAACTAGCAAAGGCTTATCCGACAAATAAATTGCCTGATTTACGTGGTGAGTTTATTCGTGGCTGGGATGACGGGCGCGGTGTGGATAATGGCCGCGGTTTACTGTCTACTCAGAACGATGAGTTTAAATCCCACAGCCATAACTTTGATCGCACATGGGGGTTAAGCGCCTTTGATCCTACTGGGGGCTATGACCTTGTTTCAGCAGATGCAAGCGGGAAAGTAGTAAATTTCGATACTCGACCAACCGTCGAAGTGGGCGGCTCAGAAACCCGTCCGCGCAACATTGCATTCAACTACATTGTAAGGGCGGTATAATGACCACAAAAGAAATCAACCTGGATGAAAACGGGTTCGCCACGGAATCTGGGGTTATCACTGTTTATAATTACGATGGCGTGACGCGTGAATATATCGGTTTATCTGTTGAATATCTTCCCGTTGGCGTTGGTGTTCCAGGCAATTCGTGCGTGGATGCGCCAATCAGCAAAAAGGACGGCTTTGCTGTTTGCCGGACGGCTGATTTGACCGGTTGGGAATATGTTGCAGACCATCGCGGCGAAACCGTTTACAGCACGGAAACTGGAGAACCTGTGGCAGTTTCACAGTTGGGAGAATACCCGGAAGGAACCACCACCAAAGCACCTGATACGCCATACGACAAATGGGATGGCCAAAAATGGGTGACGGATGCCGATGCACAGCATAGTGCCGCACTAGACGCGGCAGAAGTAAAGCGCCAGTCACTGATTGATGCAGCAATGGCTTCCATTAGTCTGATTCAGCTGAAATTACGGGCCGGACGGAATCTGACGCAGGCAGAAACCGCCCGACTTAACGCTGCGCTGGATTACATTGACGCGGTGACGGCAACAGATACCAGCACCGCGCCGGATGTCATCTGGCCTGAACTGCCGGAGGCGTAGGCCATTCAATATCTGGCGCACCGGAAGTATCGACCAG
>ERZ773108.2451-NODE-2451-length-15858-cov-3.342277_pt1 | contig 15858 bp, 17 predicted proteins | sample MGYA00580570_ERZ773108 | MGnify/ENA primary metagenome ERZ773108 (study PRJEB29015, sample SAMEA2737840) | human gut metagenome | biome: human gut; feature: human-associated habitat; material: faeces | place: China | collected 2012 ...
AAAACACCTGATCCATTCATTACTCTGCCGTCATGATATATGCACACTTTTCCAAATTCGTAAATGACAGATCGTTTTGCTTAATGGCAGATCGTTTCGCTTAATGGCAGATCATTTCACTTAATAGCAGATCATTTCGCTTAATGGCAGATCATTTCACTTAATGACTGATCATTTCACTTAATGACAGATCATTTCGTTTGATTACATATCGTTTATTCTATAAATTCACCGAATTTACGGAAACGGTTGTATCTTTCTTCTAAAAGCTCATCGATATCCTTCTTTTGCAGTTTCGGAATGGTTTCACACAAAGCTTCTTTCAACGCATCTGCTGTATATTCGAGATTGTTTTCCAGTCCCTCTATAGGTTCTAAGAACATCTTGTCGATCACTTCATTTTGTAAAAGATCTCTGGCTGTCATTTTCATCAGCTCTGCTGCTTCTGCAACTCTTGACGAATCACGCCATAAAATACTTGCAAAACCCTCAGGCGAAAGCACAGAATACATACCATGCTCTAACATCCATACCCGGTCAGCAACGGCGAGTGCTAACGCACCGCCACTTCCACCTTCACCAATAAAAATACTGATGATCGGTGTTTTCAGACGTGACATTTCCATCTGGTTACGAGCCAATGCTTCTCCCTGACCACGTTCCTCTGCACCGATTCCGCAAAAAGCTCCGGCTGTATTGATAAACGTAATGACCGGACGGTGGAATTTCTCTGCCTGCTTCATCAATCGAAGAGCTTTGCGATATCCTTCCGGATTCGGACATCCAAAATTACAGGCAACATTTTCATCTAACGTATGTCCTTTTTGCACTCCGATCACGGTAACAGGAGTTCCATTCAATGAAGCAATTCCACCAACGATCGCACCATCATCCCCAAACAGGCGATCCCCATGAAATTCCATAAAATCATCAAACATCTCATTAATAAACTGCTTTGCACTGGGACGATCAATCTTTCGGGCAATGGTCACAGATCTCATACTTTCATTCATTTCCGTTTCCTCGCTTTCCTGTCTGATGAAGCTTCAGAATTTTCCCCAGTTCTCCACGCAATTCCTCACGTTGAACAATACGATCCACAAATCCGTGATCTAACTGGAACTCCGCCCTCTGAAATCCCTCCGGCAATTTCTGATGAATGGTTCCCTGTATCACTCGCTGTCCCGCAAAACCGATCAACGCTTTCGGCTCCGACAAAATAATATCACCCAGCATTGCAAAGCTGGCTGTAACTCCTCCAGTGGTAGGATCTGTCAGAACCGTAATATAGAGCAGTCCCGCTGCATCATGACGACCCAACGCCTCCGATACCTTCGCCATCTGCATCAATGAAATAATGCCCTCCTGCATCCGGGCACCACCGGATGTAGTAAATATGATGATTGGAAGTCTTTCCTCGGTGGCTTTTTCTACCGCACGGGTAATTTTTTCACCGACTACTGATCCCATACTTCCCATCATAAAATGACTGTCCATAATAGCAATAACTGCGTCATTCCCCTCGATTCGGCAACGTCCTGTAACAACTGCCTCCCGGAGCTTTGTTTTGCCCTGTGCTTTTTCAATTATTTGATCATAATCCGGATATTCCATTGGATTCTCAGGAACCATATCTGCATCAAACTCTTGAAATGATCCCTCATCACAGGTAATGGCAATCCGTTCCGCAGGTGTCATACGAAAATGTGCACCGCAGCTCGGGCATAGCTTATATTCTGTGATTTCCTTTTTGTATATGATCATTTTGCATGTATTACATTTGATCCACATGCCATTGGGAATCGATGGTCCCTGCTCTTTTTTTCTTCGATCTGTCTTTTTCTTCTCGGATGGAGTATCCAAAGAAAAATAATTCTTTCTTTTACTAAATAAATTCACAAGATCCTTCCTTTCTGTCTGTCCATATGATGGTACAGACACGCGATCGGCAGATCACTTTGCTTCTTCCTCTGCCATACACCTGTTCGGCTAAAATCCTACGAAAATTATTTCAAAATCTTCTCCTCAATAAAGGATGTATCAAACTCACCGGATATATAATCCGGATGACTTAATATCATTCCCTGAAAATCTATATTGGTATCAATTCCATCGATCACAAATTCATAAAGCGCCCGGCGCATTTTTGCAATAGCCTCCTGACGATCCTTCCCATGAACAATCACCTTTGCGATCATAGAATCATAATATGGCGGAATCACATAATCCTGAAATACCGCAGCATCCACACGAAGTCCCAGCCCACCTGCCGGCAATAACAGAGACTGGATCTTTCCCGGACAAGGCGCAAAATTTTTATCCGGATTTTCTGCATTGATACGACATTCAATAGCATGGCCTCTGATCTGAATATCATCCTGCGTTACAGAAAGCGGCTCTCCTGCCGCAATACGGATCTGCTCCTTAATAATATCAATGCCTGTGACCATTTCCGTAACCGGATGTTCTACCTGCACTCTTGTATTCATTTCCATAAAATAGAAATTGCCCGATTTGTCATACAAAAATTCAATGGTTCCGGCGCTCTGATATCCCGCCGCTTTCGCCGCACGCACTGCAGCCGCACACATTTCCTCCCGCTTCTCCTGACTGAGAGCCGGTGACGGAGATTCTTCCAGCACCTTCTGATTCTTTCTCTGAAGAGAACAATCTCTTTCTCCGAGATGTACCACATTTCCAAACTGATCCCCCAGTACCTGTACCTCAATATGTCTGGCATTTTCAATCAGCTTCTCCATATAAACCGCATCATCACCGAAGCCCGCCATGGCTTCCCCCTTTGCGGATTCATAGGCATTCTCCATTTCCTCACGGCTCCGCACAATACGGATACCTTTTCCACCACCTCCGGCAGAGGCCTTGACCATAACAGGATATCCGAGACTATCCGCCACCTCATAGGCCTTATCAAGACTCTCGATAACTCCATCGCTGCCGGGAATCACAGGTACTCCTGCCTTGATCATCATTTCCCTTGCATTGGCCTTATTGCCCATGGCATCAATTACAGACGGATTTGGTCCTATAAATTTAATATTACACACCTCGCACATAGAGGCAAATGTACTGTTTTCAGACAAAAATCCAAAGCCCGGATGTATCGCCTGGATCTTTTTTTCTACTGCTACACTGATAATATTCTGCATATTCAGATAGCTTTCTGCAACCTTTGCTCCACCAATGCAGACAGCCTCATCAGCCATCTGTGTATGTAAAGCATCTCTGTCTGCCTCCGAAAAAACAGCTACGGTTCTCACACCCATCTCCCGGCAGGCCCGGATTATACGAACAGCTATCTCTCCACGGTTCGCAATTAATATTTTGTCAAACATGCGCTCCTCCATCCCATCCTCACAATTATCCAATCATAAAGATAAATTCTGCCTGTGCAGCCACTTTATCATCTACATAGGCTGTTCCCTGACCAATACCGGCATTCTTTTTCAGCTTCACAATAGAAACTTCCATACGCAGTGTATCTCCAGGCACTACCTTTTTCTTAAATTTTGCCTTATTAATCCCGCCAAAATATGCTGTTTTCCCTTTAAACTGCTCCTGGGAAAGAATCGCAACTGCTCCGGCCTGCGCCATCGCTTCCACGATCAGGACCCCCGGCATAACCGGTTCATTCGGAAAATGTCCGGCAAAAAACGGCTCATTCATTGAGACGTTCTTGATCGCCGTCACACTCTCTCCCGGCACCATATCCACGATACGATCCACCAGCAGAAATGGCTGACGATGGGGAATGATCTCCATAATCTGCTTAATATCCATTACACATTCCATTTTCATTATCCTCCATTTTATCCGATCCGGAACAAAGGCTGGCCAAACTCAACGAAATCTCCATCCTGAACCAGAACTTCCTTGATCGTACCACTTACCGTACTTGGAACTTCATTCATAAATTTCATAGCCTCAATAATGCAAAGGGTATCTCCCTCTGCCACAATATCTCCAACCTTTACAAAGGGATCCTTGTCCTGTGCCGGCTTCGCATAAAAGGTTCCAACGATCGGTGCCGTAACAACCTCTCCCTCCGGCTGAGCCTCTGTAGCAACCTCTGCTGCAGAATCACCTGCCATAGCTTCTCTGGCTCCGTTCTGTACCGATGCCACAATATTCTGTAAATCAGAAAGTGACGGTGCTTCCGGTATTTCCGGCTGTGCCACTGCTGCCGGCTGGCTTACAGTCCTTCCTGCATTGCCCCGCACCAGACGAAGTCCATCATTCTCTCTGGTAAGCTCCATTTCTGCCAGATCTGTCTCTTCAAACAGATCGATCAACTGCTTAATTTCTTCGTAACGCATACTTCCTTCCTTTCCCATCCGCCCTTATCCGGCAGATATATCTCTTAAGAATTCTTTAGCCCTGCCACTTTTTGAAGCACAGCACGGCATTATGACCGCCAAAGCCAAGTGAATTCGATAATACATATTCTACATTGTCAACTTTTCTTCCCTCATTTGGGATTACATCCAGATCACATTCCGGATCCGGCGTTTTATAATTGATCGTTGCCGGCAGGAAATTATCCTGCATCGCTTTCACACAGATAATCGCCTCGACCGCTCCGGCAGCACCTAATAAATGACCTGTCATTGACTTAGTAGAGCTGACAGGCACCTTATATGCCGTCTCCTCTCCCAGTGCGAGCTTGATCGCTGCTGTCTCACCAATCTCATTGGCATGGGTGCTTGTTCCATGGGCATTGATATAAGATACCTGCTCCGGTGTAATCCCGGCCTCTTCCATAGCAAGCTTCATTGCCTTTGCCGCACCGGAACCATCCGGCAGCGGAGAAGTAATATGATATGCATCCCCATTGGAGCCATATCCAACGATCTCTCCGTAAATCTTTGCACCTCGTGCCTTTGCATGCTCTAACTCCTCCAGGATCAGCACACCGGCACCTTCTGACATAACGAATCCATCTCTATTTTTATCAAACGGCTTACAAGCGTCCTTCGGATCCGGATTTTTGGATAATGCAGTAAGATTTGTAAATCCTGCAATACCAATACGGCAGATTGCAGCCTCTGCACCACCTGCAAACATCACATCCTGACGTCCATCCTTTATCTGACGGAACGCATCACCAATAGCATTGGTTCCTGTCGCACATGCCGTCACAACATTCTCGCAGATTCCTTTTGCACCATAACGGATCGCAATATTACCGGCTGCCATATTACCAATAGTCATAGTAATAAACAGTGGCGATACTCTGGCAGGTCCTCTGTCATTCATCTTCGTCACCTGCTCCTCCATGGTCATCAAACCACCGACACCGGATCCCACGATCACACCAACCCGGTCGGCATCCTCTTTTTCCATATCAAGGCCACTGTCCTCAAATGCCTGTACGGCGGCTCCAAGGGCGTATACCGCAAACAGATCATTTCTTTTGACATCCTTCTTGGTCATATAAAGCTCCGGATCAAAGCCTTCCACCTCACCGGCAACCTTGACTTTAAATTCTTCGGTATCAAATTTCGTGATCATCTTAATTCCGCACTGCCCCTTCCGGATATTGTCCCAGAAAGTATCCACCGTGCTGCCAAGGGGCGTCACTGCTCCCATACCAGTTACAACTACTCTTCTTGCCATCTTCTTACCCTCATTTCTGCTTTCCGATGCTGCCATATCCTCTCGCATCTACATTACCATTCCGCCGTCTACATTCAGAACCTGTCCTGTAATATAATCATTTTCTGCCAGAAATACAACGGCTCTTGCGATATCCTCAACCTTACCGCCGCGTTTCAGCGGGATCGCACTGAGGATCGCATTCTGTACATCTTCCTTTAATACAGCCGTCATATCAGTCTCCACATAACCCGGTGCAATGGCATTACATGTAATTCCTCTGGATGCCAGCTCCTTTGCTGTGGACTTCGTCAATCCAATAATACCGGCCTTGGATGCCGCATAATTCGCCTGACCGATATTTCCATTAATTCCAACTACAGAGGCCATATTGATAATGGCACCGCTTCTCTGCTTCAGCATTACATTGCTGACGTGACGGATCATATTGAAGGTTCCCTTGAGATTTGTATTGATCACATCATCAAACTGCTCCTCCGTCATCCGCATCAGAAGCATATCCTTTGTAATACCTGCGTTATTTACCAGAACATCAATACTTCCCAGTTCTTTTTTGACTTCCTTGATCATATCTGCTGCAAATGCAAAATCGCTGACGTCTCCCTGCACCGGCTTACAGATCACTCCGTAATCTTCAATTTCCTTCACGGTTTCCTCATCCAGATGGCTGTGATAGTTCAGGACAACATTGCATCCCTCTTTAGCAAATGCCAGTGCAATGGCTTTTCCAATGCCCTTCGCTGCTCCTGTTACAATTACGTTTTTTCCTTTTAACATAAATCCTCCTCATCCTCCATGGGATCATACAATCTCATGAAGTTTATTCATGGTTTTGTCAAGAGAGGACAAGTCCTCCACATTCAAAATATTAACACCCTTTAAGGTTCTCTTCACAAAACCGGTTAATGCCTTTCCTGGTCCTAATTCTATAAAAGTATCCGCTCCCTGTTCATTCATATTGCGGATAATATCTGCCCATCTTACCGGACAACAGATCTGCTTTGTAAGAATCGGAATAATATCATCCTTATCTGCAACTATCTGTGCATTTACATTTGTATATACCGGCACCTTCATATCAGATATGTGCAGCTTTTCCAGTTCCGGCTTCAGTTTATCAGAAGCAGGCTGCAGCAATGATGTATGAAATGGTCCGCTTACCTTTAGCTTCACTGCAAGCTTTGCGCCTTTCTCCTTTGCAAGCTCTGCTGCCTTGGCTACTGCCTCCGTCTTACCGGCGATAACGATCTGTCCCGGTGCATTATAATTTGCCGGGACTGCCAGACCCATTCCCAAAGCAGTTGCCTCATCACATGCCTCTTCCACCAGATCCTGATCCAGTCCAATGATCGCATACATTGCTCCTTCTCCGGAAGGTACTGCTTCTGTCATAAAGCGTCCTCTCTTCTGTACCAGAGCAACAGCTTCCTCAAAGTCCATCGCCCCACTGGCAACATATGCAGAATATTCTCCTAAACTGAGTCCCGCCGTCATATTTCCCCGGCGAATGGCGCCCAGCCCCAGGTCAAAGGTAGCCTCCGGGTTGGTGCAGGCAAATGCAAATTTGTTCTTTGCCATAGTGTGCAGACTGCGCCACTCGATCTCGGAATACACCTCTACCCGGCTGCCGCCGTCGGTGAGGGCAATGATATTCTTAAAGGTAGAGTCCCCATCCTTTTGCTCCACACAGAAGGATACCCGCGCCGGGCCTTTCTCCTGAATGGTCACCGTCACCGGATTTGGCAGGCGGTCCGGGTCCTTGTTGGCTTCTTTATAATTCATCTCCCAGGCAGGCCAGGGCTTAGAGCCGGTGTACTTGAACAGCCCCAGGCTGATGGGCTCCGCCAGCAGCTCCTGCTCGTCCATTTCTTTGTCCAGGATGGAGGTGATGTTGCCCTTTTTGTTCAGGCGCACAATGTACTTTTGGTTCTCCATCTGATTTTCGCTGCTGATGGACAGGCTACCCCGCAGGCGGCAGGGCACATCGGAGGGCCGCACATCATAGACCGCAAAGCCCAAGGCAGGCACCGTGGCAACAAATACCAGCTCCGCCGTGCCATTCTCATAGCGGTTCACCTGACTTTTCACTTCCCTGCCCTTGGGGTCGTATACCCGCGCACAGGCCTTGGGCCAGTGGGGCAGCTCCAGAGTCACCGCATCCGTGCGGGCCACTTCCAGACTGTTAAATACCGTCACCGGCGTGCCGGCGCAGAAGTCCGTTTTCAGCAGACTGCCCACAGACCCGGCAGCTTGGGTCAACTCACCGGCAAAGCCGTTCATGGCCATACCGTAGTCGTTCCAGCTGCGGCGATAGGCGCGCTGCACGGAGGTGCCCGGCAGATCATCGTGGAACTGATGAGCGATGGTGCGCTTCCAGTTCAGCTCCATAGCCTCTTTATTGTAATGGGCGGTGCCCAGATAATCCGCCACTACGCCGGAACGCTCCGCCATATCCGCCAGTTCCTGGCAGCGGCGGTTCCAGCGCTTACCCACGGCCCGGGAAGTGTAGCCGCCAACGCCGTGATTTTGCATCACCAGTTCCGTCTCCCACCGAGGCAGCTTGGCTTTTTGCGCCGGGGTCAGCTGGGCGTTCAGGTCACGGAACAGATCATCCGCACCGGACGCCAGCACCTGCACATCGCTGTCTTGGTTTTTGTTGATCTCCTGCTCTACAAAGGCCACAGAGGCTTCCTTGGGCGCACCACCCCGATCACCGATCCCGTGAAAAATCATAGTGCTGTTCAGATCGTATTTTTCGTTTTCATCCAGCTTTTGCTGCACAAAATCCCAATCCCGCAGCTTCTTCAGCGTAAAGTAATAATCATGGGGGTTCAGACTGGCCAGCACCTGCGCGCCGTCCGGCCCTTGCCACACGCCAACATCAAAAGGAATACCGTAGGCGCCGCCCCAACCCAGCTTTTGGGTCGTAAAGCCCATCAGGTTGGCGTGGGCTATAATGCTGGGCAGCGCCCAACCGAAGCCAAAGCAGTCCGGCAGATAAATATCCACTGAGCGCTTGCCGAATTTTTTCTCAAAATAGCGATTGCCGTAAAGAATATTGCGAAAGAGTGCCTCCGGCGACGGCACATTCACATCGCCATTCTCAAAGGCGGAGCCGCAAACGCTCCACCGTCCCTGGGCAATATAGTCCCGCATTTTGGCGTACAGTTCCGGGTAATATTCCTCCATCAGCTCGTAACGATAGCTGCCCTCAAAATTGAAGTGATAGGTGGGATATTTTTGGAACAGTGCAAAGTTGTCCACCAAAGTATTGTAGATGTACCGGGACACGGTGGTCTCAAAGTCCCAGGACCAAATGGTATCCAAGTGGGCCGTAGCCACAGTATAGATTTTTTTTTGCATCGGAAGTCCCCCTTATGTGGTCATTGTATCATTATTTTTAGGGGATTGCAACACTGTACTGCCCCATAGAAATAGGAAAAGACATAAGAATTGCAGGTATTTCAATCGTGTCATTGGCACTTGCCTGTTTATTCGGTTTAATCATAACCGGTGCGCAAATCGGCTGGGGTCCGTTTACTTCTCTTTACAGCTGGGATAATGAAGTTAATCCTATTGCCGAAAAATAGGACGCAAGTGAAAGACAGAGCAGGTGTGCCGAGAATACGCTTTCACGACTTACGGCACAGCTTTGCGACCTTATCCTTGAACAAGGAATGGACATTAAAACCGCATCGCACATGCTCGGTCACACAGACGCAGAATTTACAATGAACACCTATATGCATGTGACGGATTCCATGCAAGAAAATGTTGCAAACACAATGGGTAATTTACTCGGCGGAAATGCGGCTTTTACAAAGTTTTTAAATTTTTCATTATTTTTATATTTATCAATATGTTCTTCTATATATTTATAATTTTTTGTAAAGATCATATTTTCTTGTTTATCTCATTATACGCCTTTAAGTATTCATTTGGATAATTCAACTTGTACCAAAGCAACTTAAATGAAACAATCATATATTCGACAGAATGTGCTTTAGGGAACAAATAACTGATTTCCTTAGCAGAATCAATATACCAATCAGGAACGCCTATTTCGCAAAGCGCATTCTTGTATTTTGATAATTCTCTTTTTGCTCTGCCTTTCCTTATTATCTCACTTATTTTATAGCAATCAAGATGACTTATCGGTGCGTCATTACCATTTCTTTCGATATACTCTTTTCTTCTTTTGTCAAGATAAAGCAATACATCATCCCTAAAAGCTATTACGCTTTCAAAATCACAAACATTATTTTCAAACATTTTTTCTGCATTATAAACATAAGCGCCTGTTGAATGAAGCAAACCGTTTAATACAACCACATCTGAAAATTTTTGCGGTTGAGTGCGTTCAATCTGCTTTTTGACATACGCTGTACCCATTTCAGGAAGAAAGTCAGTATTTACTTCCTTAATCGATTTTAACAATTTCGCATTATCTGCCAAATCGTTTTCGGACGGTTCGACTCCCGTCTTTTCTTTCAGAATTTTCAGCATTTGAACAGCATCGTTACCGAGAATATCCAGCCAAAACAAAGTTCCATAAAGAGCATCTTTGTATTTTTCGCATAAATTCATCAATGTATTTTTGTATGTATTGTTCATTATATTTTCTCCTAATCTAAAAAGCATTTATAATGCTTGCTGTAATCTAACTTAACAATCGGTTCGTCCTTAATTTTAAACGCATCTTTTATGTTTGGAATAAACCCGTTTGATATATTTGGATTCATATAAACAATCGCTTTATTTTTAGTTCTTTTGACAACTCTGCCACGAGGGTAGTAATTATACGGCTTGTTGCAATTTTGGGGCTTAACATATTTCCACAGTTTTTCGTGATTGTATGTATCTCCAGATTTTGCAATGCCGTCGGGATATTTACTTTTATTAAACGGAATTGCAAGCAACTTATTATCAATTAACCAAAACACGCCTTGCTTCATATCATCACCCTTTCTTGATGCGATTATATAAAACGCTATGTGCCGAATTTCGGGCATAATAAAACACCACAATGATTTCTCACTGTGGTGTCAAAGAGAATATTATGCTTTTGAATTCATCAATTCGATTGCTTTATCAAGAACAGGATTTAATTGTTCTGATAAGTATTGTTCAGAACTATATTTTGCATAAGCCCCATGATAAGTGCAGAGTAAAATAATAGGTTTGTTTCCTATGTGGCCTTTGTACAATGAAGTTTCATTATATTTTCCAAAACTCAATTCAGGCTCATTAAATTCGTAATTATCTTTCATTTTATCAAACAGCCCTTTGGGCCATTGAGAAGTTTGAATAACAATAATATCCGGACATAGATAATTTATTTCATCAAGCAAAATTTCTGGACAATGTTCCTTCATTCCTACTGTATGTGAAAGCCCTCGTGTTTCATTCGGGCAATCTTTTGAGACGAATGCACAACGATACAAATTCGTTAATGCGAATTTATCTGTTAGATTAAATTGGTCATCATTATTGATTTCAACTTTCTTAGGCTTCGGGCATTTACCATAAGAGGACAGCAAATATTGCATTATATATAGTAAGCCATTATAGTGAGCATTATTTGCAGTTGATGAAGGTCTTGAAAAAGCGTTCACAACACTATATTCGTTAACATAATCACAAAAGCCCTCAATTCCTACAAATAAGATTTTAGGCAACTTATCTTTGCCATAGTTTTCGCCTATTCTTACACGGTCACATTGATGCTTTGGTTGCTTGTTCTTTAAACGTTTTTTGCAAATGCCATAATATCTACATTCACCATGCTCGCCTGTGTAATACTTTTTATAGACTGTTTCAATTAAACTGTTTTCTAATTCCGTCAAACTAATCACCCACCTGATTATAACAAATCAAACAGCTAATTACAACATTCATCAATCCTTGCTGCTGAGCATATCGGCAAGGCATCGTCCATTTTCTTTTTGCCGAAGCAGTTAATTCCTTTGAATGTGCGACACGCTTTGCATTTGGATTTTTGATTCTCATAATAAACCTCCGAAAAATAAATATAGATTAAAAACAGAGCTTTTCCGCTTTCATCTATATAATCGCAAACACCCATAAAACTTGGTCCGCAATTTCATGTTTTTTATTTCTGCTTATATGATAACTCAAACGATGCCCGCTTTTTATCTTGCAAAAAGTTTCCATAATTTTTCTAAAAACACATCAACAAAACCATGGGTGACACACCGGCAGGCAATGCCCGCCGTGTGATTAACGCCTTGAAAGAGTTCCAAAAGTTTGCAGATAAGGACAAGGAACACCTGGACAAGGTGGTTTCCAGAAAAGAGGAGCTTCAGAACCTTGTGCGGTCACCGGATCATTCCTATTCGGATCAATTGGCGGCCTGCGAAAAAGAGGCCAGCCGGCTTCGCGCGCAAATCGCCGTGTGTGCGGCGTGCGGAGCCTTCACCGATTCGCGTCAATTGTACCTGCTGTCAGTCCACGCTCTGATGCTTGTGACCCGTTTTTGCCCCACGCTAACTTGTATAATTAGAAACACTGTGATAGAATATGAAAAAAGGAAGGGATCTCGTGCCCGTGAAACAGCCGAAAAAAGCTGCTGATTATGAATATCTTGGACATCCTGCGGAAGTACTCCGACGAGGAGCACCGTCTAAGCCAGAAGGACATTGCCGAGATTCTGAAAACCGAATACGATATGACCGCCGACCGCAAAGCCATCCGGCGGAACATTCTGAATCTCATGGACTGCGGCTACAACATCGAGTACAGCGAATCCATCCGCATGGTGCCGAACCCCAAAACCGGCCAGCCGGAGGAGAGCTACCTGTGGTCGGACTTCTATCTGGAGCAGGACTTCACTGATGGCGAGCTGCGGCTGCTCATTGACAGCCTGCTTTTTTCCAAGCACATTCCTTACAGCCAGTGCAAGGAGCTGGTGGGCAAGCTGGAGGGTCTGTCCAATGTGTATTTCCGCAGCCGGGTGAAGCACATGGCCCGCCTGCCGGAGGACAAAACCGACAACAAGCAGCTCTTTCTCACCATCGAGCTACTGGACGAGGCCATCAGCCGGGGGCGGAAGGTCAGCTTCAAGTACCTGGAGTATGGAATGGACAAGCGGCAGCATAGCAAGACCCGCCCCGACGGCACAGAGCGGGTGTACATCATCTCTCCTTACCAAATGGCAGCCAAGGAGGGAAAATATTACCTGATTTGTAACTATGACAAGTATGACGACATTTCCAACTATCGGCTGGACCGCATCACGGAGCTGAAGATCCTGGACGAGCCCGCCAAGCCCTTTGAACATCTGAAGTGGGCCAATGGCCGGACGCTGGATCTGGCCACTTATATGAAGGAGCACCCCTATATGTATGCCAGCGACAATGTCCGGGCGGTGTTCCGGGTGGCCAAGGCCATGGTCAGCGATGTCATCGACCTGTTTGGCACGGAGGTGACCTTCTCCGACGAGGACGGCGCCGGCGTCACCGTGACGGCCTACACCAATGAGATGGCCATGGAGCAGTTTGCCCTGAATTTCGCCCCGGATGTGACGGTGCTGGAGCCCCAGCGCCTGCGGGAAAAGGTTAAAAACGCTTTGAAAAAAGCGTTGGAGAAATATAATTAATGGAGTGATTGGAATGGAAAAGAAAAATGCGCTGAATTTTCTTCTGTATAGCTACTTTGGCGTAACGAGCGACAGCGACGAGAACGAATTGCTCAGAGCAGCGGCAAGCCGGGCATATCAGGATGCTGCAAGCCATGTGCTTTCCGTCAGTGATGACAAAAAAGACAGACTGCGAAATGACGGATGTGAAGCACTGGTGACCTTCCTGCGAAATCTTCCGGTTGAGGATTATAATAAGGCACACAACGCGCTGTGCGACAATTTGCGAAAGATATATAGCGGAAGCACAACTGCCGATCGTGGGTTTACCTATGGCATTGCGCAGAAGTGGGTCAATATGACGATGAAATATATTTTTGTTTTATCGACGCTTATCGAAAACAAAGAATTTTCCACAAAATATGCAGATCAGCTCCCCGAAAAGGAAATGCACATACCGCTGGACAGCTATATGCTGGAGTACATCGCACAAAAGGATACCAAGAAGTTTGTCGGCTCTCCATGTATGAAGATCCCTGCAAAAGGTGAAAATGGCGGTGAGACATATTATTCTTCCGATAAAGCGCTTGCGTGGAGCAAATATCCGGATGATGATACATATATGAAGGTTCAGAGTGGAGTGCGAGAGAAGATGCGTAGCAGTTGGGAATCCCCATTGGACTGGGAAGGTCCTGCATGGATTGAGGTTGCAAAAAAGAGGAGAAATAAATAAGTGAGTCTTAAAAGGGCGCGGAGAATGAATTGTTCTCCGTGCCCTATTTTTACCCCACCCGCCGTGCTACACTATCCTCTGAAAGAAGCTGATGCGTATGGATAAGACGACCGCATGGATGCTGCGGCGGGACGGGATTGCATTTCCCTGTCAATGGCACGACTACGGAAACGCCGACCCGGCGGAGGTGGAGGAGACCCTCTATGCCGCCGAAACCGACACCATCACCGTGCTGTAGGATCAGGAGAGCACCAGACACAGCGAATATCTGACAAACGAGGCCAGACATACTTTGGATCATGTTCCCCTAAAGGAGGTAGTACAATGACCATTTTTGAAGAAATTCTGAGCCTGCTGTCTGGCTCACCGGAGCTGCACGCCTACCTGCTGGCCCGCCCGGAACAGCTTCAAACCACCGACTATGCCGATATCATCGCTGGTGCGCCGGTGGCTCTCATAGAAAAGAAGCGACTTTTAGATCGTCTGTCCGGACATGAGGCATACAGCGAAGACACCGGTCTGATTCGGGATTACAGCGCCTGTTTGAACACGGCGCTGCAGGCGCTGGAAAGCAAGGAAGCTGTATTTTCGGTGGGGCTTTGGAAGGACGGCGAACAGCTTGACGGCCCCTACATCGCCTTATCTGTAGAGGAAGTTCAGCGTGCCATTCCCAAATACTGGGAGAATGGCGATACGGCCATAGCATACTGGCGTATAGAGCAGTATCGCCAGGGCGGCGCATCGGATCCTGATGGGTTTGCATGCCCCGAATACACCTTTGCCGCCGATTCGAATGGAGAAGTACAGTATTTTATGCACGATCCCCAAAAACGCCGGGGTGTGTGGGCAGAGGGCGCTTTCGGGGGAGATGCGCTCCATTTGAATCTGCCGGTACCGTATCGCCCTGGAGACATTCTGGAAGTCGGCTGCGCCCCCTATGTTTCGGAGCCGCATTACTGTATTCTGACCGAGGTGGGCGACGACTGCTGCGGCGTGCAGTGCTTGTATCCCGGCGAAAACGGGTGCATCGAATTCGGGGCGCTGAAGCATGGACACTATTTTTCGGGCTGCTTCGATAGGCGGCAGTATATTTCGCCCCTGTACGGTGCGAAGATTTACACCGGCGAACTGTCCGACGAGTACAAATTTATGAAGCCCCTGTCCGAAAAGCTCCATAAGGATCCGGCCTTTGGAAAAGTGCTTTGGGAAATCGGGTACGACTTATGCTTCTTCAACTTAGGCTTCTTCCAGCCTCAATAAAACGCATACGGCGGCAGGTGATATATCTGCCGCCGTTGCTTATTTCTCCATCCATTTTTTGATGGTCTTGTTGATATTGTGCCGCTGCACAGCGCCCACTGCCGCAGCGATGTTGGCGTCCCGCCGGGCTTTCTCCTTTTCGTTTGATATGGACAAAATAGCGCACTCTGTGCGACTTTTTCACCCTACGGTGTCAGGTGTTGGGCATCGTCCATATTTTTATGTTTTTTCTTGAGACGATTCGGTTTTAGGAAGAATACCAATATCTGCGAGGGCTTCCTTACTATACCAGCGCCGAATCCACGCGACGCTGTTCTCCAACATTGCTTGCTGCTGCATCAGGCAGTAGGTGTTCAACAGAAATTCAATGCTGCGATTGCCCTTGAGAAAGTCGCTGATGGGCTTGAGCAGCTTGTGGATGCCCTTCAGCGGACCACGGCAGTACTCCAGATCCAAATAATTGTGGAGAGGATGATCGTGAAACACCAACGGTATAGTCTCTCCTGGGTCGCCCGACATGGTGTATCCACTGCAGGTCATGTCGCTGGCATCGCCTCTGACACGCATTCTTTCCAGTGTGCGGTCCAGGTTGCTCAGCCAATTGTCTGAGCACTCTGAAACGGGCATCTCCCGC
>ERZ773108.2476-NODE-2476-length-15715-cov-3.438186_pt1 | contig 15715 bp, 9 predicted proteins | sample MGYA00580570_ERZ773108 | MGnify/ENA primary metagenome ERZ773108 (study PRJEB29015, sample SAMEA2737840) | human gut metagenome | biome: human gut; feature: human-associated habitat; material: faeces | place: China | collected 2012 ...
TATATAAATGATTAACGTATTTCTAACTCGCAATAACGAGTTAAAAATAAATTTACCTCAACAGGAAACGAATTAAAACGAGTTAGAATCGAATTAAATGCAAGTAAGAGATGATATAGGAAAAATTTTGGAATTGGTCTTGCAATGGAAAGGGAAAAGTTCTGTTGGTAGATATGGCTCCGTAGGTATCTGTCTACAATCTGAAACAGATGTCAAAGATATCTCTGTTTCCTCGGAGCACAAGATCGAAAGCATGGACCAGTAGGATCAGATGTTGTTCAGAAGGAAAGACAGAGGAAAATGGTCAGGAAATTGCTATCGATATGGCAACTACCAAGATCAAAGGGAAAATCGTGATCTCCAAAGCAGATGCAGATACAGAGAAGCTACGGTGCAGAGAATATTGCATCACGCCGAAGAAACTGTAAAAAACAGGAAATAGAATTAGGATAAGATGACCTGGGTTCGGGATGTCAGTATCGTATAGAGACTGGTTTTTTTACAGTATAGATTGCTTATGAAAAAGAGAGAATACGTCCCTGAATTTGTTAGAGTATTATGAAATAGTGAAGATAAGATAGTATTGTTAGTGTATAATTATCATTGGCAAATATAGGAACTATTCCTAAGACAAAAAAGGGAAACAGAGAAAATCCCTGCTTCCCAATCACACAGTTTTTCTTTATGATGTTAACTGCTAAGAAAAACATGTAAAGGAAACTGTATGATGAAAACTATTGTAGAGGAAAAACCGATATCTTTCAAGGAGTTGGAGCAAAAAATATTTTCTTATGTATGTGAGCTGGGCAGAGAGATCACAACTGCCATGCTGGAGGCTTATGATAAGGAACTGGCAGAGGGAAGGGATAAAAAGAATTACCGGGATAAAGGGATCCGCACCACCACGATAAAAACAGTCTACGGTGAAGTCAGCTATGGCAGGCACGTCTATCAGACAAAACTTGAGGATGGAAAGAAAGCCTGTGTGTATCTGCTGGATGAAGCCATGCAGATGGAAAAGATAGGCCTGATCTCCACAAACCTGGCAGAGAAGCTGGCCATGACGGTAACAGAAGCGCCGTACCGCGTTACAGCAGAGACAATAAGCAGCACCTGCGGCCAGAGCATCAGTGCCGGCGGTGTGTGGAACGTGATGCAGCGGTTGGGTGAAAGGATCAGCGAAGAGGAAGAACATGCTGTAAAACAGATGCATGCGGACCAGTCAGAGGGAAAAAAGGAGATTCCGGTACTGTTTGAAGAAATGGATGGCGTATGGCTGTCCATGCAGGATGAACAGCATAAAAAGATGAAAAAACAGGAAATGAAGGTCTTTACCATGTATGAAGGCTGGGATGCGGAGAAAGAAAAGCAGGGCCGCAGCAGCCTGGTGGGAAAAACCATGCTTGCGGGGATGGAGAAAAGTAAGAAATTCCATGAAAAGCGGGAGGCCTGTATTTGCAAGAAATATGATGCGGATGAGATCGGCCAGCGCATCTTAAACGGAGATGGAGGCAGCTGGATCTACGAGCCATATGACCCGGAAGCAATCTTCCAGTTAGACAGATATCATGTATATCAGGAGATCACAGGGAAGATCCGTGATAAGAAAGCGCAGAGAGAGATCCGGGAACTGTTTGATACAGGCAAGCCGGAGGAAATGTTGGAATATATACAGATATATGCGACCAGCGTAGAAAGCCCGGATGAAAAGGATAAAAGCAGCCAAAAGGCCTGGGAATTATATCAATATCTGGAACGTAACAGGGAAGGTCTGCTGCCCTACGATAAAAGGGGGATAAAGATAGCAGCCCCGCCGGAAGGGATTCTTTATAAAAGGATGGGTGTGCAGGAAAATCAGAATTGTACGGTGATCACGCTGAGGATGAAGAACCGAAGGATGCGCTGGTCGGTAAACGGAGCCAATAACCTTGCCAAGATCCTTTACCAAAAAGAAAACAAGGAATTGATTGAGACGATAGAGCGATATACGGATGGATTAGTGTTCACAATGCAGATGCAGGAGATCGTGGAAACATTAAGTGCCGCAAAAGCTCCAAAGAAGGACGGGAAAGGAAATCCGTATGTGGATGTGGTAAATGTGCATATGCCGCTGCTTGAAGCGATACAGACAGCATCCAGAAAGGCGTTTAAGAGAGCGTTCTGTTGTTAAACAAAGGAAAACCCATAGGGTCTATTTGGCATACCCAAAAACAGAAAAAATATCATAAGGAAAAAATGAAGTGGGTAAGTTGCCAACGATTACTTGACACAAACGATTTTAAGGATAAATTTGACTTTCCACCTGCTTCTCTTTATAATATCCAGTATACGACAAGAAAGGGGTACTCTCTATGAAATGGATACGTTTTACACTTGATACACATACAGATGCCGTGGACATGCTCAGCTATATGCTTGACGAAATCGGCGTGGAAGGAATTGAAATTGAAGACCATCTTCCATTAAGCGAAGAAGATAAGAAAAAAATGTTTGTCGATATTTTGCCGGATCCGGAAGATAACGATGGGACTGCAAAAGTTCACTTTTACATGGAACCGGAAAACTGTGACCCGGAAAAAGTCATGATTCAGGTACAGAATATTTTTCAGGAAATCAAACCTTTCTGTGAAATCGGAAAAGGAACCATTTCTCTTTCGGAAACCGAAGACAAAGACTGGATTAATAACTGGAAAACATTTTTCAAACCGTTCCGTGCTGCCGACGATATCGTCATCAAGCCAACCTGGGAAGAATATAAAAAAGAAAAAGATTCGGATATTCTTATCGAAATCGACCCCGGCATTGCTTTCGGCACCGGTTCCCACGAGACAACGAAACTTTGCATTCAGGCTCTTGATAAATATGTAAAGAACGGAGACTCCGTCCTTGATGTCGGATGTGGCAGCGGAATTCTCTCAATTGCCGCTTTGAAACTCGGCGCCAAGCACGCCACCGCAATTGACATTGACGAAGTAGCCGTAAAAGTTGCTGCTGAGAATATGGCAGTAAATCATATTCCGTCTTCTGACTACACCCTTTACGACGGCGATTTGATTTCCAACGCTTTTTTGAAGGTGAAAGCCGGAACCGGCCACGACATCGTGGTAGCAAATATTCTTGCCGATGTCATTATCCCGCTCACAGGCGTTGTAAAACCTCACCTTAAAAAAGGCGGTCTTTACATTACATCCGGCATTATTGATACGAAAGAAGCAGAGGTTCGTGAAACTTTAATTGAAAACGGATTTGAAATTCTTGATGTAACTTATATGAAAGAATGGTGCTGCTTTATTACGACAATCTAATAAAAAAAGCTAGTCAAAATCATCGATTTTGACTAGCTTTTTTTATATAATCATTGTATCACCATCTATCGTTATATGTATATTTTCAACCTGAGTAGTTATCCTTTTAGCACGCTTTTCTACCATTCCACAGTTCCAAGCCACTATCGTTCCCAGCAATAAAATTAAAATAACTACATTTGATACAATTAGCGGAAGTAACCTTTTATTTTTGTTTACAAGTAAATTAATATAATAAAACAATCCAAATAATACATTTATCAGCACGAGTCCAATTATCAACGAAACAGTAACCGTTCGATAAATACTTGCTTTGGCAACATTATTTAACACAGATGTCGAAAATGCAATCCCTCCAGTAAACGCCAGCACAACTGCAGCAAAGATTCCAAGAATAGCGATATATTCCCGTTGAGAACTCTCCAATTTTGACTCAACCTCTGAAATCTTTTTTTCTGTGTTTTCATAATCTTCTTGTATTTCTTTTGCTTTTGGAATTTCCCCTTGTAAATAATTAATTTCACCTTGAAGATTTTTTAATGTTGATTCTCCATACGCTCGTTTATCTGTGGCATCCGAATATGCAATTCGTGCAATGTCTAAATTTACATGGTCATACAACTTTCTTATCGATCCACTTACGTCTATCAATCTTTTTCCATCTGCCGCTTTATTTTTTACTTTATATTTCCTCTTTAATGCATCTAAATTTTGCCCAAGTATATTTATATCTCCTAAATCAGGATTCGATTTTACTTCAACTAAAATCGCAAAAATATCGGAATAATAATGCCGAAAACCTTCTTCTGTTGGTTCTGCATCATAAAGTGCCTCAAGCCGCCGATACATATTCGAACGACATGTGGCACTTTTTAAGAAATCTTGATTTTTTGAAAGTTCAATAAGAATATCACGAAATTCTTTTCGCTTCATTTCTTCTTTCGCTGATACCATCTTTATCCCACCGCCTTTATTAACTCTGTAGGAATCACTTCATGTGATCCTGAACCATTTTTATAAGTCTTATCCCACGCACCACCTTTTTTATGCGTCTCTTCAACTAAATCCCATGGTGCCAAAACTCGTTTACTTTCTACAATCGAATCAATCAGTTGCTTATCTTCTTTAGCCACATCATATTTTATCGACGAAAAGGAAATAGGCATAGCACCATATCCACAATAATGGTCATACACATTTGGCACAACAGGACCAAATTGCCAAGCTTCTATATTATCTGAAAATGCGCGGTCACCTCTATCCAAAAAAGCCTTTTGAATATAATATAAAATTTTTTGCAACTGCAAATTACTAATAGGACAATCTTCCTTAATACATTTTGAAACGATGTACGTGGATAACTCCATTGCTTTGTACATATGACCCCCTCCTCACATAATTTGTTTGTGTAGTATATTATACTACAATTGTTTGCAAAATACCACAAAAAAATACCACCCGCCAAAATTATTTTGACCGGGTGGTATTTTTATTTTAAGAATCTCTTATTTACTTATAAGCATCCTTTGCGTTTGCTACTGCAAAGAAAGCAGATTTTGGTGAATACAAGCCATTGAATAAGCAAGGTACACTGCTTGCACGCCATGAAACACCATCATACAAACTCCAGATAACAAGGGCGCTAATCTTTGTTCCCTTTGCTTTACTCTGCAAAAGAGCACCCATAATCTGGTCATAGTAAGCAGCCTGATCCTGATCTGTTACTACTTTATCTGCTGTCGATGTGTAACCGGCATCAATCTCTGTGATATGAATGTCCATATCCGGCATATTTGAGCGGAAACACTCAAGTGCCTGTGCATACAAATCCGGGCTGTGTGCTGCATTGCCAACCGTCAAGTGACTCTGCATACCAAGACCATCACAAATCTTTCCATCCTCGTTAATAAAGTCAATCAAAAGAACTTCATCTTCCGGACAAAGATAAGTATTAAAGTCATTGTACATCAATTTCACATCGTCGCGGTCATATTTTTTACAAATTTCATCTGCCCACTGGAATGCTTCTTTGACAAACTTCGGACGAAGCGTTACTCCGGTACTTGACATATAACCGGCATTTTTCTCTTTATCCGTAATGCCATAAATCGTATTCCAGAATGTTCCCTTAGGACTTCCGCTATGCATATACTCATTTACTACGTCATAAGCATAAAGAACGCATTTGCTCTTGTCGCCACCGGCAAGTTCCAAATCTTTCTTCAAAATATGCTCCATCACATTCTTTACAAAATACTCAAGACGCAAATCCATGTTTTCTTCAGAAGTATTCTTACTCTTGTTATTTACAACAGAGAATCCTTTCTGGAAGAAATAGGTAGGAGTCTGCGCATGCCACAGTAACGTATGTCCACGAAGCTTCAATCCTTTTGCGTGGCACTCGGTCAAAATCTGGTCGATTTTATCGAACTTCAACTTAGGAACAACGACACCTGTCTTTTTAACAATTGTGTCTTTTCCGTCTACAGTCTCTGTTACGTTATAAGTTGCAGAGTTATCTGCCTGTTTGTCATATCCTTCCGGAATATACAAACCTTGTGCTTTGGCATCTTCAAGTGGCACTGCATCAATTTTGTCAGAATCCATAACGGCATTCGGTTTCATCTCATTACCAGGAGTAATGCCATTGTACTGTTCATTCAAGAACTTAGAAGCTGTATCTCCAAGAAGATCATTTGCCGATGCACCAACCGCTACCACACCAAAAGTATCACTGTAAATATCTTTCAGTTTCGGAATATCCGTTGCCTTGGATGGCTGTGCCGTTTTTACAATCTTCATGTTATCAACATACATATCACCGGTTGTACCATCATCACTCTGTAAATAGAATCCATAGAAGTACATGTCATCCGGCACAGTGATTTCATAGTCGAAATCTTTCCACTGGCCTTTTGTTGTTTTCCAGCGGGTTTCCGTGATACGAGTCGGCATATAAGCATACGACTGATCGCCACCTTCAATCGGAATCACCTGTTCGTTAAAGTTCAATGAAGACACTTCACTGTAGGCAGTAAAGGAAACGCGGTAAGTAGCACCACCTTCTAATTTCTTGGACAGATTAATCATAGCTCCCTGCCAGCTCTTTGAATTTGCTTCACGGTGGCATTTGAGAACTTTCTTGCCAACTGCACTGTTGCCGGTTGGAAGTGTACTCGAATCAACAACCTCCAGATAATCTTTTCCGGTGTTGTTATCATCTGAGAACGCGCGAAGAATCCATCTTTTCAATCCTTCCGGATCCGGAGTATCCTCGTTTACGCAGTCCGTCGACTTTGTACCCGTTTCTACATCCTCAAAATCTTCATCATACACAGTTGCTGTTGCCGGGTCAACCTTTGCTTCCGGCACTGTTGTAGGGAATGTATCCGGGTCTTTTGCTTCCGGTGCCTTTGCCGTTTTGTAACCCTGGTCAAGTGCACGCAGTGTAGGAACTGCTGTCGGAGCAGCCGTCGGTGTAGCCGTAGCTTTTGCTCCCGGTGTATCAGTTACCTTTGCCGGTGCGGTCGGTGTTGCCACCGGTGCTTTTGTTACTGTTACTTTGCCTGCTTTTTTGACTGTAATCTTACAAGTCTTTTTGTAGGTCTTTTTACCTACTTTGATTTTGGCAGTCAAAACTGTCTTTCCTGCCTTTTTACCTTTGATTGTTACGCTGTTTTTCTTTTTCTTAGAAAGCGTGACAACCTTCTTGCTTTTCACAGACCAAGTTGTCTTCTTAATCTGCTTTGTCTTAACACCTTTCACTGTAACTTTCTTTGTTTTACCTGCTTTTACAGAAACCTTTTTTACCAAAGATGGCTTCTTTGCAGCCTCTGCCTTTGGTGCGCTAAGCGCAGGAATAACAAGAGAAAGAGCTACAGCGGAAACAATGAGTTTCTTCATCTGTCTCTTCAATGTCTTGACCTCCTTTTTTATGTTTTTATAAAAAAAAGCACTACCCGATTCGAGTAGCGCTTTTTTATCTGTATAAGTACTCGTATACGTACTTATATTTTATCATTTTAATAATGAAATAGCAATCACTTTATAAGATTTATGGTATATATAAGCAACATTATATGTGTGTATCACCATATCTCTATATTAGCTAATCCCAATACTGCTTTTTCGCATCAATTACAGCATAGAATGCAGCTTTTGGCATATACAAACCATTGAACAGACATGGGAATTTTGCCGGTCTCCATGATACACCATCATACAAACTCCAGATAATCAATGCTGTGATGTTGCCGCCATTTTTCTTGTTAGTCAAAATCGCATTCATAATCTGGTCATAGTATGCTGCCTGATCCTCATCCGTCAATGGCTTGTCCTCTGTGCTAACCATTGTTGCATCAAGTTCAGTAATCTGAATCTCCAAATCCGGGCAGTTCAGACGGAAGTACTCCAATGCCTTTGCATAGTTTGTTGCACTGTGGAACGAGTCCGTAATGTCCAAGTGTGACTGCATACCAATACCATCACATACTTTACCCTCACTATTAATGTAATCTACCAGGTGAATGATATTTTCCGGATTCTGATAGCAGTTATAATCGTTATAAATCAGTTTAACATCCAAACGGTCATATTTTACAAGCATTTCGTGTGCATATTTGAAAGCATCCTTTACATAAGAAGGACGAAGTGTCACACCATGGTCTTTCACAGACTTATCATATGTGCCGTAAATCAATCCCCAATAAGTAATATTCTTGGAGTCTTTCTCCGCATTTGCACTGTGCAGATACTCATTTACTACATCGTAGGAGTATAAACAATCTGCATACTCACTGCTCAATACATGGTTCATAACTGTCTTAACATAGAACTCAAGACGCGTATCCATGCACTCTTTGGATGTGTTGTACTTCTGTCCTGTCGTAATTTTATAATTCTGCTGGAAGAAATACTTCGGTGTCTGCTGATGCCATACTAAGGTATGTCCACGCAGTTTCACGCCTTTCTCATGAGCAGCTTTCATAATCTTATCTACATTATCAAAATTCAGTCTCGGCACGGCATACTCACCCGTAGCTGATTTAAAACGGTTGTCATCATAAGAAATGTAGTTATCCGGAATAATATATCCCATGGATTTTGCATCCTCTACTGTGATGAAATCGGTCTTATCCGCAGAAACTTCATCGGTTGGTTTCACAAGTTTACCAATCGTAGAACCAAGAATTGCATCCGGTTTCATTTCGTTACCCGGTGTAACGGCATTGTACTGCTGAGAAATAAACTCGGAACCATTCTTACCAAGAATCGAAGCAATTCCTGCTCCAACGCCGACAATCGGGAATACATCTTTGTAAGTATCCTTCAAAGAATCAATTGTTTTGTCCGGATTTGTCTGCAATGTCTTTGTCAAAGTAATGTTGTCAAGGTAAATGTCATCGTTACCATTTCCGTTATAAGACTCAAAATACAGTGCATAATAAAATTTATCATCCGGTACGGAAATCGTAAATGTTACTGTATTCCATTTTCCTTTCGGAATCTTTGTAATTGTTCCGGAAGTCGGACCAAAGTTACCATAACTTGGTGACAGTTCTTCCAGAGTCTGCTCCTGATAAGAACACATCAAATCGGTGTTCTGGCAGAATACATCTGCCTTAAGTTCATAGGTACATCCTTCATCCAGTTTATCGGTGATGTTCATCATCGGCCCCTGCCATGTTTTATCTTCACGGTGAAGGTGAAGTACATGTGTATTATTTCCTTCAACCGGAAGATCACTTCCGTCTACTACATCCAAATAGTCTTTTGATGTTCCGACGCCACCGTCATCAGCCTTTTTATGTCCACGAAGCACAACTCCTTTGATACCATCTCCGGTAATTGCATCTTCTGTTTTTGTTCCGATTGTAACATCTTCAAAATCTACGTTATAACCAACTTTGGTAGCCGGATCAATCGTAGCTTCCGGTTTCGTAGTTGCAAATGAGTCTGCACTCTTCTTTGGTACTTCTGTCATATTTGGTGTTGCCAACGGTCGGAATGTAGCCACTGGTGTTGCCGTAGGTACCGCTGTTGCAGTGTTTGCCGGTGCTGTTGTTGCCGGAGTCTTCGTTGCGCCCTGTGTTGGTTTTGCAGTAATAACTGCAGTTTTCTTTACTACAGTAATTTTCGTCTTTAATTTATAGGTCTTTTTGCCAACTCTAACTTTCGCAGTCAAAGTTGTTTTTCCTGCCTTTTTACCTTTTAATGTAACGCCTGTCTTTTTCTTTGCCGAAAGAGAAACGATTTTCTTTCCTTTCTTTGGCAATGACCAAGTCGTCTTTTTGATTTTCTTTGCTTTTACTTTTTTTACAGTTACTTTTTTCTTTGCTCCTACTGTCACTTTAACGCTTTTCGCACTCAGCTTTGGTTTTGCTGCAGCTTCCGCCTTTGGAGCTGAAACCGCTGGAACCAATAAAGATAAAGCCATAGCAGAAACAATCACTCGTTTCAAACTCTTATTCATGCTTTTCCCTCCAAATATAAATCCTTACATATATTTCCTATAACAATTGTGTTATAAAACACTTTTTCACTACACGTCCAAATTATAATATCTTTACATGAAAAGAAGCGCCGCTCTTACGAGCAGCGCCTCCCATGATTCAATTTTAGTCAGCCTTATCAGCAATTAATTATTTTACAAGAGTAATGCTCTTCAAAACAATGTGCATATTTGCTGGAAGAGACTGTAACTGAAGGTTAAATCCTGCTACCGTTGCAAGTTCAGAAGGATTTGTCTTAGCAATTGTCAATGTACAAGTCTCTCCTGTATATGGACTAGCAAGCCAAGATTTGTTTGCTGTTGTATCATCTTCACCTGCCCAGTCTGTATCAATACCATCTGAAAATCCATCCAATTTAGCTGTTGCGGCATATGCAATTTTACCATATGTTGGAGCACCTTCTGCACCAGCGTAATCTTCTACTTTCTTGCCGTCTGCATCCTGTACTTCCCATGCAATCTGCAATGCAGTAAAGTCTGCAAGGTCAAGGTTGTTATCTGCAAGATATTTAGAGAAGTCTACATATGTCATTGCTTTTCCAGCCATGAACTCAATGCCTGCAGCAGATTTTGTAGCTGCTACACCTGCACCTTCGCCAGGATTTGTTTTTGCTACAATATCATCGCTTGTCAAATCAAATTTGTGAGTTTCGATTACAGTAGGCTCTTCCGATGGCTCTTTAACTGTAATTTCGACAGAACCAGTTACGTTGCTTCCATCTGTAGATGTTGCAGTAATTGTTGCTGTACCTTCTGCACCCTTCTTAGCTACTACAGTACCATTGAAGTTTACAGTTGCTACGTCTTCGTTGCTGGATGTCCATTTAACAATCTGACGAGTTGCATCAGCAGGTGTAACTGTAGCTGTTACAGTTGTAGTCTTACCAGGAGCAATCTCTGTCTTAGCAGCTTTTACATCAATACCTGTAACAAGTTTGTCATATTTAACTTTTACGAAGTCAATTCTGTGAATTGTTACTTCAGCACCAGAAGACTGTGGGCAGAATGCGATAGCTGTCAAATTCTCTGGGTTCATTCCTTTACCCATAAGCATAGAAATAGGAATGAAGACTGTACGTGTCTTGTAAGCTGCTTTTACTGTGTTACCGGCAGTGAAAGTAGATTCAGCTTCCCAAATCTCATCATCTGTGTGGATCCATCCGCCTTCATATGTCTCAGAAGAAGAAGAACCTGGGAAACCAGCGGAACGAAGCTGGTCATTTCCGTTATAAGTACGGCAGTTCATCTCGTTCTCTGATGTTACTTTAACACGAACGTAGTCATAAGCAGACATGTCTTTTGTACCATTGTCATAACCCATGAATCCTTCACCACGTGTATCAGAGATATCAATGATGTCATCATCTTTGGTTGCCGGGTTGATGTAGTAAGATACACCGGAGTTATAATCTTTTGTGGATGTGAATGTTACAGAACCGTCTTTGTTGTACAAAGTACCATCTTTAACAGTCTCACCATCAGAACGTTTAGCATCACAAGTAAATGTAGTCTCATTAAGTTCTGTCAATGGAACATTGTATGTAGCAGACTCATCTACTGTGTAAGTGCCGGCTTCTGTTTTGATTACGCTTACAGGAGCTTCTGTAGGTTTTGGTGTAGCAGTTGCTGTGCTTCCACCATTGTTGTTATTGTTGTTTGCCGGAGTTGCTGTAGCTTTTGCTGCATCTGTCTTAGCAGGTACCGGTGTTACATTAACTTTTCTTGCCTTCTTAACAGTAATCTTGCAAGTCTTTTTGTAGGTCTTCTTACCTACTTTGATTTTAGCAGTCAAAGTAACTTTACCAGCTTTTTTACCTTTAACTACTACGCTTTTAGCTTTTTTCTTGCTAAGAGAAACAATTTTTTTGCCCTTCTTATTGAGAGACCATGTTGTCTTCTTAACTTTTTTCTTAGATGTTACTTTAACTGTTTTTTTCTTACCAACAGTTACGGTTACTTTCTTCGTAAGCGTAGGCTTTTTAGCTGCTGCTTCAGAAGAAGTGTTTGGTGCGATTCCTGCAAGACTGAAAGCCATAACTACAGCCATTGATTTTGCAAGAACGGATTTGATACTTTTCTTCAAAACTCTTACCTCCTATTTTATAGTATTGTTTTGGTTTTTATTTGTAAAGCATGTTTCCCGCTTTCGCAGGAAACAGCTTTTACAACATGATTATTTATATTCCGGATATTTTTCCGGGTTTGCTTTGATTTCTTTATCAGTAGGATTTGTATTTTCTTTCCAATCTTTACTGAATACCAAAGACTTCAATTCATATACATGTTCTGGTTTGTTAGCATCAAACTTGTTAGCTTTCAATACAACATAACGAACATTCGTAAGATTTCCTTTCGGTGTTGTACCATCCACTTTAACATTCTTTGAATCAACGCCATCAATCCAGTTGCACCACCAGTTTTCTTCTACACCGGCTTCACCATAACTTGTTCCCTCATAAGAACGAATTGCATGAGATCCTTCGAAGAATGGATAAGTAGCGAACTGTACCTGTTTGGTCCAGTATTTATCCTGCTGGAAATCTGCTGTATCCGGATACAATTCAATCGACATCTGCTCTGTTGCTTTACCACTTAATGCAACACCTTTGTAGTTTGACAAATCATATGTCTTGCCAAGATCCAGTACATACATATCTTTGTTTGCCTGAGTAAACGCAAGACTTAATACTCCACCAGCCTGTTTAGCACCATCTACTGTAGAATATACTTTTGTTGTCTTATCATCGTCAGCTTTCTTAGGCATAATCTTCAATGTAGAAAGATCAATTGTAAGATCAGACGCTGCAGCAGTTCCTTCAACAACTTCTACATCAAAGGATGTCTTAACACTAGGATTCTTTGTTACAGCTGCCGTCAAAGTAACCTTACCGGTGCCAACTGCTTCCAGTACAGGATCCGTTTTGGAAGAATCAACTTTCAAAACTTTTTCATCACTGGATGTCCATGTCAACTGAGTCTGAGTTGTATTATCCGGTGTATAAGCAAAGTTATCAGCAGACATACTCAATTTCATGCCCTTAACCATCTTAGTTGGAGCATTTTCAATTTTAACTGCTGTACAAGGTGTCTCACCTTCCAATACAGATACATTATCAATATAAAGTGTCAAACTTGCGTTAGTGCTTGGATATCTTCCTGTATAAGTACTTCCAAGTACCAAAGAAACATTCTTTTGGTTCAAAAGACCGGTCTCTGTGATATTACCTTTAGTCAGGTTCATCTTATTTGGATGCCATCCTGCTTTGTATTTATCACTTTCGCTCTCTTTGAAACCAATGGTACGGTTTTCATTCTTCTTCTCTTTTGCCCAGTCATCATACATCATTGGGAGAGAGTGGTTATTGTATACCATACCCTCGAACTCATCGCCCTTATTTGGAACGGTGTAGTTCTCATCCTTACCGGATGCATGAGAAGAATCAGCGGAGAATTTAATCAGTTCTTCAGAGATTCCCTTCTTCTCAGCGTCTGCTTTCTTAAGAGAAGTTGCAAAGTAATACTCCGGTGTAATTTTACCATATTTTGCAAAGTAAGCATATGCTGTCTTGTACTTCACATCACCAGTGTTGCTTGCTACCACGCGGGACTCGAACTTAATACCGGAATACTCATCGAGTTTTTTCTGCAGTTTCAAGTTGAAGATAGGTGCATAATCGTATGCCTGTGTATCACCGGTATACTCAATCTTTAAGCACTTGTTCTTAGGATTTTCAGGGTCAGTTGCAACTGTCATTTTACCAACGTTGCTGTTCACATACTCTTTACCCTTAGTAGCTTTACCAGCTGTTCCCTGCTCTTCATCGCTCTCCCAGTTATATCCTACCGGATAACTCTCGAAGTCTTCTACAACGGTCTGAGTTCTTGTGTCTGCCGGCTCATAGTTTGGAGTCGGAGTAGCTGTTGCAGGTTTTGCATTAATTTTAACATTAATCGTAACCTTCTTATTTGTACCGTCTTTGGTGTATCCGTAAATCTTTGTAGTACCAGCTTTAACCGGAGTAACTACACCGTATGGAGATACATAAACAACCTTAGAATTCTTTGCTTTCCATTTCATTCCTTTATAACCAACTTTTGTTGGGGAATATTTTACATAAAGCTGTGCTGTCTGCTGATTTGTAGTAGCAGCTGCTTTATCATCGTACTTAACTGTCATAGTAAGTACACTCTTCTTGGTAGAAACGAATTTTGTCGTTTTCTTCGTTTTCTTTGTACGCTTTGTTGCGTCAGCCTCTTTTGTGTTTGTTACACTTGTTGTAACAACAAACTTGCTAGGCTTAACGGATTTGATTGGTGTACCAATCTTAATTCTCAACGTAGCTTTCTTTTTCTTATTTGCTTTGGAAGCAATTGTAATCTTAGCAGTTTTGTTTTTCTTACCTACTGCCTTGACATAAACTTTTCCTTTAGATTTAACAATCTTAGCAACTTTTGGATTACTTGATTTGTATGTAACCTTTTTGCTAATCTTGCCGGATTTTGTAACTTTTACTTTAATCTGTTTTTTCTGGCCTTTTTTCAAAACCAGTTTACCGCCGTTTACAACGGGGCTTTTCACTTTGACAGACTTGATTTTTGCTTTTGCATCAGCTGTCGTTCCTGTGATTGACAAAGATGTCACAACCATAGCCAGGGAAAGCACGCCGGCCAATGTCTTTGTGACAATTTTGGATGTCTTGCTCATGATTATCCTCCTTTAATATATTTAGCATGTACAGACACTTGTACACATTGAATGTAGTCTCATTGTACCATCCTTTATGGGAAAATGCAACCAAAATAAATAAAAAATACCCACTTTTTTGGATAAGTTGCACATTATTTTTTCTCATTTCTTGACAAGAACTAGGAAACTGTTACAATGGGGACAGATACAAGCGGTCACACGCATTTTGACCGGTATGAGAGGAGAACGAATGGAACAAGCACATCATTTATTAGACCTGATACACTCGTATTTTCCACATGAGTCTGCCGATATCCGGACGATATCACCACTGAAACTGGCTTATCTGGGAGATGCTGTCTACGAAATCATTATCCGCACATTAATCATGGAACGAACAGGTGGTCCTGTGAAAAATCTGCACAAAAGAACGAGTGAGTTTGTCAATGCCGGCTCACAGGCAAAATTGATTTTGTGTCTGCAGGACGATTTATCTGAGGAAGAAATCCGCATTTACCGTCACGGGCGCAACGCGAAAACGTCTTCTGTGGCAAAGCACGCAGACATTCATGATTACCGCAACGCTACCGGTTTAGAAGCTTTGTTTGGCTATCTTTATCTGAGTGGCAGATTAGAGCGCGCCATTGAATTATGCAAAATCGGTTTCGAACGGCTGGATATTTTATTATAGAAAGAAGAGGATTTTAATCATGAAAGAAGAATATAGAGAAGAAAATACAACAAGTTCACGAATCGAGGGCCGTCACAGTGTCCTTGAGGCTTTGCGCGCAGGCAGCCTGATTGAGCGTCTTTTTGTACAGAAAGGCTGTCAGGACGGTCCGGTTCTTACTATTTTAAGAGAGGCAAAGAAGGCAGATGTCATGGTGGACTTTGTCCCAAAAGAACGTTTGGATTTTATGAGCGAGACAAAAAATCACCAGGGCGTGGTTGCCGTTTTGTCCGCTTTTGCTTATTCCACGATTGATGATATGTTTGCACTCGCAGAGAAAAAAGGTGAGACACCGTTCTTTTTTATACTGGATGGTATTGAAGACCCGCACAATCTGGGTGCCATCATCCGTACCGCAAACCTTGCCGGTGCCCACGGCGTGATTCTTCCAAAGCGACGTGCTGCTGGATTGACTGCTACGGTAGTCAAAGCGTCTGCCGGTGCCATTCATTACACACCGGTTGCTAAAGTTACTAATATTG
>ERZ773108.2480-NODE-2480-length-15698-cov-3.263504_pt1 | contig 15698 bp, 16 predicted proteins | sample MGYA00580570_ERZ773108 | MGnify/ENA primary metagenome ERZ773108 (study PRJEB29015, sample SAMEA2737840) | human gut metagenome | biome: human gut; feature: human-associated habitat; material: faeces | place: China | collected 2012 ...
GAGGTATCGTAGCGGTAACGGCGTTTGAGAAAATGGGAATGCCAGATAAATCATCGCACGCCACTGCCGTAGCGGTAATGATCTTTTTGTCAGCAGTCAGCGGATTTTTGTATTGGTATAATGGATATGTATCTTTTGCTGATGTTCTCCCTTACCTGCCGGGCGGAATTGCAGGTTCTGTTTTCGGCGGTTGGTTGCTGCCGAAAATACCAGATTTCTGGCTGAAGAAAGTTTTTTCTCTTTTTATTTTGTATGCTGCTGTTCGATTATTTTTGAAATAAGGAGGAGGGCATTGGCATATTGCCCTTATTTTGATCTATGAATTGGCTTCTTTCCTCGATTATTGCATTTGCTTCTGCTGCCATTGCATCCATGGGGATTGGCGGCGGTGCGGTTCTGCTGTTATTTTTGACAGTTTTTTCTGATATCCCACTGGTTACGGCACAGGGAATCAATCTTCTCTTTTTTCTGCCAATAGGAGCGGTGGCATTGCTGTTCCATCAAAAGTCAGGCCTTTTGCAGATAAAAAAAGGGGTTGTCTGCGGGCTATGGGGCTTGCCTGGCGTTTTTCTCGGTGTATGGGTTGCATCTCGGATGGAATCTTTTGTCCTTTCCAAGCTGTTTGCAATTTTTCTATTTTATCTTGGGCTTAAAACATTCTTTTCTAAGAATACAAAAAAGCCCCGGAAGAAAAGAGATGCTCCTTCCGAGGATACTGTATGAGAATGATGTTGTATTTTGTTTTTGGGGGAGAATTTATGTCCGCGGATTTTGTCCATGGGTTTTCCTTTGACCAACTCGTCGATTAGCTTGTCGAGATACCGAATTTCCCGCATCAAAGGTTCCTCGATATTTTCGATTCGCACTCCACAAACAGTAACTTTTATTTTATTTCGGTTTTCATTCATCTGCGGAGCGCTTTGAAAAAACGCCTCGTAGTGAACGTTTTGATCTCATTGGAGATCCAGTTCCTGTTGGCTGTATCCGGTGAGCCAGTGAATGATTTCATCTACCTCATCTTTTGTGCGGCCTTTACAGACGCCTTTATGGATAAGGAGAGGGTAGACTTTAGAGAAGGGCATTTGATATCCGTTCTCTTTCTACATCATTCATCGCTCCTTGCAGTTCCTATTTTTCGTCCGGATGGTTTTGCCGATAGGAAAGATAGCTTTCCAAAATAATAGAGGCAGCAACCTCATCTACCATGTCTTTGCGTTTTTTTCCCCTGACGTTGGTTTCATTTAGGTACTGATGGGCGGTGACGGTGGTGCCGCGTTCGTCCCAAAGGATAACGGGAACATTGACTTTTTCCTGAAGCTTTTGAGCAAACAAAGCGCATTTTTGCGCCCGCTCACCGGCACTGCCGTCCATATTGACCGGATGACCTACTACGATTTTGCCGATTTGATATTCCTGTGCCGCATAAGCGACCTGTTCAATTGTTCGGTCAAAGTCGTATTCGTGGATAACACCCAGAGGAGATGCTAAAAATTCCGTTCGGTCACAGGCGGCCAGCCCAGTGCGGGCATCACCGTAATCCACTGCCATGATTTTCATATTGATACCTCCTGTTTTACTTTTGGCTCCAGATGGGACAGATCATCATAATAGTCTACCCGGATACTGCCTTTATCATAAATTACCCGGCTTACTGCTGTGTTTTGGGAGAGGGGAATTTCCCCAATCCGCTCTAGAGAAATTCCCAGTGCATGGCATAGATAGCAGCGTAGTGCGCATCCGTGGGAAACCACTGCAATGATTTTTCCGTCGTTTTGAGCGGCAATGCGGTCAATTGTGCTGCTCAGGCGATGGTGTACCTGCACAATGCTTTCGCCGTTGGGCGCACAAAAATGTGCTTCGTCTTCACACCAGAGGCGCCACTGATCTGGAAACAGCACAGACAAATCGGAAAAATGTTTCATTTCCCATTCTCCGGCGAAAATTTCACACAATCCTTCCTCTGTTTGGACCGGTAGATGGTGATAGTGATTGACAGCTTCGGCCGTTTGCATTGCTCGTTGAAGAGGGCTGGAATAAATAGCGTCCAACGGAATTTCCCGAAAGCGTTCCGCCAGCTGTGGCAATTGCGCCATCCCTTCTGATGACAATCCTAAGTTAGAACGTCCTTGGAAAATCCGTTCTGTATTTCCGACGGATTTTGCGTGCCGGACCAAATAAACCGTGGTCATTCTCATTTTCCTCCGTTCCACGTTCAAAAACTTCTTTTGCACTGCTTCGGGATCAATATGCGCAAAAAAACAAGCCGTTCCCCGGGAAAGGGGAGCGGCTTTCGAAAACTATTTCGTACCGAAAATCCTGTCGCCGGCGTCGCCCAAGCCGGGAACGATGTACTTATGCTCATTGAGCTTTTCGTCCACCGCGCCGATATAAATCTGTACGTCAGGATGAGCTTCCTGCAAAGCGGCAAGACCTTCAGGTGCTGCAATAATGCACATAAAGCGCACGCTTTTGGCGCCTTTGTTTTTGATCTGCGAGATAGCGTCGATGGCGGAACCTCCGGTGGCTAACATCGGATCCAGAACAATAACATCCCGTTCTCCAATATCAGAAGGCAGTTTGCAGTAGTATTCCACCGGCATATGAGTTTCAGGATCGCGGTACATGCCGATGTGACCGATTTTTGCGGCAGGAACCATGCGCATCACACCGTCCACCATGCCCAATCCAGCCCGCAAAATTGGAACAAAAGCCAGCTTTCTGCCGGAAATAACCTTGGTTTTGGCTACCGCCACAGGAGTCTCAATCTCCACTTCCTTCAAGGGAAGGTCGCGGGTTGCCTCATAGCACATGAGCATCCCGATTTCGCCCACCAGTTCACGAAATTCCTTGGTGCCGGTGTTTTTATCCCGCATAATCGTCAGTTTGTGCTGAATCAGCGGATGATCCATAATGACCGGTTTTAACATAATTCATTTCTCCATTTCCGCCCCAACGGCATTTTTGATAATACATTCCCAAAAGCCGGAATCGTCCTATTTCTCCTCCAGCTTCATCAACTGTTCCACCCGTCTTGCATGACGGCCGCCCTCAAATGGCGTATTCAAAAAGATGTCCACCAGTTCCAGAGCAAGACCCGGGCAAATGGTGCGCCCACCCATGCAGATGACGTTTGCATCATTGTGCAGACGTGTATATTTGGCGCTGAAATAATCTGAGCATAGCGCTGCGCGGATTCCCTTGATTTTATTGGCCGCCATAGAAATACCAATGCCGGTGCCACAGCAGAGGATGCCTTTGTCGCACTTGCCGCTGGTAATTGCTGCACAGGTTTTTTCTGCAATCAGCGGATAGTCCACGCTATCTGTATTGTAAGTGCCGAAATCCTCGTAAGGAATCTTATTTTCGTCCAGATGTTTTTTGATTTCTTCTTTCAGCGCAAAACCGCCGTGATCACTGCCGATAGCAATCATCTGTTCCATTCCTTTCTATCGCATCACCAAATCAAATTTTTTTCTGTTTTTGCAAAAGCTCCCGCTGTGCTTGGGGAAGCCGCAAATATTGCGGAACCAGTTGTGCCGGATCCATGCCCAATCCCCGACGCGGCAATGCCGCCATGCACACAGCAGAAGCCCGCTGAAACCGGAGATGCTCCGGTGCCAGCAGAACTTTGTCGCTTTCCCAACTATTATAGCATAATTGTGCGCCGTCTCCAACTAAAATCAGCGGCAAATCAGAAGAAATCTCGCTTAATTGTTCCCACAGCTGTTCGATGGACAGCGCTGCATCTCCGGTCAGCCGCTGCACGGACTCTCTGCCTACCAGGAAAGTAGCGGTATATACCTGCTGACAGCGTGCGTCCATGGCAGCTACCGCAATACATTCCTGACCGATCAGAAGGTAGGCCAGCGCCTCCAGCGTTGATACAGAAACGCAACGTTTATTTGTGCCGAACGCCATCCCTTTTATCGCAGAAATGCCAATGCGAAGTCCGGTAAAAGATCCGGGACCGGTAGAAACGGCAAATTCATCTACCTGCGAAATATCCTTTCCGCAAGCGCTTAGCAGGTTTTGCGTCATAGGTAAAATCGTTTGACTGTGTGTGAGCTTTACATTTACAAAGCTTTCTCCAATGATCCGCCCATCCTCCCACAGCGCAACTGAAGCCGCAACGGCGGAGGTATCCATTCCCAGCAAGATCAAAACCGGCTTCCTCCTTCCACCGTGATTCGGCGCTTTTCTTCTTCCAAACGCTCAAAGGTCACCCGAATGGTATTTTCAGGCAATGCCCGCTGGATGTTTTCACTCCATTCGATGGCCAAGATCGCACCGGTTTCCAGATAATCAAAAAATCCGGTAGAGTATAAGTCATCGAAAGAAGCAACCCGGTACATATCAAAATGGTATAGCTTTGGTGTGCTGCGGTATTCGTGTACAAGAGCAAAGGTCGGGCTGGAAACCTCGTCTGATGATCCTAGGCCACGCGCCAATCCACGGACGAAAGTGGTTTTTCCCATACCCAGTCCGCCGAAGAAAGCCAGCACGTCATTCCCTTTTAATTTACCAGCCAGTTCCTGGGCAAATTTTTCTGTCTCCGCCGCGCTGTTTGTGATGATTGATTGCATAAATAAACTTCTTCCTTGTTAGAATAAGCCTTTGATATGACCTTGGCTGTCGACGTCGATCTGGCAGGCCGCAGGGGCTTTTGGCAGACCGGGCATTGTCATAATATCCCCAGACATGACAACGATAAAGCCGGCTCCGGCAGACAGTTTTATATCCCGTACATTAACGGTAAATCCGGTAGGACGGCCAAGCTTAGCCGGGTCGTCGGATAAAGAATATTGGGTTTTGGCCACGCAGATCGGAAGGTCCGCTTTGCCAAGCGCTTCAATGTCTCGGATGGCTTTTTCCGCTTTAGGCGCATAAGCAACATCTTCACCGCCGTAAATTTCAGTGACAATCGTCTTAATTTTTTCTTTGATCGGCGCTTTTTCATCATAGAGCAGTCGGAACGCAGAGGGCTGTGCGCAGGCCTTGACGACTTTCTGAGCTAGGTCGATTGCGCCATCGCCGCCTTTGGCAAATACTTCGGACAGGGAATACTCCACCCCGAGGCGCTGACAGCATTCGGCCAGCACTTTAATTTCCTGGTCTGTATCAGTCAAAAACCGGTTGATAGCTACTACCACCGGCACGCCGTATTTACGCATGTTTTCCACGTGCGCTTCCAGGTTTACCAGCCCTTTTTTCAGTGCATCCACATTTTCTGCAGCAACCTCCGTTTTGGGTACACCGCCATTGTATTTCAGTGCGCGCAGCGTTGCTACGATTACAATAGCAGACGGAGCCAGACCGGCATAACGGCATTTGATGTCCAGAAATTTTTCTGCTCCCAAGTCGGAACCGAATCCGGCCTCGGTGATGCAGTAATCCGCCATCTTCAGCGCCAGTTTTGTTGCACGCACCGAGTTGCAGCCATGCGCAATATTCGCAAACGGGCCGCCATGCATCAGCGCAGGGGTATTTTCCAACGTCTGTACCAGATTGGGCTTCAGCGCATCTTTTAGCAGGGCCGCCATTGCACCGTGGACTTTCAGATCCCGGGCATAAACCGGTTGGTTGTCATAGGTATAGGCGATTAAAATAGATCCTAGGCGCTCTTTCAGATCGTCCAGATCTGCTGCCAAGCACAAAATAGCCATTACCTCACTGGCGACAGTGATTTGAAAACCGTCTTCACGGGGGACACCGTTAATTTTTCCGCCCAGTCCTACATTGACAAAGCGCAATGCCCGGTCATTCATATCCAGGCAGCGTTTGAACAGAATCCGCCTTTGATCGATGCCAAGCAGATTGCCCTGCTGCAGATGGTTGTCGATCATGGCGCACAGCAAATTGTTCGCCGCAGTAATGGCATGCATATCTCCGGTAAAATGCAGGTTGATATCTTCCATCGGTACAACTTGGGAATAGCCGCCGCCAGCTGCTCCGCCTTTGATGCCGAACACGGGTCCCAAAGAAGGCTCACGCAAGGCAATGACTGCATTTTCGCCGATTTTTGCCATTGCCTGTCCGAGACCAACTGATGTAGTGGTTTTGCCTTCTCCGGCAGGAGTGGGGTTGATAGCGGTGACCAGTACGAGTTTTCCGTCCGGCTTATTCCGCAAACGGGCAAAAATATCTTCCGAAAGCTTTGCTTTATACCGGCCGTACGGCTCCAGCTCTTCCGGAAGGATGTCCAATTTTTCCGCAATTTCGGTGATCGGAAGCATTTTTGCGCTCTGCGCAATTTCAATATCGCTTAACATATTTCCTCACCTTTCTCTTTTTGTATTCCTAAGAGGCACTCTAAAAAAGAAGCTTTTTTGAGAGATTCATAAAAATATTACGGAATCTCTATACGCACCAACATCAGGAATCTTTATTTTCCGCTTACGCTGTAAATTTATTATAACACATTCTCACGAAAGACTTCAATTCTTTTTCTGATTCCATTGGTTTCAGATAAAACTTGTGATATACTAATGGCGTCCACAGGACTTTCCCTGTTTTTTGCAACAAATCTGCGCTTTTAGGCGTTTAATTGGTATTTTGAAACTTTTTTCATTCAAAAAGGGGCGGAAAAGTGAAAAAAATTTGGCACGGCTTGGTCCGTTATTGGAAAGAAACAGATAAAATCCTTTTATTTTTATGTTTGGTTTGTTCGGTTTACAGCATCGTTTTAATGTGCGGTATTCATCATTCTGACATGGCTACCGCCCGCGCGGTTAAAATGCAGATCATCACCTCAGCGATGGGGCTGGTTGCCGCGGTGGTCATCTCCAGTTTTGATTACCATTTTTTATCGAAATTGTGGAAACTGTATTACCCGGTTTGCATTGGGCTTGTCATGTTGACTTACTTTTTTGGTGAACAGCGGGTGGAATCGGTTGACGATCAGGCGTGGCTTCCGATCCCTTTTTTGGGGATTAGTTTTCAACCGTCTGAATTGTTGAAAATTGCTTTTATCCTGACCTTTGCACTGCATTTGGAAAAGGTTGGGGATGATATCAAAAATATTAAGAATTTGCTTTTGCTCTGCCTGCACGGTGCGTTTCCAGTGCTTCTGGTTCATTTTCAAGGGGATGACGGTACGGCGCTGATTTTTCTTTTGATCTTTTTATCCATGCTTTTTTCCGCCGGTATTCAGTGGCGATATATTGCGATTGCAGGCGCTGCGTTGGTCATAGCAGCCCCGTTGGCTTGGCTGTATTTAATGAGCAACGACCAAAAACTGCGTGTTTTGGCGCTGTTTATTCCGGATTTAGACACAAATGGAATTTTATACCAACAATATAATGCTAAAATTGCCATTGGGTCTGGCGGCGGATTTGGAGAGGGGCTATTTATTGGGGAACATGTTTACGTACCGGAAATTCATAACGATTTTATTTTTTCTTTTGTCGGGCAGTCTTTAGGTTTTGTAGGCTGCATGTCTGTTATTCTGCTTCTGTTTTTTATCTGCACGCGTCTGTTGGTGTTTTCCCGCCGGTCTAACGATTTGTTGGGCGGGTATATCTGCATTGGCGTTTTTGCGACGATTGCATTTCAAAGCATCGTCAATATAGGAATGAATTTGAGTATACTGCCGGTTATTGGTGTTACACTACCCTTTTTTAGCTATGGAGGTACTTCGGTGACCACCCTTTATATGGGAATTGGTCTTGCTTTAAGCGTTTATATCCATAATAAGGATCATTTGTTTTTGGATGATTAGGCTTATTGTATATTCCAGCTTTTTTCGTTGTAAAATACGGATACAATCCTCTGAGGAGGCTTTTTATGAATCCGATAAAGCAATATTGAAAAAGGTACCGAATATGGATGGGGCCTATGTGGAAATTCCTTTTGACGTTCGAAAAGAATTCGGCAAAGGGCGGGTCAAAGTGAGCGCGACTTTTGATGGTATATCTTATGAAGGAAGCCTGGTCCGAATGGGAATGCCCTGCCATATCATCGGAGTGAGAAAGAACATTCGGGCAGCCCTGCGAAAAAAGCCTGGTGATCCAATTCTGGTTATGCTGCAGGAACGGATTTAACAAGCCTGTCATAAATGCTAAAAAGGGAGGTGGTCTTTAAGATCGCCTCCCTTTTTGAAAAAAGTTGGAAGAATGTGGGGTTTATGCTATAATGACCTCACAGTATAATCGGATAGCAGGATCAATAGCAGCGGTTTTTCAAGACCGATTGTTACAAATCAGATCTCAAAATTGCGTTGTTGCCGGGCAGGGTATCCGGTATTTTGAAAGACTGCAAGAGGTGAATTGCGTTGTCGGAAAATATTTTTTGTGCGGCACAGGGAATTCGTATTTCGGATCTAAGAGGAGTACATTGTGCTTATGAAGTTTTGAAAAATGAAAGCGGATGGATATTCACGGTCGTGCTGGATGCGCCACGGATACCGGCGTTTCTGCAAGACTACTGTTGCCTTTTACCAGAACCGGGATATTTTACCCTGGAATTACCGGTAGAAGGGGAAGACGCTTACGACATTTATTATGTAGATGGATGCACCCGCCCTGTTTTACAGGCAATCGTCAGCCGGTATGGAAACCTTCTGTCGGAGGATGGAGATGTCCGTTTTGGATTTTCTTCACACGAATCAGAGGAACAGGTGTATGTGGGGGATTTAAAAACCGTTCAGGTTTATACAGCCTCTCCGCAGACAGTGCAAAAACTTCTGGAGAAATATGAGATCCCGGAAGAGCCTGGATGCTTAAAGCTGTGGGATATCCTTTCTGATGAAAACCCGTGTGAATTGATTCATGTAGAGGTGGAAGAGGAAAATATTTTCGATTTGCCGGAACTTTTGTCCGAGGCAGGTATCTATTTTTCTGGCCGCAGGGAAGATTGATTTGACTTATTGCAGCCGAATGGAATATTTTTCTGCGGATAGAATCCGTTAAAATGGCAATTCCCCATATTTTTATTTACACCGACCGTTCGTTTACATGTTTTTGATTGGATGGAATGAATTGAAAAATTTTCAAGAAGCGGCAAGAAAAATAAATCCGGACAGCGGCTATCCTTTCACGGCCTGCGCCAGCTGAGTTCCGGTATAATAGTGAAGCAGGATTTCTTCGTATCCGCTTCCTTGGCGCGCCATGTAGTCTGCACCATATTGGCTGAGCCCAACGCCATGTCCATAGCCTTTGGTCGTAAATAAAAAGGAGTTGGTTTGTGCCGTGATGGTAAAGTTGGTAGAGCGAAGTCCCAGTAAGGTGCGAAGATCTTTTCCACTGATTTGCAGATTTCCTGCCTGTAATGTAAGAACATATCCGGAAGGAGAGCGGGATATAATTTGAAACCAGCTGCGGGTGTCGCCGGACAGTGTCAAATCGGGATATGCTTCGGTTAAAATTCCTTTTATCTGCTCTGATGCAAAGGTAACGGAAGTCTCGAATTGGTCTGCCAGCGTGTCGCCGACGCTGTCCACCGGTATCAGATAAGGAACGGTACCGTTCCATACATTCGAAGCAAATTCGGTTGCACCTGCGCTCATAGAATGATATGCAGCGAGAATTGGCTCCTCTTGGTAAACTAAAACAGTAGATGCAACTTCGTCAACTGCATTTTTAATTTTTTCCCAATACGTTTCGCCCAGATCAGGATAACGTTCCAACATTTGTTCCCGTGTTACGTATCCCTCCCAGTTGGAGGGATCTGCAGAAAAATCAGCGCCGCCTAGATCTTGCGAAGGATGTTCCTGACAATATAGCGCATAGGTATGAGATGCCACAGCTTGTGCCTTCATCGCTTCCAGGTGAAACCCGGGGGGGAGTTCCGCAGCCACAGCACCGTACAAATAGTCCAGAACAGCAACTTTTTCTACTTGACCGGTACTGCGGTCTAAAATAGAAAAATATTCCGGCTGCGGTACCTGCAGAGCGGCCAGTGTGTTTTGGGTTGACTGTGATATGCTGCTGGGCAGGGATTGCAGGACTTCTTCTTGGCGAATGGGTTGGCTGACAGCGCTCGAAACGATTTTATCCACGGTTGTGTCTGACCTATTTTCGGTCTTGTCCGGGTTCAGTGCTGCCAAAGGTAAAAGAAAGACAATCAGAGAAAAAAGTGTGAAAAAAGAAAGAAGCGTTTTCATGGAAAATCCTCCTCTTGTCCAAATGTATGAACAAAAAGCAGAGAAAATACCTGGCAACAAGATAAAAAAGTGGCAACAGGATGAATCTGTTTTATGATGAAGGATGGAAGCGGGAGAGGGAGACTTTTGCTGCTTCAGGAAGAGGCAAAGATAAAACGGGATTTTGGCAACGGAAAAGGGGGCCGAAAATGAAAAAAAAGCTTTTTTATTTATGTTATACGCCGGTGGTTTTGTCATTGGGGATTCTTTATTGTTTTTTATACCGTACCGGTGTCAGCAATCAAACGGGATTTTATGTGGGAGACAATTTTTTGCTGCCTGTTTTTTATTTATCGGGACTTTTCCTTTTGGCTGGGTTATATTTATGGTCTGTTCGGTCAGCCGCAAAAAGTGAGGGAACCAGTGCAGAAGGAAATTCTTTTTTGTGGGGCGTCAGCAGCATCTTGTGCGGTGTGTTGCTTTTGCTGCGCGCTTTGAATGAAGTGCGGCAATTGGTAGGGCCTTTTTGGGGGCAGGAATCGGTTCCTGTTAAAAATATCATTCTGCCGGGGTTAGATGGTATTTTGTCGTTGGCGGCGGCTTTGTCTTTTGTCGTATTGGGCATCCGTTTGTTGAATCAAAATTTACACCTTTATCGATATTCCCTCGGGCTGCTTTGGATTGTTTTTTGGAGTGCTTTTCGACTAGTAGTTCGGTTTGGCCAACTACCAATGGCCTTTCGGATGCCGCAGCGCCTACTGGAAGTTTTGTTGATGACGGCCCAATGCTTGTCCTTTTTAGAAGGAAGTCATATCTTATGCAATGTTATTGGGCAAAAAAACTATCGGCGGGCGCTTTTTTCCGGCCATGCTGCGACCGCAATCGGCTTAATTTGGTGTATCTGTCCGTTAATGGCAGGAGATTTATCGTTTTCTGATTTGTCGCAGATGCTGGACTATTCACTGGAATGGGGAATCATTCTATTTGTCAGTTCCTTTTCTTTTTTTATCACTCCCCCAAATTCAAAAACACAGTCCACGCTGTCATGAACAAAGGCTGGAGCAGATAACCAACCGCTGGTCCCCAAAAAGAAAATCTTATTAAAAAGTTCTTTCTTGCATTTTTTTGCAAGATATTGCAAAATAGGTTTAATGTCTATGGGGAAGGAAAGAAAGCATAATGAAGAAACAAGAATGGAAAAGCAGCTTGATGCTTCTGCTTACTGCGGCAGTGTGGGGCGTTGCATTTGTGGCACAGTCAGTGGGAATGGATTATATCGGGCCTTTTACCTTTAATTCCATTCGTTCATTGATTGGCGGTCTGGTGTTGATTCCGTGCATTTGGTTTTTAAATCGGGAAAAATCGGAGGCGGAAAAGAAGACGGAGCCCCAAAATAGAAAAAAACTGATCGTTGGCGGGATTTGCTGTGGTGTGGCACTGGCAGTGGCCAGTTCTTTGCAGCAGATGGGAATTCAATACACTTCTGTGGGAAAGGCGGGATTTATTACCGCTCTCTATATTGTGATTGTACCGCTGCTGGGATTACTGTTTAAAAAGCGGGTTTCTAGCTTGGTATGGATTGCAGTTGTCGTTGCGGTGGGGGGCATGTACCTGCTTTGCATTACAGGGGGCTTTTCTATTGGAAAAGGCGATTTGTTGGTGATGGCCTGCGCTTTTTGTTTTTCTGTTCACATCCTGATTATCGATTATTTTTCTCCCAAAGTAGATGGGGTAAAGATGTCCTGCATCCAGTTTTTGGTTTGCGGGCTTTTATGTGCTGTACCGATGTTTTTGCTAGAACGCCCTTCTCTGGCACAGATTTGGTCGGCTTGGGTGCCATTGCTTTATGCGGGTGTTTTGAGCTGTGGAGTGGGGTATACGCTTCAAATTGTAGGACAACGACATATTGATCCAACAATTGCGTCTTTGATTTTGAGCTTGGAATCGGTCATTTCAGTATTGGCAGGCTGGGCTCTTTTAGGGCAAAAACTGACTCTGAGAGAATTAATCGGTTGTATTTTGGTTTTTTGTGCCATTATTTTGGCACAGTTGCCGCAAAAAACTGAAAAAGCACAGGAAGTGCCACAGCACTCATAGGAAACACATAGAAAATTGTCCCCATTAAAAAACAGACAAAAAGGCTTTGGAATTTCCAAAGCCTTTTTGTCATTTTATAATACAGGTTAAATGTCCGGTGGAATGGCATCGGATAAAATGACATACAGATTGGAGAAACGATCTCTGGTTAAAGAGATCGGGGCATCACAAAAAACTGCATCGCCGCTGGGCTTTATCATGGGAAGGGTTAACGCAGCAGTTGTCCCTTCCCCTTCTTTCGTTTGAAAGGCAAGCGTTCCATGATGCAGCTGCAAAAGAAAGCGACAGATAAAAAGGCCCAGCCCGTCGCCACAGGGCGCCCCTGTTTGCGGATCAAACGAATAAAACCGCTCAAAAGCACGTTTTAAAACCTGTGGTTTGATACCGGAGCCGTTATCGGTAATAGTAATGGTAACCTGCTTTTCCCAAACTGTCATTTTCAAAGTGATATGGCTGCTTTCCGGATTGGTAAACTTACAAGCATTGGAAATTAAGTTGCAGATAGCACATAACAGCAGATCGCCATCATACAAAGTAATAAAGGGGATACTGGGAACTTCATAAAAAAATTGGTAGCCTGCATTTTGTACAAGTTCTTTGGTATCCTTGCAAAGAACTTGTACGAAGCGGCACAAGTCTCCCGCTTGCATTTTTGGCTTTAGCTGGCCTGACTGGATCCGGTTATCCATTGAAAAATTGACAACAGTGCGAAGAATTCGATAGCAGTACCAGTTGATATTGCCAAGATATTTTTGCAGGGTTTCATCCTTTTGGTACTCAATTTGCAACAGGTTCAGAACAGAAAAAATTTGAGAAAGAGGCATTCTGAACTGATTATTGTAGACATTGGCAGGCTGATACATGCTTTCTTTCCATTCTGGAGAAGAAACGTTGGTATCCTGAAAAATATGAACGAGAACGCCTTGTAAAAGCCCCTCTTTGTCCGTTTGCGGTTGAAAAATAAAATGAACAGGAGGGCGGAAAAGAAGAGGATTAGCCAACGTAAAGGGCTTTCCCTGATGCAAACATGTCAATAGTCCATTTTGTTTTGCGCGGATAAGACAATCGTCCCAATTTAACTGACGAATCAGCGAATCCCCGCTTTTTGCAGCCTTGTTTTCCCACTGGATTTCCAGTGTGCGGTCCAAAATCAGAGTGGCAATAGGCGAATTGGCGTACATGGCAATGAAAGGCTTTGCCCAGCCGATTTGGTCATCCATAAAAGCCTCCTTTCGGCCGAAAAGCAGAGAATTCCTTACATGAAAAAATTCGACAGATTTCGACAAGAATTACCGTTATTATACCCAAATCCAAAATGATTGTAAAGATTGAAAGAGCAAGCGGCGGCAAAGTATTTTTTTCTATTTTTTGTATATTTTTTTTGATTATCCTTTTCTTTTTAAAATCAGACTGGTTTTCTTTGAACCTTTTTTTGGATATAAAATGAAATCTTGAGAAGATAAAGATATGTAAAAAATGGATAAAATTTACTCTATTTAATATATTGTTTTATGGAATAAAGACAAATTAAAAAATTTTAGTTAAATATATCACAAATAGCTTGTGATTCTTTTCAATTTGGTATAAAATAAAACTACAATCTAAATATTAGGAGGTTGAACCCAATGGCAATTAAAGTTGGTATCAATGGTTTTGGCCGTATTGGCCGTCTGGTTTTCCGCGCAGGTCTTGACAACCCGAACATCGAGTTTGTCGGCATCAACGATCCTTTTATGACTCCTGATTACTGTGCATATATGCTCAAATATGACACCGTACATGGCCGTTACAACGGTGAAGTAAAAATTACCGAGAACTCCATCATCGTAGAAGGCAAAGAAGTTAAATTCTACGCAGAGAAAGATCCGGCTAATATTCCGTGGGCTGAGTGTGGCGCGGAGTACGTTGTAGATTCTACTGGCGTATTCACCACTACCGAAGCTTGCCAGGCGCATATCAAAGGCGGTGCGAAAAAGGTTGTTATCTCCGCTCCTGCCAAGGATAAAGAGACTCCCACTTTCGTAATGGGCGTAAACCACGACAAGTACACTAAGGATATGAACGTTGTTTCTAACGCTTCCTGCACCACTAACTGCTTGGCTCCGCTGGTCAAGGTTGTGCATGAGAAATTCGGCATAAAAGAGGGTCTGATGACCACCGTTCATGCCACTACCGGTACTCAGAAAACCGTTGACGGTCCTTCCAAGAAAGACTGGAGAGGTGGTCGTGCTGCTTCTGGCAACATCATTCCTTCTTCTACTGGTGCTGCAAAAGCTTGTGCTTTGGTTATCCCGGAGATGAAAGGCAAACTGACCGGTATGTCCATGCGTGTTCCCACCTTGGATGTTTCTGTTGTTGACCTGACCGTTAGCTTGGAGAAAGCTACGACTTATGAAGAAATCTGTGCTGCGCTGAAAGAGGCTTCTGAAGGCGAGCTGAAAGGTATTTTGGGTTACACTGATGAGATGGTTGTTTCTTCTGACTTCATCGGTGATCCTCATACCTCCATCTTTGATGAGAAAGCAGGCATCATGCTCAACGATCACTTTGTCAAACTGGTTTCTTGGTATGACAACGAGTGGGGTTATTCCAACAAAGTTCTCATGCTCATTGAGCACATGGCGAAAGTTGACCACGGCTGCTGCTGCTAGTTTTCGACTATTTGAAGACCGCAATCGAGAGGTTGCGGTCTTTTTTTATTTTCACCTTTGTTTGTAACCCAAGCACAAACAGGATAAAAAGGACAAACGATTTTATGATGTTTTAGCCTCATCCGAAACGTTAGACTTATTTGCTTTCCACGACTTTTTTCGTAAGAATTTTCAGACGGGCTGTGCTATACTGGTAACGATTTGCCGAAAGAAAGATTAAAAATCAAAAAGATGTAATAGATTTGTAAAAATAAATAAAAAAACACTATATTATTGTGATAAAATGACTATTTTGCACAATATTAATTGCAAAAAAAGGAAAGTGTGTTACAATAAAAATAACAGGAATGGGAGGTGGCGGCAATGGAAAAATGTCCGTCTAAAGATATCAGCGCAATAATGGATTTTTGCCACGGAAAGCACTATCATGCCTATCAGTTTTTGGGGGCTCATCCTAAAAAAAAGGACAAAGGAAAAGGTTTTTTCTTCCGGGTTTGGGCGCCTGCGGCAAAAGCGGTTTCCGTTGTGGGCGACTTCAATGAATGGAATCCTTCGGCGAATCCTTTGGAAAAATTGCCGGTTGGCGGGATTTGGGAAGGATTTATTCCCGGTCTAAAGCAATTCGATTTGTATAAATACGCGATTACTGGATCCAACGGGAATGTTGTCTTAAAGGCTGATCCTTATGGCTTTCACCATGAAACGGCGCCGGGAACAGCCTCTAAACTTTATGATATCGCTGGCTATCGCTGGCATGATACCGTTTGGATGAAGCACCGCAAAGAGCAAAATTCTTTTGCTGAGCCGATGAATATCTATGAAATGCACCTAGGTTCCTGGCGGCGATACCCGGATGGAGATTGTTTTTCTTA
>ERZ773108.2483-NODE-2483-length-15664-cov-11.190467_pt1 | contig 15664 bp, 10 predicted proteins | sample MGYA00580570_ERZ773108 | MGnify/ENA primary metagenome ERZ773108 (study PRJEB29015, sample SAMEA2737840) | human gut metagenome | biome: human gut; feature: human-associated habitat; material: faeces | place: China | collected 2012 ...
GCATGCCGCAGATGGCGGAAAAGACATCGCCAGACGCGCCGCCGAATTGTGCGGTAGTGCCTTAGCGGATGCCCGACCAGAGCGCGTCATTTTCCGCTTGAAACGCTTCCCTCAGCGCATTTTCATCTTCAGTAGATACATCCTGTTCAAAAATCAGGATGCCGTCCATATCCGGATCATGTTCCCAAACCTGCAGGGTCAGCACATCATTGTAGTGCCGGACGGTATAACCATCCGCGTCGAACGTCCAGTCCTCTTTCTCCTCGCCAACCGCCCAGCGCAGCAGCACCGCCTCCGTCCCCTCAAAACGGTACAGCGTTTCTCTGTGAATGCCGCCCGCCAAGCCGCCGTTCACAGAACTCCTTACAATCTTGTGTTCCGCGTCAAGGTCATAATTCGTGAACGTCAGCGGACAGAGAACATACTGTTCGCCATCAAAAATGAAAAACTGGTAGACAAAATTGCTCGCGCCGCGCTGTGTCAGTATCACCACATCGTTGATGCCGTCGAAGTTGACATCCGTATAGGAAAGGCACGGGTCTTTCTCGCCGGACACGAAGCAGAGTTCCTGCCCGTTGTCCGCAATCAGGCGGTGGATGTACTCGTTCTCCGTCGTCTGCCCGATAATTTCCGCGCGGACAGGGGCGATGGTCATCAGGAGAAGCAAGGCAAGCAGGCAGAAACGGGAAATACAGTTCTTCATAAAGAATACTCCTTTCGCATTGGTATGCTAATGAAAGAACGAATACGGGGCGGCAATTCATCCGCAGAAAAAAAGGAAATTTCTTCATCGTCTGAAATGGAAATGCTTGCAAATTACTGATGTTTGCGTTATAATGAAAATGGTAATTTATGATTCATACTATTTCCAGATAAGAATGCGCCAAGATGCGCGGCGAATTTTTCATTCTGGCTAACGTGAATGGAACGCAGCGTAGCAGCGCTACGCTAAGTGGAATGAGCGGACGCCAGAAGGGAAAAGGCGCAAGCAGATGGCGCAGATGAATCTGGAAATAGTATCAAGGTTTCTTGCTGGGGAAGTGGGGAAAGGGGTGTTTGCCACGGCGCACGAAGGAGCAGCGCAGTACTGCCGCAAAGTGGACAAGCGTGAAATTCCGGTCTGTCCGATTTTAGGGGTCAATATTGCTGTCATCAACATGAATTGGCTGCTGAAATATTTGGCGCAGAATATTCATCAATTGCAGGGAGATTACATCTGCGTATCGAATGTACATACAACCGTCGTCAGTTACGAGGATGCGGACTACCGTGCCGTGCAGAACGGCGGTTTGATGGCGATTCCGGATGGCAATCCGTTGGCGCAGGAGGCGCGGCGGCGCGGGTATCCGCAGATTCAGCGGACAACCGGGCCTGACCTGATGATGGAGGTCTTTCGGCAGTCGGCGGCACACGGCTGGCGGCATTATTTCTACGGCAGCACGCAGGAAGTGCAGGAGAAAATGATTACGCGCCTGCAGCAGGAGTATCCGGGGCTGATAATTGCGGGCACAGACGTGCCGCCTTTCCGCGAACTGACACCGGAGGAAGATGCGCTTGCCGTGGCACGCATCAATCAGGCGCAGCCGGATTTTGTGTGGGTCGGGCTGGGAGCGCCGAAGCAGGAGCGCTGGATGGCGGCGCACCAAGGGCGTGTGCATGGGCTGATGATTGGCGTCGGCGCGGGCTTTGATTTCTTTTCGGGCAACGTCAAGCGCGCCCCGTTATGGATGCAGAAGCACAGCTTGGAATGGCTCTATCGCCTGATGCAAGACCCGAAGCGGCTATTCCAGCGCTACTGGAGTACGAATCTGAAATTCATCTGGAACGCGGCCATCAGGAGAAAGTAAATGCAGCAAGCGACAAAACAGCCCGCTGTACTGCTGGTACACGACTATTATCAGGTTCCCGGCGGCGAGGATGTCGTTGTGGCGAACGAGAAGCACCTGCTGGAAACGCACGGTCACGCTGCGGCGCTGTATGCGCGGCGGAACGAAGAGATTTCGCGCATGGGAGCGCTGCAGAAAATCCGCAGTGCGCTGGGGATGTTTTTCAGCATCCGTACATACCGCGAGGTTCGACGGAGCATCCGCGAAAACCGGATTTCGCTGGTGCATGTGCACAACACGCTGCCGCTGATTGGCCCGGCAGTGTATTACGCGGCATTGCGCGAGGGCGTTCCCGTGGTGCAAACGGTGCACAACTTCCGCCTGCTCTGCCCGAACGCGCTTTTCTACCGCGACGGCCATATCTGCGAGGACTGCACGAAAAAGGGGCTGCACTGCGCGGTGAAGCACCGCTGCTACCGCGGCAGCCGCCTGCAGACGGTGCTCTGCGTGCTCAGCACACGTTTGCACCGCGCCCTCAAAACGTACAGCCGCCTGCATTATATCACCCTGACGGACTTCAACCGTCAGAAGCTGCTGGCGCTTAAGCAGATTCCGCCGGCAAACGTGTCCGTAAAGCCGAACTTTGTGGAACCGCCGGAGACGATTGTGCCATATGCGGCGCGCGAAAATCAGGTGGTGTACATCGGTCGGCTGGATGCGCTCAAGGGCATTCGGCTGCTGCTGGAAGCGTGGGCGCGCTACGAGCGTTCAGGCGGGGGCATGAAGCTGATCATCTGCGGTACAGGGCCGGAGGAAGCATGGTGCCGCGAATATCTGACGCGGGAAAAGCTGAAGCAGGCGGAACTGCGCGGCTTTGTGCCAAATTCGGCGGCACGGGCGCTGATGGGGCAGTCCAAGGCGCTGATTCTGCCGACACAGTGGTATGAAGGCTTCCCAATGACGATTGTGGAAGCCTTCAGCGCCGCCACGCCGGTGATTTGCTCGGATTTAGGCAACGCAGGTTCCCTGATTTCGGACGGCGTGACGGGCTTCAAGTTTCTGGCGGACTCGGCGGAGCAGCTGGCGCAGACGCTCAACCGGCTGCAACACGCGGAATCTGTCAGCGAGGGCGCGCTGAAAACGTATCAGGAGAATTTCACGGCGGAAGCAAATTATCGTCAGCTGATGGCGATTTACAGCAAGGCGATGCAGAAAAGCGGCGAAAGGAACGAACCATCATGCGGCTGATTGTGGCAGATGTACGGAGCACCAGCACAGACGGCATTGCCGCTGGGCATTATTTCACCGTCGCGCAGAATTATCTTGACCTGTTCGGCGCGGAGATGGATGTGCGCATTGCGGGCGGGCCGGTGTACGGCGACCGCTTCGGGGACAAGCTGATTCGTCTGCCGCATGATTACATCGTGGGCAGTTCGGCGGTGCGCAACAAACGCGCCGTGTTCCAGAACGTGCGCGCGCTGCTTCGGGAAGCGCAGGATGACGTGATTGTCCTCCAATGCAGCGCCGTCGCAACAGCGTATCTGGGGCTTGCACTGTTCAAGAAGAAAGAAACGCGGGTCTACGCCATCCAGTACAGCACCGACGGCGTCAATTCGCTGCTGAAACGGGGGCTGTATGCGCTGTGCAGGCGGAAAATCAGCGGCGTTATCTGCCCCAATGCAGCCATTGGCGCGGCGTATGGGCGGCCGATGTGCGTCGTGTCCGATTACATCAGCACAGGAACGATGCAGCCGCCTGTGCCGTATGCGCAGCAGCGCTATGATTTCGGCATGGTCGGGCTGATTACGTCGGACAAGGGCGTCGTTGAGGCGGCAAAGCAGCTGCGGAACACGCCGTATCGGGTGCTGATTGCGGGGCGGGTGCAGGAAGCGCCGCTGGAAACGGAACTGCGGGCAGTCTGCGCGGGGGCGAAGAACATCGAGCTGCGGCTGGAATACCTGTCCGAAGCGGCGTATGACGAGGCGATTCGCCAATGCCGCTACTGCATCCTAAATTATTCGGAGAATTACTCCCTGCACAGCAGCGGCGTTGTGTTCGATATTCTCTTCCGGGGCGTGCCGATTGTGGGCAGCCGCTGCGGGACGCTGCAAATGGTGGAAGCAAACGAATTGGGCAAAACGGTATCCAGCATAGCGGATTTTGTGCCGGAAAGGCTGCTGGATGAAGCCGTGCATGACCGCTATGTGCGCAACATTGCGCGCTACTGCCAATCGCAGGCGCAGGAGCGGGAAAAGCTGCGGGATTTTCTGACGCGGGGCGCGGTGGAATAACCATGCCGCACAGCGCAAAGTGAAAGGAGGGGCTGAAGCGTGAAGGTCATGTGGATGGGGAATATTATCCTCCCTGCCATTGCGGAAAAAGAATCGCTTCCCCCGGTGTATATCGTGGGCTGGCTGGTCGGGCTGTCGCGGCGGCTGACGCAGCTGCCGGATGTGGCGCTGACGTATGTGTTTGACGCGCCGAAAGCGCTGACGGGCGAAGTGGACGGCTACCGCTATTACGGGCTTGTCAACCCCACACGCCCTACGCAGCGCTGCGGCGAAGCCTACACCCGGCAGCTGGAGGATATTCTGCGCAAAGAGCAGCCGGATGTCATTCACCTCTGGGGCACGGAAAATCAGCACACGCTGGCCATGGTTGACGCGGCGGAACACATGGGGATGCGCGAGCGGATTGTAATTTCCATTCAGGGGCTTCTGTCCATATACGCGGAGCATTATCGCGCTTATCTGCCGGAACACGTCTGCCACGGGCACACGCTGAAGGACTTGGTGAAGGGCAATATCGTCCGGCAGGAAGCAATCTACCGCCGCGTCGGGCAGTATGAACAGGAAGCCCTGCGCAGGGTGCAGCACGTCATCGGGCGCACCGACTGGGATGCTGCCTGCATGGCGGAGCTTGCCCCGCAGTCGGCCTATCATTTCAACAACGAAACGCTGCGGGACGAGTTCTACACCGGCGAATGGTCGCTGAACAGCTGCGAGCCGCACAGTCTCTTCTGCAGTCAGGCGCATGTGCCGCTCAAGGGGCTGCATCTCCTATTGCAGGCGCTGGCGATTGTCCGCAAGCGCTATCCCGATGTCAAGCTCTATGTGGGACGCAAGGACTATGGGCGCATTCCGTCGCTTGCGCGCAATGCCTATGAACGGTACATCCACCGTCTGCTGCGCGAAAACGACCTCTACGGTCATGTTGTTTTTACCGGCAGCCTGAATGCACAGCAAATGAAGGAGCGGTATCTAAAAAGTCAGGTGTTTGTGCTGCCGTCGAGCATTGAAAACTCCCCCAATTCGCTGGGCGAGGCGATGCTGCTTGGCGTACCGTGCATTGCGTCGGATGTCGGCGGCGTGCGCTGTCTGATGACGCACGGCGTGGAAGGGCTGATTTATCCGGCAGACGACCCGCATTTGCTGGCGCATGATATCTGCGAGATGTTCGCGCATCCGGAAAAAGCGGCGCGGATGGCGCGCGCCGGACGGGAACACGCCGGAAAAACGCATGATGCGCAGAAGAATCTGGAGATACTACTTCAGATTTATACGGAGATTGCACGATGAAAATCCGAATCACAAAGAACCATGTGGATGCACTCTGTGTGCTGATTGGCGTGCTGGGCATGGGCTCGCTGTATTTTCAGGTGCTGCGGATGCCGCTGATGGCAGCCATGCTGATTGCGTCGATTCTGCTGCTGACGCGGGCGCATCATCCGAAAATCAGCGTCCAGAATGTACGCCTGACGCTGCTGCTGACGGCGGCGCTGCTGCTGACGAGCTTCGTCAACCCGCAGAACGGCATCCACATCAACGATATTGTCATTTGGCTTTGCAACATCGGCTATGTGCTGGTTCTGCAAAGCTGCATCGGGTATCGGACGTATATGCGGCTGTATACCAAAGTCATGCTGGCAGAGGCGGCCATCAGCCTGATTTCCTTCGTCATCGGCGATTTGCTGTCGCTGCCGCTGCCGCTGCTGCACTACGAAGTTTCCAGCGTCAACGGATTTTACTTGACGCCTTATTTCACCTTAGGCTGGCTGAACATCCCGGTTTTCCACCGCAACGCGGGCATGTTCAACGAACCGGGCAGCCACCAGATTTTCCTGAACTTCGCGCTGCTGTTCCTGATGAGCGACGAAACGCGCATGGGCATGAGCAAGAAGAAATACTGCTGGGCAATTGCGCTGCTGATTGTTACCATCCTCAGCACGCTGTCCACAACAGGCTTTATTTGTCTGGGCGTTGTGCTGCTGACAGTGGCCTTCCGCAAAAAGGGCAGGAAAATGGCGCGCAGCATCAAGATGGCGGCGTTCGTTGGGCTGATTTTGCTGTTTGTCATCGAGTCTGCCACGGGCGTGGTGGAAAAGAAGATTATCGGGCGAAATTCCGGTGGTTCGTTCTACACGCGGTGGAACGACACCATCAGCGGCTTTGAAATCGGGCTGGAATCCCCCATTGCGGGACAGGGCGTTTTCTCGGAGCGAAAGGCGGAAATTCTGCTGGAACACAGGGTGCAGAACATTTCCAACGGCTTTGCCGCCTTCGTCATGGATACAGGGTTGATTCTCCCGGCAGTTTGGCTGTGGCTGACGTACCGCGGTATCCGCACCAAATTCGCCAAGGCGCGGCTGCTGTATGTGCTGGGCGTTTTCCTGCTGTATTTCCTGTGCATCAACACGGAGGGCGTTTTCCTGAACATACTGTTTCTGGGACTGCTGGGCAAGTGGCAGCCGGAGGACGCGGCGCAGGAGCAGACAGGCAAAACAGGCGGAGAGGAATCATGAACACAGCATCAAGGAGCGAAAACACGGCGCGCAACATCGGTGTAGGCGCAGTACGGCAGGTGGTCACGCTGCTGCTGGCTTTTGCCGTGCGAACGGTGTTTGTGCGCCGGCTGGGCGCGGATTATACGGGTGTCAACGGGCTGTACAGCAACATTCTGGCCATGCTGTCACTGGCGGAACTGGGCGTGGGCAACGTGCTGGTGTACAGCTTGTACGCACCGCTGCACCGGGGCGACACGGGCGAAATTCAGCACCTGCTGGGCTATTATCGTCGCATTTACCGCCTGATTGCGCTGGCGGTAGCGCTGCTGGGCGCGGCGGTAATCCCCTTCCTGCCGCTCATCATCAGCAGTGAGCTGCCGATGGCGCAGCTGATCGTCTACTATGTGCTGTACCTGGCGAACTCCGTGGCATCCTATCTGGTCATCTACAAAACGACGCTGATTCAGGCCGACCAGAAGGCATATTTGCAAAACATGGTTTCCGCCGCGGCGCTGGTGGTGCAGTATGCGGCGCAGATGGCGTGCCTGCTGATTTGGGGCAGCTATCTTGGCTATTTGCTGATTCAGATCGCCTGCACCCTCCTGCAGAACGCGGTGCTGAGCCATTTAGCGGATAAGATGTACCCCTTCCTGCGGGAAAAGCAGAAACACGAGCCGATGCACCGCAAGCAGGAGCTGAACGACAACATCCGCTCCATGTTTCTCTACAAGCTGGCAACGATTCTTATCAACAACACGGACAACATCCTGATTTCCATCATGCTGGGCACGGTGTTCGTCGGTTACTACTCCAACTACGCGTCGCTGACGACGTATGTGACGACATTCGTCTCCATCGTGATTACCGGCATTTCCGCCAGCTTGGGAAATCTGAATGCCGAGAAGAATTCGGAAAAGTCGTACACCATGTTCCGCAACCTGATTGTCCTCTTCGGGGCGATTACAGGCTTCTGCGTCGCCGCGTACGGCGCGATTGTGCAGGATTTCATCCCCATCTGGGTGGGCGAAGAATACCTGATGGATACAGGGACGGTGGCGGCGGTGCTGTTCACGTTCTACCTGAGCACCATCGTCGCGCCCGTGTGGATGTACCGCGAAACGCTGGGGCTTTTTCGGCAAATGAAGTATGTTATGTTTATGACGGCGCTGGTCAACATCCTGCTGTCCATCCTGCTGGGGCATTTCTTCGGCGTGGCGGGCATCATCGGCGCAACCGGGCTGGCGCGGCTCTTCACCATCTTCTGGTATGAGCCGAAAGTGCTGTTCCATCGCACCTTCGGGCGCAGCGCTGCCGCGTATTTCAAGGCGCAGGGCGGCCTGCTGCTGCTCAACGGCGCGGTGATGGCGCTGTCGCTGCTGCTGTGCGCGCGGATGGGGCATACGCTGATGTGGATTATCCTCAAGGGCATCACCTGCGCGGCGGTGACGGCGCTCCTGTACACGCTGGCGCTGGGGCGGACGGCAGAATACCGCTGGATGCTTGAAAAAGGGCGGAGTTTCTTGCGCAAATGGAGGAAGAAGGCATGATCGATCAGGAAATGCAGCACTGCCGCAAAATTGTGCGTTTTGACCCTACCATTTCAACAGCGAATCAGGGAGATTTCATTATCCGCAACGCCTGCGAGCATGTGCTGCACGACTGCTTTCCTGTGCAGCTGTCCGTCGCCGTGCCGGTTCGGGACAGGCTGTCGAAAGTGTCGATGAAGCACGTCGGCAGTGCGGATTACGCATTTGTCTGCGGGACGAATCTGCTTTCCTCGGACATGCGCCGCCAAAGGATGTGGAATATCCGCCTGCGGGACGCGGTGATGATGCGCTGCGGCGCTTTGCACAAGCGGGAGCTGCTGAATTTCCGCCTGATTCGTGAAAAATTTCAGCGCACGCATATCATTTTGCTGGGTGCGGGGTGGTATCAATACCAGGACGAGCCGACAGGGTACACGAAGCGGATTCTAAAAACGCTGCTGGATGGGCAGTACCTGCACGCGGTGCGCGACGAATACACGCGCCAGCGCCTGCTGAAGCTGGGCATCACGAACGTGCTGAATACGGCGTGTCCGACAATGTGGGGGCTGACAGACGACAAATGCGCGCAGATTCCGACGCACAAGGCGGAGCGCGTCGTGACAACGCTGACGGACTACCGCAGCAGCCCGGAGCAGGATGCGCAGATGCTGACCATGCTGCAAAAGCACTATCGCGAGGTGTATGTGTGGCTGCAAGCAGTTGAGGACTACGCCTGCCTGCGCCAAATGGATGCGCGCGTGACGCAGAATTTGCACCTGATTCAGCCGAATCTGCGAGATTACACAGCGCTTTTGGCGTCAGGCGGGATTGACTACGTTGGCACGCGGCTGCACGGCGGCATCCACGCAATGAATATGGGCTGCCGAAGCCTGATTCTGGCGGTAGACAACCGCGCAAGTGAAATCGCGAAGGACACGAATCTGCCCGTCCTGCCCCGCGGCGGGAATTTGGATGTGCTGGAGGAGCGCATCTGCTCCGCATGGGAGACGCAAATTGATTTGCCGACCACGGCAATTCGGCAATGGAAAAATCAGTTCCGAGAGACAGATGCAGAGAAAGTGCCTTGATTTTCGTATAAAATGCGGCTTTCTGCGCGGTAAGTATTGACAGCCGACTTGTAATTTGTTACAATATAGCTGGAATTGGGAAAGAGATTGCTATATCCACCGGAAGCACTGCAGCTCGCCGCGAAAAGAAAATGGAAAGCAGCAGTCTCTTGCCACTGGCACAACCATACGTCGTGCCGGAAGATTGCACGGAACAAGGAGTGAGGACGATGAAGGACAAAAAGTGGATGCGAAAGGCATTGTCTTTCCTGCTGGCTGTATTCATGGTGACGGGCAGTATGGGAACAGTGCTGACGGCGGCTGCAGAAGAGCCGGAAACTCCGCCGACGGAAACGGTTGAGGTCGTGCCGACGGAAGCACCGGAAGCAACGGATGTTCCTGAGGTAACGGAAATCCCCGAAGTGACGGATGTTCCCGAAGCAACGGAAGCGCCCGAAGCGACGGATGTTCCCGAAGCAACGGAAATCCCCGAAACGACGGAAATCCCCGAAGCGACGGATGTTCCCGAAGCGACGGAAATCCCCGAAGTGACGGATGTTCCCGAAGCGACGGAAATCCCCGAAACGACGGATGTTCCTGAAACAACGGAAGCACCCGAAATCGTGGATGAAGCAGCCGTAGATTACAGCCGCTCCGTGCTGGATAACGAGTTCTTTGACTCCGGCTTTGCCGCGACGTTCAGCAGCGCACAGCTGTACCTGAATCCGACGGGCGATGAGCTGGTTGGTCGTGTAACCGGCGTGGTGTATGTGACGCATCGTCCGCAGAAGGGTCAGCTGAATGAACGGATTTCCGTCTGCGTGTATGACCAGACGGCTGGCGTTGCATATGGCTATCTGGCGGCGGATGCAGTGCATCCCGTGCCGGAAGAGGGCATTGAGAATCAACGTCACACCGGTGTTTTCGCAAGCGGCGTGGAAATGCCCAGTGCCTTGCTGGTGCTTGCGGCTGCGACGGAAGAGCCCGTGCCGACCTCTGCGCCTACGCCCGTCCCGACTGAAGAGCCTGTTGTCGTGCCGACCGAGGAACCCGCTGTCGTGCCGACTGAAGAGCCTGTTGTCGTGCCGACCGAGGAACCTGTTGTCGTGCCGACCGAGGAACCTGTTGTCGTGCCGACCGAGGAACCCGCTGTCGTGCCGACCGAGGAGCCTGTTGTCGTGCCGACTGAAGAGCCTGTTGTCGTGCCGACCGAGGAGCCCGCTGTCGTGCCGACCGAGGAACCCGCTGTCGTCCCGACCGAAGAGCCCGCTGTCGTCCCGACCGAGGAACCCGCTGTCGTGCCGACCGAGGAACCCGCGTCGACCCCCGCGCCTACGGACGTGCCAGATGACCTCGAAAACATCGACCGCGCGGATGTGATTATTCCGGGCAAACCGACGTTCGAAATGGACAAGGCGACGGCGGAGCTGGGCGAGAATATCACCTTCACCATCCACACGAAGAACGCCACCAAGATTTTGATGTACATTGACGGCAGCGTCAACCGCTACATCTACGACGTGCCCACTGACACATCGACGCTTACCATGTCCTTCTCCTCGATGGGGAGCAACGGGGGCAAGCGTACCATCGCGTTCCAAGCCTACAACGGCAATACGCCCGGCGAAAAGTCTGATGTACAGACGATTACGCTGACAAAGCCGTCTGTCAAGCCGCAGGTAACGGTAAAGAATATCGACAAGACGACCGTGGGTCTGGGCGAGAACATCACCTTCACCCTGAGCATCAAGAACGCCACGAAGGTGCTGATGTACATCGACGGCAGTGTCAACCGTCGCTTCGAGGACATCACCCCCGATATGACGGAATACACCTTCACCATGTCGTTCTCGTCGCTGGGAAGCAATGGGGGCAAGCGCGCCATTGCGTTCCAAGCCTATAACGGCACGACGGCGGGCGAAAAGACCTCCGAACGTGTTGTGACTGTCGCAAATGAAAGCCCGAACAAGCCGACCGTGACAAGCTGGACTCCGGACAAATACACGGTTGATTTGAACGAAACCATCACCTTCGCCATCAACACCAAGAACACGACGAAGATGCGTGTCTACATTGATGGCAAGCTGAACCGCTACATCTACGACGTGAAGGACGGCGCGACGACATTCCAGATGTCCTTCTCGACGCTCGGTTCAAACGGCGGCGTGCGCACGGTGGCGTTCCAGCCCTACAATGGCAACACGCCCGGCGCTATGTCCGACACCAAGACGATTACCATCAGCGTGGCGAACAAGCCGCGGGTTGAGCTGCTGAAAATCAGCAATCCGAACGCGACGCTGGGCGAAAATATCACCTTCACCCTGCGCATCAAGAACGCCACGAAGGTGCTGATGTACATCGACGGCAGTGTCAACCGCCGCTTCGAGAACATCACCCCTGATATGACGGAATACACCTTCACCATGGCGTTCTCTTCGCTGGGGAACAACGGGGGCAAGCGTACCATTGCGTTCCAAGCCTACAACGGCGCAGTCGGCGGCGACAAGACCACCGCAACCACCATTTCCCTGACGAGCGGTTCGTCTGCTGCCCCCGTGATTGCGAATGTCAAGATTGACAAGACGACCGCGGTGCTGGGCGAGCAGATTAAATTCACTGTTTATCTGGACAACGCGACGAAGCTGCTGATGTATGTCGACGGGCAGGTGAACCGCCGCTTTGAGGACGTAACGACCAGCATGTCGAAGTACGAGTTCACGATGTCGTTCTCGTCGCTGGGGAATAATGGCGGCGTCCGTACGATTCAGTTTCAGCCTTACAACGGCACGACCGCGGGCGAAAAGTTTAAGGCGTACACGATTACACTGACGACGACCGTGGTCAACAAGCCGGAAGTCGTCAACTTCACCATGAATCCCAGCCGCGTGAAGCTGAATGTGCCGGTGACGTTCACGGTCAACACCAAGAACGCGACGAAGGTCGTCCTGTATGTGGACGGCAAGGCAAATACCAGCTACCCGACGACTGGCGATGTGACGGTTATCGAGCGCGCCTTCGCTTCGCTGGGCAGCGGCAACGGTGTCCGCACGATTCAGTTCAAGCCCTACTACGGAACGACCGCTGGCGAACTTTCTCCGGCGCAGTCCCTGACGCTGTATGTGACCGACGATCCGCTGACTGTGACCGTTCCTGCCGCGAAGCAGGGCGACGACCTGACGGTGACGTGGACGGCTGCTGGCGGCGCAACGAAGTATCAGCTGCTGCTGACCACGCCCGACGGCACAGCTGCGCTGCTGGGCGAAACGGCAGCGCTGAACTACACGGTGCCGGGTCTGAAGCTGCTGCAGCCGGGCGACTACACCATCACGATTAAGGCGCTGTCCGGCAATACGGAGTTGGAATCTGTCAACAAGGCATTCACCGTGACAGGCGACTTCGTGTTCGCGGTTCGTGACGACTCAACGGGCATTGTGGTCGTCAAGTACAACGGCACGGCATCGACGCTGACCGTTCCGAACACGGTGGCGGGTCTGCCGGTGGTGGAAATCGGCGCGCAGGCGTTTGAGGGCAACACGAAGCTCAAGAGCGTAACCCTGCCCGCGACGATTGAAATCATTGGCCGCCGCGCGTTCGCGGAATGCAAGAACCTGCTGGAAGTCAAGTAAAAAATTCATAGGAATTACGAAAGCCGGGGATTGCTGGCAAGGCAGTCCCCGGCTGTTTTGTGCTTCATACGATTCTTTCAATTCACCTGCGTTATCTGCTTGCCCTTTTTCCCTTCTCCATTTTCCACAATTCTTCCACCGAAAACTCCGCATGGCAGTTCGGGCAGGAAAAATACGGATTGCGGAAGTCAACTGTGCCAATCATCCTGCCGTCTTCCGTGGAAAAATCGTAGTTCTTCGCTTCTTCGGAACGGGAGTTCACCAAATGATGCGCCGTTTCCACTGTGAGTGCTGCCTTGCAGTGCGGGCAGAAATGCTTCTTCATGAACACAAAGATAGGATGCGTGACGGTGTACTTGATATTTTTCATCAGGACAGCCTCCTTCCCCCTTGATTGTAGCAAAAGCAGCAGATTTTCGCAAGTCTCTCCATTCCCCCTGAAATAATAACGCAAAATCCCCCGGAAGCCCATACTTCCGGGGGACAAACTATCTTATTCCGTCTTTGCGCTCTCTCTTGTATAATTCAGCAGTCCGCCATAGAGGATGCAGCCCTGCTGGCGCGCGGTCAGCGGCATCAGCACAATGTAATCCTCGTCCTTTGTGTCGTTGTGCAGCACGAACGTGTCGCTGCCGCTTTCCACCGTCTCGCGGACGTGCGGCAGGCTCAGCGTGTCGCCCTGCGCGATGCGGTCGTAATCCGCCTCATTCTGGAACGTCAGCGGAAGAATGCCGTTGTTGATAAGGTTCGCCTGATGAATACGGGCGAACGACTTCGCAACGACGGCGCGGATACCCAGATACAGCGGGACAAGCGCGGCGTGTTCGCGGCTCGACCCTTGCCCGTAGTTCATGCCCGCAACGAGGATGCCGCCGCCTTCCTTCTTCGCGCGCGCCGGGAACGTCGCGTCCACGGGCGTCAGGCAGAAGTCCGACAAGTACGGCACATTCGAGCGGAACGGCAGGAGCTTCGCATCCGACGGCGCAATGTGGTCGGTGGTGATGTTGTCCTCCATCTTCAGCAGCACCTTGCCGGAAATGGCGTCTGCCAGCGGCTTGCCCAACGGGAAGGGCTGAATGTTCGGGCCGCGGACGACCTCCACCGTGTCCTCTTCGCCCGGCGCGACCGGGGGGATGACCAGATTGTCGTTGACGGTGTACGTCTCCGGCATCGGGATGTCGAGGTCAATGTCAAGGCAGCGCGGATCCGTCAGCACACCAGTCAGCGCCGTGACAGCCGCCGTCTCGCAGGAGACCAGGTAAATGCCGGCGGATTTAGTGCCGCTGCGGCCGTAGAAATTGCGGTTGTTCGTGCGAACGGAGACAGCGTTCGTGCGCGGCGACTGTCCCATGCCGATGCACGGCCCGCAAGCGGATTCCAGAATGCGCGCGCCCGCCGCAATCATGTCCGCCAAAGCGCCATTGCGCGCCAGCATCGTCAGCACCTGCTTCGATCCGGGGCCGATGACCAGGCTTACGTCCGGATGCACAGTCTTGCCCTTCAAAATCCGGGCGACGCGCATCATGTCGGTATAGGAAGAGTTCGTGCAGGAACCGATAAACACCTGATCGACCTTAATCGGGCCGCACTGCTTGACGGTTTCCACGATGTCAGGCATATGGGGCTTCGCGACGAGCGGCTCAAGCGCGGTCAAATCAATGTCGAGGATTTCGTCATACGCCGCATCCAGGTCTGCGGACAGCGGCACGAAGTCCTGCTCGCGCTGCTGCGCTTTGAGGAACGCATGGGTCACTTCATCCGACGGGAAGATGGAGGTCGTCGCGCCGAGTTCCGCGCCCATGTTCGTAATCGTCGCACGCTCCGGGACACTCAACGTTTTCACGCCGTCGCCGATGTACTCCATCACCTTGCCGACGCCGCCCTTGACGGTCAGCCGGCGCAGGACTTCCAGAATAATGTCCTTCGCCGCAACGCCGTAGGACAGCTTGCCACGCAGGCGCACGCCGACGACACGCGGGCACGCCAGATAATACGCGCCGCCGCCCATCGCGACCGCAACGTCCAGTCCGCCCGCGCCGATGGCAAGCATCCCGATGCCGCCGCCCGTGGGCGTATGGCTGTCCGAGCCGAGCAGCGTGTAGCCCGGCACGCCGAAGCGCTCCAGCTGTACCTGATGGCAGATGCCGTTGCCGGGCTTGGAGCAGTAAATGCCATGCTTTTTCGTCACCGTTTGGATGTAGTAGTGGTCATCCGCATTTTCAAAGCCAGTTTGCAGCGTGTTATGGTCAATGTACGCCACGGACTTCTTTGTCTTGACGCGCTTGACGCCCATCGCCTCGAATTGCAGGTACGCCATCGTACCGGTGGAATCCTGCGTCAACGTCTGGTCAATGCGGATGGAGATTTCCGAGCCGGGAATCAGTTCACCGCTGAGCAGGTGCGCGGACAGGATTTTCTGAGTCAGATTCATCGCCATGAGGAAAGGACTCCTTTCATAATATGCACAATGCCCAAACGGGCAGAAACAGCCGAATGAACAGCTTCATGATACAGGATTCGGCACGGTGCGTCAATGCTTTTGGGCGGAAAGAACACAAAAAGCGCAGGCTATGAAAAACTCGCCGGATGTTTTAGACATACAGCCTCTTGACAACAAAGCTCCTATATGATATTATTTGAAGTAAACTACTATATAGGAGCATTTGCATGAAAATGAACGGCGGATTTCTTGTTACCAAAATAAAACAGCTTGGAGACCGAATCTTTGAGAAGATTCTCAGCGAAAAGAATATTGATGCGTTCAATGGAGCCCAGGGGCGCATTCTTTATGTGCTGTGGCAGGAGGATGGAATCTCGATCAGGTCACTCTCGGTCA
>ERZ773108.2484-NODE-2484-length-15662-cov-3.428590_pt1 | contig 15662 bp, 12 predicted proteins | sample MGYA00580570_ERZ773108 | MGnify/ENA primary metagenome ERZ773108 (study PRJEB29015, sample SAMEA2737840) | human gut metagenome | biome: human gut; feature: human-associated habitat; material: faeces | place: China | collected 2012 ...
TTTCGGTTGCTTGCTTCCTTACCGTACATGAGCATTGTCTTCCGGCACTGTCGCATGTGTTGCTGTTCCGCTCAATTCCACATTGCTGCACGCAACAGCTACCAGACGGTCTGCTGCGTCGTATGACGCTAAAATGGCAGTTCCCATTCCGAACTGTCCGCTTGTGCTTTTTCCTGTGACGCTCCATTCAACGGCATCCCCCTTTTTCAAAAGCGAAGCTGCGGCGCCATATTCCACCGTTCCCAACACAAGTGTTTCCTTTTGCGATACCGCGCCGTCTTCAGAAATTGCCATTACCTCTGCGCTCAGTTCGCTGCCAAAAGCACAGTCCGGCACAGAAAACCGCACAGCCTCCCCAGGCAGACCGTTTAAGGTGCAAACCGCCGCTTTTTTTCCGTCCTTTTCCTGGCAGATTCGGGTAACCACGGTTTTAACGGGGCCGCTCCCGGCCACATCAGAATGAATCGTGATGGTCTGTCCCATAAAAAGCGCGCCTTCTGCGCTGCTGGTCACGTTTTGTATGCCGAAGGAGGGTTTTTCTTCCGGCTCCTTCGGCTCTATTGTTAAATCATCAAAGGATATGTCCATGTAAAGGCTGTTATAGTATTCGGGCGTGTCTGCCTCCGCATTAATTGAAGACACATAGTCCTCCGTAAAATTCCTGGGGTCGTTTACCGCATCGGATACCGCACCGAACCGGAACAGAATTTGTGCTTTATATTCTGCCATTTTGCTTTCGTCCATATAAGCGTTCCAAAGCATCTGCGACTGCGGCGTGAATGGAATGGAAACCTTGTGCCAGCCCGGTGTGCACGTCCCGTCGGCAGAAACAAGACCCGCATCCTCCGGCGACATATCAATCATTGCCGCAGTTTCAAAGCGGTCTGTATAAATCTCACTCAGTGCGGCATCCTTATAGACCAACATATCCGGGTTGTCCCTTCTGGTATAAAACAGCATAAACCGCAGTTTGGGCGCTTTTATCACTTCAGCGTTGTTAAATTTGATCCATGTGCTCAAAACATATTCCCGGCCCGGCGTAAACATTAAATTTTTCAGCCCGATTGACGGCTGATAGTTTTTCCTGTCTGCCCGAAACTGCATGTTCATTGCGCCTGCAGTATCAGCGGCGCCCGGGGTTTCAAAGGTATTTCCCGCTAGGTTGATTTTTGCATCTGATAAATCTGCCGCCGACTCAAAACTATTTGCAAACCAGCCTTGTTCATCATGCGCCTTAGATGACGCCGCAAAGCCGGATATGCGCCAGGAAATCAGTATAAAAAACGACAAAAACATCACAGCAATTTTTTTCATTTTGCATCCCTCTCTCTCTTTAAAATTAATTTTAGTATACAATGGCGTTCTTTATACTTCAATACCAATTTCGGACATAAATTTATCTAAATCGGACATTAATCGGACATTTTTAAATAATTACAATTGACACAATGGCTCCCCGCGCTTATAATAAGTAGTATAACAAAGGATAGAAAGGTGACGTTTTTTATGAAAAAAATTATAGCTCTTTTATTAACGATTACAGTAGCAGCTTCCCTGTTCGTTTTCACGGCATCTGCAGAGGAAACGCCTATTACACTGACCTTTAACGGCAGCCCGGTGGCCTGTGACGTGCCGCCTCAAATTGTAGATGACCGGACGCTGGTCCCCATGCGCGCCGCTTTGGAGGCTTTAGGCGCCTCCATTTTATGGGACGAAAGTACCAGCACCGTTCACGCTCAAGGGCCGGACGGCACGGTTGTAAGCCTTCAAATCGGTTCGGACAAGCTGTTTGTTCCCGGTGATGTTATCACCTTAGACGTGCCTGCCAGAATCATTGGCGACAGAACCATGGTACCCATCCGCGCCATTGCGGAAAGCCTGCACTGCGAAGTGTACTGGGTGCCGGAAAATCGGGAAGTGGCAATTTATAAATATTAATCTTTTACGGAGATGGTGAAAATGAAAAAGCTTTTGTCTCTGATTTTGGTATTTCTTTTTCTGAACTCCGTTTCTGCGGTCTCAGCGGCGGAAACTGTTGTTGGTAACATTTATTCTACGGACATTTTAGCCTATGTAAACGGCAAGCAAATTGACTCGTATAACATTGGCGGTAAGACGGCTATTCTTGTTGAGGATTTGTACGACTGGGAACATAACGAGCGCAGTTACGGGTTTATCTGGAGCTATAATGACGAGAAGCGGATGCTCACCGTATCAAGCGACGGAAGAAAAGGCTTTGGCAGTTACGATGCTCCCCGCGGACAGACTGGCACTATACTAGGAAACGTTTATGCCACCGACATTCAGGTGTACTTCAATGGCCATGAGGTTCCCGGCTATAACATCGGCGGAAGAACAGCAGTGTGTATTGAAGATTTAGGAACCGTGGACGAAACAAGCCAGAATTTTCAGTTTGGTTATTCTAATTATTTATGTAATTTTAAATGGGATGAGACAAACCGCACAGTTTCGCTTGAGACCTACCTACAAGATGACTTTGACTGGTTGAATCATTTCCCCAACTATAAGTTGAAATTTTTCTTGAAAGACGATCAGCTTTCCTGTTCGTTCGACCAGCTAAATCCCTACCAGTGCACACTGGAAACGGAGTTTTCAGAAAACTTCTTGCGTGATGCTTATCGAATCAAGCCTGTTTATATGAACGGCGAATACGCCGGAAATCTTGTGTTGGATGGCGAAGGCGGATTTGTTGCTCAGTTCCAGTTCCATACTCTTTACAAGCACACAAAAGACCTGGCTGAAATGCTGACTTATGAAGAAGCCAAACAGTATGTTTCTGATAACTTTGAAGTTTTAGACACACGTGAGGATGAAAACGCCGTCACTTATCTTGCAAAGCAGGGCGAAGTACGGTATCTGCTGCATGCTATGAAAAGGGGTGGTCTTGTGCAGGACGGAATATTTCACAGCGGCTATACCACTGTTGAACTGGGAGAGGTGACAAACCCGGAAAACTCAGACTTTGGTCAGCCCTATGTGTATCTTTACCCTTTTGGCGGACCGCACGGCGCTACAAGCTGTAAATTGATGTATGCAACCGATCAGTTTGACTTTGCCATTTCCTATAACAGCTTTCAGGATATGGCTCTTTCCCAATACAGTTCCATTTGCTCCACGATAGGCGTTGCGGATTTGATCATTGACGGAAAGCATTACAAAATTGATGCGATTGAAGCATATGAGTATAAAAGCAATATTTTTGTAGACGTTGACCAAATTGTTGAAATATTAGGAATTGAGTATCGTTTTCAGAACGGCAACTTTGTTTTTGAAACAAATGATGAAAAACATGAAATTAGCATTTCCCTTGATACCGTCAAATATCACGAACCGGTTTACAAGGAAATTTATAACATGATTACAGGAGATATTCTGTTAAATGGGGAAAAAACAGCGTTTACTTATCTTGCCGGCGGATCGTTGCTTACGAATGGAGCCTCCTATGAAAAAGAGGTCCAGCCATATCTATATGATGGGAAAGCATACGTTCCATTTCATTTCTTTGAATTAATTTATTCTTAAAATCAAAAGCATACCGCCAAAAGGCGGTATGCTTTTTTATTTGTTAAGGCAATACTTTTTCATAACCTCGTCATAGGACTGTTCGGCATAATCCTCAAGTTTTCCGAACCGGTGCAGATATTCTAAAAGGGTGTAACGTTCGCGGAAGGTGCGCCCCCGCAGCACGCCTTCTACATACCGTTTTTTGTCTGTTACCGTAAACGGTAGCCTCAGCGTTTTTTGCAGCGTTTCCACTTCATAGAACAGCGGCAAATATTTTTTAATTAATGCTTTCACCGTTTCGTCCTGGGTTTCCCTGTAAAGCCGCTCATACATCACCATAGCAGCAAAGGTGGCCTCACCCACCTCAATGCCGTGAAGGTTAGGCGTTTTGCCCTCCTCCAAATCCATAACCTCCCAGGTCTGCCCAATCATGTGCTCGGTGCCGGAGGCCGGCCGCGAACTGCCGGTATATGCAATGCCCAGGCCTGACAAAATCAGTCCGTCCACTGTGTTTTTGATGGTATGAATATCGCGTTCAAACAGCTTTTCAGAGGATTCAATACAAGTTTTTGTGGCCTGAATTACCATATCGGCCACCTTTTCGCAGTAATATTCCCCGGTCATCATACGGGAGAGTTCCCAGTCTAAAATGGCTATATACTTTCCAATCATATCGCCTACGCCGGCCATAAGCAGCTCTTTCGGCGCTGCGGCGGCAATGTTTAAATCAATGATGATGTGGCGTGCAATGGAGCAGGTATAAACAATTTTTTTGTTCCCCACAATTAAAGGTGCAACCACCGACGCAAACCCGTCCATAGACGGAGCGGTGCCCAAAATTCCATATTCAATCCCCAGCCGGTAGCTTACCATTCTGCAAATGTCGTTTACAGAGCCTGAGCCTACGGCCAAAATAAAGTCCGGGTTATTGGAAAAGTGGTTAATGTCGTAGATATCTTCGTCCCACCCTGCTTCAATCAGAACCCGTCCAACGTTCTTGTCGGTGGGGAGCGCCCCCGCCTCTAAAAGAAAGGTGTGGGATAATATCCCTTTTTCTTTTAATAGCGCCTCTGCCCGCTTCCCCGCGGCCTGAAAGGTGTTTTCATCCGCTACTAAAAATATGCTTTTATATTCTGACAGAATTTCGCCTATTTTTTCAACTGCGTGTTCTCCAACCTCTACGGTTTTCACCGGTGCGGTATGTTTTTTTTGTACGCAGCTGCATTCCATTTCGAGCATGCACAACACTCCTTTCCCTTTTATTTTAATTTTATTATTCTGAAAATAATATCTTAATATTGGCACATATTTTAAAAATATTGCTTTTCTATTTGCTTTGTGATAAAATTTTAAGAAGGAGGCGGTTTTATGGAACATTACGAAAAATTTATTTACCGGCAGTCAGGGCCTAACCAGTTTTCCGGAAAAAAACATGTGCATCCGGACGAATTTGAATTGCTTTTCGTAACGAACGGACGCGGGCGCGTAATGATTGGCGCAAGGTTATTTCCGCTGACGCCCGGCACGTTTTACATAATCAACGGAGAGGACGTGCACAGCGTTACGCCGGACACTGGCACAGAATATGTAAGAACCATTTTAAATCTGCCCAAAGAATATCTCAACAGATTGCTTGCCTCCGCAAAAGAGCCGGAACTGCTGCCCATGCTTTTGCAAAAGGGCGCAGTGCGTCTTGATTCTCTGGCTGCCGAACGGGTTGAAAGAGACTTTGAGTCTGTTTACAACGCAAAGGAACACAAAAACCTTCTGTTTGCCGGCGCACTGCTTGCTCTTTTTTCAGCCTGCACAGCTTCTGCCTCCCAGGTTTCACCTGATTTTGGCGGAATAATTTCCTCGGTGCTGTCTTACATTGACCAGAACATTACGGCGAAAATCACGCTGGACGACATTGAAAAGCACACGTTTGTGAGCAAATATCACATTTGCCACAAGTTTAAAAGGACCGTGGGCATGACGCCGGGGGAATATATTTTAAAGCGGCGGCTGTCGTTAGCAAAAAAGCTTTTGTCCGGCAGTGATTCTGCCCTTTCTGAAATTGCCTTGTCAACCGGGTTTGGCAGTTTTTCTTACTTTAGCTCCAGCTTTAAACGCCTTGAGGGAATTACTCCCACGGAGTACCGCAGGAGGTATCGTAACAGCCCCCTGGCTAAATAAAGAAAACAGTAAGAAAAGCTGAAAAATTTTAATCATTCAGCTTTTCTTTTCTATATTTTCCGGGAGATATGCCCTCCATTTTTTTAAAAACTCGACTGAAATATTGCAGAGAAGAAAAACCGCTTTTAAGAGCGCAAGTTTCTAAAGATAAAAAAGAATGTTTCATAAGTCTTTGTGCATTATTTATTCGAATTGCGTTTATATATTTCGATGGAGACATATTATATTGACTTTTGAAAAGCTTTCTAAAGTAGACATCGCTTATGTCAAGATTATCTGCTAACACGGAAATACTCAGTGACAAATCATTAAAATGAGTATCAATATATTCTTTTGCTTCTGTTATTTTTGTTTTTATAGAATTGCTCATATAATTCGTGCTTGCAGTTAGTGCAATAATACCATAGATATCGTATAAAATGGACATACACTCAAAAAAGGAAATACTTGTATGATGTGTGTATATGTATAAAAGTTTCCTAAAGGTATTCTCTGCATAAGATGCGTTACTGGGTGCATAAATATTACTTTTTTTTAAATCATGGTTTTCGAACTCAAAATCACAAAATATAAATTGATATTCGTCTGAATGAATATACATTGTATAGTTGGCGTGGTGAGCAAGATAAAATATATCACCGGCATTTACAGTGAATTCTTGATTGTCATTAAAGTTATATGTACAGCTTCCCGAGATAACATATACAAATGCGTCGCTGTGTCTGTCTTTAACGGTAAGTAATTTGCGAATATGTTCATTCTTTGCTTTTATCACATCTATAATTTGCCTAATACTAAATTTATTTTCGACTATATCAAGTTCCATTACATCGTCTTCTTTTCTTTTATTTGTATAAAATTTTATCATAAGATACTGAGAAAATCAACATAAATTTTATCTAAAGTTTCGAAAAGTATAAATTATTTGATAATTCATATTTACAATATAATTCTGTTATTATACAATTGTAACAAAAGGAGTTGGTAAGATTTATGCCATTAGCAAGAAAAGAGTTATTGGATTATGCAGAGCGGCACTCAAGCAAAAAAGATGCATGCGATGTATTGGAAGCAGATTGTAAAATTATTATTTATCTGCTTGATAATTGTAAAATTACAGTTCCAGAAAATAATCGTTTTTTTGTAAATGTGAATTGCAAAGGAATTTTAAATCAGATTGCATGGAAAAGAGCGGTTATATATGATGAGGAGCTAAAAAAAAATAAGCTTTCGGACGGATGCAACGCATTGGCATTTACCGGTACATTTGATATCAGTCACACAACAGCCGAATGGGAAAGGGTTATTTCTCTGGGCGTATATGGAATTAGAACAGAATTGAAAAAGTATTATGAAAGATATGCAACAGATGATAAAAAACGCAGATTTTTCAATAATACGATCAAAGTATATGACGCTGCGCTTAAGTTTATGAAACGTTGTGCCGAAGCTGCTTTGCAGAACGGAAAAACAGAAATGGCAAATGCACTTTTATATCTCTGTAAAAATTCTCCGTCTAGTTTCTACGAGGCGCTTCAGACCACCATTGTCTATTATGTTCTTCAACATATGTTTGAGGGAACATATTTAAGAACACTTGGCAGACTTGATAAACTATATTTTCCTTATTATAAGAACGAGAATATTGATAAATCAAAAAGATTGATTATGGACTTCATTAAGGAAATAGACAGATTAGAGGCTCCTTCTAATATACCGTTCGCCATTGGTGGAACGGATATTAACGGAAATGATTTAATCAATGAATTGTCGTATTTGTTTTTGGATGCATATAAGTTTGCTCATACAAACAACACTAAATTACATATACTGTGCTCTGATAATACGCCGTCTGATATTATTGAATCTGCTTTTAATGGGATTCGCAGTGGCAACAACAGCATTGTCTTTTTATCAGACAAAAAGGTTATTGACTCCTTAAAAAAATTAGGTATAGAACACAGCGATGCTACAAATTACCACGTTGTAGGTTGTTATGAGTGTGGCGGCTACAATGAACTTACTTGCTCATGTAATGCAAGAGTAAATATTACAAAAGCGTTGGAACTTGCTTTAAACGGTGGAAAAGATATGTTAACATCTAAAACTATAGGACTTGAAACCGATAGCAATTTTAATAATTTTAACGACTTATATGCTGAATTTGAACGCCAACTTGTTTACTTATGTAATTGTGCAATGAAATGTACTGATTTGTTTGAGAAACATTATAACAGTATTCATTCAGCGCCAATTCTTTCAGCAACCTATACGTCTTCTTTGGAAAAAGGCGGTGATTTGTACTGTGATAATAGCGCAAAATATTGTAATTCTTCCGTTAATGCATTAGGGCTTGCTACGGCAGTCGACTCACTTGCGGCAATCAAAAAGGCGGTTTTTGAGGATAAACTCATGACAATAAAAGAACTTACAGAAATTTTAAAATCAAACTGGACAGATAAAGAACCTATGAGGCTGTTTATAAAAAATCGATATCCTAAATTTGGAAACGGTAATAAAACAATAGATCATATGGCAAAATCAATCGTAGATAAATTATCGGAAACAATAAATGGGAAGCCAAATGTCAAAGGCGGAAAATACAGATTAGGACTTTTTTCAATTGACTGGCGTTGGGATTTTGGTGAGAAAACTGCAGCATCTGCCGACGGCAGACTCTCAGGAGAACCTCTTTCACAAAATACATCTGCAAGTTTTGGTGCGGATAAAATGGGAGCCACTGCACATTTGATGTCACTAAATACAATTGATACCGTAAATACTCCTAACGGTGCAATCGTTGATATTGACCTTCCTTTATCTGCAGTACAAGGGAAAAATGGTTTAAAATCGTTAGTTTCAACTCTGAAAACTTATTTCGAATTCGGCGGATTTGCAGTACACTATAATGTGCTTGATACAGAAATTTTAAAAGATGCAAAGCGGAATCCTGAAAAATATCCAAATTTACAGGTAAGGCTTTGCGGCTGGAATGTTTTATTCTCTTCGTTAAGTGATAAAGAAAAAGAAGAGTTTATAGCGAGGTCATTCAAATGAAGGGCGTAATTTCAGGTATTAAAAGAATGGAAATACACGATGGGGATGGTCTGCGTACAACTGTTTTCTTCAAAGGTTGTCCTCTAAAGTGTATTTGGTGCCATAATCCCGAGAGCATATCTTTTAACAAACAAATTGCTTTTTTTGAAAATAAATGTATGAATTGTGGATTATGTAATCACGTCAAAAGCGAAATAACGGCAAAATATTGTCCAACACAGGCAATTATGGTTTTTGGACAGGAATACGAAGTTGATGAACTCGTATATGAATTAATGAAAGAGAAAGAATTTTATAAAAACAGCGGCGGCGGAGTTACTTTATCGGGTGGTGAATGTCTTGCGCAATCGGATTTTGCAACGGCTCTATCAAGAGAGCTTTTTCAAAATGGAATTAGCGTTAATATTGATACCTGCGGATACGTCAACAATGAAGTATTAAAAAGAATCATTCCTTATACAGATAAATTTTTATATGATATAAAAGCCATTGATAATAATGTTCACAAAAAGTGTACAACTCAGGATAATTACATAATTTTAGAAAATTTGAAATTTCTATGTGAAAACAACTGCAAAATTGAAGTTCGATATCCTTTTGTAAAAGGATATAATGACAAAGAGTCCGATAAAATTGGGTCGTTTTTGAAAGATCTGAAAGGAATCATTAAAGTAAAAGTATTACAGTATCATCACTTTTCCGGCTCAAGATATAAAGCACTTAATATGGTAAACACACTTCCTGTTGCAGAAACATTATATCAAGATGTACAGCTCGCGGTGAATATCTTAAAAAGTTATGGTCTGAATGCAATCAATGGAATTGACGAATCATAAATTTGTCCTGTTCTGGAACAAGCAGGAAACTTACGTTGCGCTAATTCCAAAATCTTATATCCGACGGGTGCAACCCCATGCTATGCAAAAAAAGGATAGAAACGAAATCAAATCGTTTCTATCCTTTTTTTAACTGTCCTTAAAAACATCACATATATCAGCGGCTGTTTTGCTATTAATAAAATTTATTTCATCGCTTCTTCAATCGCAACCGCAACTGCAACGGTCATACCAACCATCGGGTTGTTACCTGCGCCGATCAAGCCCATCATTTCAACGTGAGCCGGAACGGAGGACGAGCCTGCAAACTGTGCGTCAGAATGCATTCTGCCCATGGTGTCTGTCATGCCGTAAGAAGCGGGGCCGGCTGCCATGTTATCCGGATGCAGCGTTCTTCCCGTACCGCCGCCGGAGGCCACAGAGAAATATTTTTTGCCCTGTTCGATGCATTCTTTTTTATAGGTGCCTGCAACAGGATGCTGGAAGCGTGTGGGGTTCGTGGAGTTGCCGGTGATGGAAACGTCCACGCCCTCTAAATGCATGATGGCAACGCCTTCGCGCACGTCGTCTGCGCCGTAGCAGCGAACCTTGGCCCGCTCGCCTTTAGAGTATGCGGTTTCTTTCACAACGGTTACAGTGCCTGTATAATAATCAAACTTTGTCTGCACATAGGTAAAGCCGTTAATTCTGGAAATAATCTGCGCCGCGTCTTTGCCCAAGCCGTTTAAAATAACCTTTAAATCTTCTTTTCTTGCCTTGTTGGCACTTCTTGCCAAACCAATTGCGCCCTCAGCCGCTGCAAAAGACTCGTGTCCAGCCAAAAATGCAAAGCATTTTGTTTCGTCACGAAGGAGCATTGCGCCCAGGTTACCATGGCCAATGCCAACCTTTCTGTCGTCTGCAACAGAGCCGGGGATACAGAAAGACTGAAGCCCAAGCCCAATTTTTTCAGCCGCGTCGGCAGCCTTTGTGCAGCCTTCTTTAATGGCAATAGCCGCACCGGTTATGTAAGCCCAGCAGGCATTTTCAAAGCAGATGGGCTGAATGCTTTTCACGAGATTATAAACGTCAATTCCCTTGTCGTCGCAAATCTGTTTTGCTTCTTCCAAAGACTGAATTCCGTGTTTATTTAATTCTGCATTAATCTGGTCAATTCTTCTTTCATAACTTTCAAATAAAGCCATTTACGATTCCCTCCTTTATTATTCGTGACGCGGGTCAATGAGCTTTGCCGCATCGTCAACCCTGCCATACTGTCCGCTTGCTTTTTCCAAAGCTTCATTGGCGTCCATGCCCTTGGCAATCATTTCCATCATTTTGCCTAAGTGAACAAATTTATAGCCGATTATTTCATCGTTTTCGTCCACAGCAATTTTGGTAATATACCCTTCGGCAAGCTCTAAATATCTGGGGCCCTTTTCCAGTGTGGCATAGGTGGTGCCAACCTGGGAACGAAGACCCTTGCCCAGGTCTTCAAGGCCTGCGCCGATGGGAAGCCCGTCTTCAGAAAACGCGGTCTGTGTGCGGCCGTACACGATTTGGAGGAACAGTTCTCTCATTGCTGTATTAATTGCATCACATACCAAGTCGGTATTGAGTGCCTCTAAAATGGTTTTCCCAATTAAAATTTCCGAAGCCATTGCTGCGGAGTGGGTCATACCCGAACAGCCAACGGTTTCAACCAGGGCCTCCTGAATGATTCCCTCTTTTACGTTAAGCGTCAGCTTACAGGTTCCCTGCTGGGGTGCACACCAGCCAATTCCGTGTGTCAGGCCGGAAATGTCTTTAATTTCTTTTGCCTGGGTCCATTTTCCCTCCTGGGGAATGGGTGCCGGGCCATGATATGCGCCTTTTGCCAAAGGGCACATGCTCTCTACTTCAGCGGAATATTTCATGACAAATTTGCTCCTTTCAATAACATTTTTTACAGTTGTCATACCTTATAAATTATACCACAGTGCGAAAAATTTGTCAATTTTCTTCGGCTGTGAAATAGACGAAAAAACAGATGTGTTTTTTCTCCTTTTTGGGCAAAAAGCAAAATTGAATTTATTTACGCACGACAACAACGCGAATGCGCCCGCCGTCGGCTTCTTTTTTGTCGTAATAAGCAGTTACATTTTTCGTAAAATCGACATTCTCTTTTGAAATAACTTCAAACCTAACGCCTGTAGACAATTCTGAGTTTGCAATCTCCCGGTAAATCACCGCATTGTCCGCCAGGCGGTGCGCACCGGAGGCTGTATATACAAACGAATTGTTAATGGACTTCACCGCTTCTTCGAGACGATTCAGCGCCTTCAACGACACCACGCCGTTTTTTTCGTCGGTATCTATGCTGATGCTTTGCCCCGTGGATACGTTAAATTTTTTCTGGCTGCTGCCAAGCTCGGTTTCCGCCCCGCCGATGTTCACCTTGTAGCTTCCGGCGGCATTGGTGCCGAAAGACAAACCCTGCGCCTTTAAAACAACTCCATATTGCAGCAGGTCGCCTGTATAATCATTTAAAATAAGGCCGGTCACAGCGCCGTCTGTCACTTCTGCAAGCAGAATGTCATTTTCGCTGAAGTGCGCCCCGTCAATTCTTTGGGGATAAATTTTTTTTGCTTTCGCTTTGGAATAGTCCGTTTTCATTGCGGCGTCAATCATTTTAAGGTCGTTTGACAACACATAGTTGCCCAGTTTTTTTGCCTGCCAATGAAACGTGCCCGAAACCTCGTTTTTTTTGTTTGCAGCAGACAAGGCCGCCTTTCCGTTTGAAAATGATATGGTGACAGGAGATCCGTTCAGCAACGTTTCGTCCTTATCCACAGCAAACTCCTGCGTTTCGCCGGCTAGTGTAAAAATTTTTGCCCGGTATTCCGACACAGTGTTTCCCGCCGCGTCAACCCGAACAGACGGCGCGCAGGAGAGAAGCACGCCCGATAAGGTATCACTTTCATTCAGCGAAACTGCATCCGCCACGCCTCCGTCTTTGCCGAACCGCAGGGTAACGGTGTCGCCAAAGGGGATGTTCCCGTCTGACGACAGCTTGGATTTAGCGCTCCGCTCCGTAACGTCGTAGATTTTGCCGGAAACCTCCACCTGTGCAATGCTGTCCTTTGTGGGATATGCGTTTTCATATACGCCGGTAATGCTTTTAGAATATGCTAATAACACATCTGCGCCGTCTACATAATAACAAATGTCCGTTGACAGAACGTCACCTTTTTTCGCGCTCAGTCCGTCCCGGATAACCCTCGTTTCGGAATTTACGGTAAAGGCTTCCACATATCCCGGCCCTGATATGGCGTTTCGTTCCAAGGTGATATATTTTAAAACTCCGCTTTCATTTTCATGAAAAGTGAGTTTGTCGCCCAATGAGAGCGTTCCTGCCGCCTGTGCATAAGCCGAGGCAAGCGTTCCCTCATACACAACCGTGTCGTTGTCAATTTTCACATATTCGTCCCCGCTGTGTCCAAAAGCTGTAATGCCGTCGTCCAATACAGATTTAATGACAAACGTTTTCTGGCTTGCCGCTGTGCTCTCCTCTGCAAAAATATATTCTAACGTGCCATATTCATCGTAGTAAAGCCATACGTCAGCGCCCTTCGGCACAGAGGAAAAGCCTTTGCCAAAGGTCAGCGCACTGCCGCCTAAATAGATGCAGGTATCTGCATTTACATAAAACTCCTGCGTAATTTGCTCGCTGTTTACAAGCACCATTTTGTCCGGATAAATTTCTTTCAGTGCATCATGCCGGCAGGTCTGATTTGCAGGGAAAAATGCAATTCCCTCGTTTGCCTTTCCCACAACAAGATCTCCCCGCAGGCGCAAATCCTCCTGGCCAACCGCCCCTGCCTTTTTAAACACGCCGGCAGTGGTTGTAACATAGCCCGACTGTGTATTTTTGTCGCTGATTAACACCACGTCCTCTAAATAGGAACACTCCATTTTTTCAATCAGATAAACTTTTGAGTCCTTCATTTGAGTAAATAAGGCATTTTGAATGATTTTTGCCGTGTCAATTCTGGAAATGGGCTGCCCGATCACATAGGTTACGCCCTCAAGCAGGCCCAGCCGGCCTGCCGCAGCCACCTTAGACTGCGCCCAGTTTCCCCCGGCGTTGCTTTCGTCGCGCCCCAGCATTTTCAGCACCACATTGCACACCTGCTCCGGCAGCACCTCTGTTTCCGGCTGAAAAGAGCCATCCGGAAAACCGTTAAAATAACCCAATGTTACGCCCCTGTCGATAAACGGCGCCGACCAGCGGGTGTGCGGCACGTCAAAAAAGGGCGCAATGCCGCCTGCGGGAATAAAATCTTTATCCGCTATTCTCACAACGATTTTGGCAAACTGCTCCCGCGTCAGCGCCCCGCCGTCGTTAAAATTGCCGGTGTCGTCCCCCTGCATAATGCCCAATGCACCCAGCAGCGCTTTTGTATCCGCCGCGGTGCTTTCCTGTGCCGAAACAAAGGAAACCGTTCCCGCCAAAACAGCCACAGACAGAAGACATGCGGCTATTCTTTTCCTGTTCATTTGCTACCGCCTCCAGCCAAAACTTCCATATCTTCATCAATCCCGCTTATAACCTCAATGTATAAATCGGTTTTTATCCCTGTCTGAACCTCTTTCTCAACAAATTTGTTCCCATCCTTCACACGAACCTTGCCCCCGGCCACCGCACCGATTGGGAGGTATTGTGTATCCTTTTCGCCGGTGTTGATGCACACGTCCATGCTCATGCCGGAAATCAGTCCTGTAAAATCGTCCAGTTCTATCCGAACAGTGTAATACGTCACGCCGTTTTCCTCCGTGCCGGCGTCGTCAATCCGTTTTACGCGGCCTGTGTACTGCATTTGCCCATTGTCCGAAACCGTGACGCTGGTGCTTTGCCCCTCTTTTATTTCATGAATAAACAGTTCGTCAATTTCGGCGTCCACATAGAGCCTGCCGTTGTCGGCCAGCGTTACCAGAGCCAGACCGGGCTGGGCAATGTCGCCCTCCTTCATCTTTTTTTCAATAACAATGCCGTCAATCGGCGAGGTAAGCGTATAGTCGGAAAGCTTTTCCTGCAGCTGCCGAATGTTGGTTTGAATTTCTTTCACACTGAGCTGTGCGTTGTTCACAGCGTTTGTCACAGCGTCGTTTTTAATGGTCATAACCGCTGTGCCGGCGCTTATGCGGGCGCCCTCCCTAAGAGACAGGGTTTTCACCTCGCCCTGTTGGGTGGAATAAACCGACTGTTCCGTTAGGCTGAAAAGCGTTGCGGCGGACAAAGACGCATAACCGCCGACGGCGGCAACCACCGAGTCGCCCTTTTTCAGCGCGCCGGGGTTATTTAGCGTAATTTCAACATTCACACCCCTTGTGGTGCCGGAAAACCCCTGGCCGGATTCATACACCTTTTCCACCGTGCCGTAAACAACAGACCCGTCGCTCTGCAGCGTAAGCATGGCACTTTCCCCCTCGGAAATGGCTCCCTCCGGCACAGAAAACGGAAGCGTAACCTTCAACGTGTTGTTTTCCACAATGTCGGCAATTTTTGTTCCCGGCGTAACATAGTCCCCAACATGGACATATACCGCGGTAACCAAGCCCGAAGCCTTTGCTTTAACGGTTAAATCCGCTGCCGCCCGCCGGCTTTGCTTTAGGGCCTCGTTTGCCTTGTCGAGATTGACCTTCGCCTGTTCGATCGAGTTGGACAGATCCACCGAATCCACCGTATATAACACCTGGCCTTTTGTGACAGTGTCGCCCTCCTCAAAGTCAGCCGAAAGGATTTTCCCAGCTGACAGGGGCGTTATGGTGTAGCTGTCGTCAAATACAACTGTGCCCGTTTCCCTTACAGTTGTTTGGAGCGTTCCCTTTGTAAGCTTCACCGTTTCTGTGTCTTTCTCCTTGCCGCAGCCCGTTGCCGCCAGCAGGAAAGCCAGCCCAACCGCAATCGCCGCCATATATTTTTTCTGTTTCATAAACAATCTTCCTTTCCCATTACTCTACGCTTTTTAATGCCCCCAGCATGTCGATGGTTTTGATTTTGCTGCCCAAAACCCTGTTGACCAACACCGCAAAAACAAGCGTTAAGGC
>ERZ773108.2489-NODE-2489-length-15645-cov-4.739962_pt1 | contig 15645 bp, 14 predicted proteins | sample MGYA00580570_ERZ773108 | MGnify/ENA primary metagenome ERZ773108 (study PRJEB29015, sample SAMEA2737840) | human gut metagenome | biome: human gut; feature: human-associated habitat; material: faeces | place: China | collected 2012 ...
GATTTAAGGTTAACAAAGGTTGGAGTTCAGCGGAACTCCTTTTTTTATGCCCTTATGCGAAATGCTTCCTTTCTCCTCTCTCCAAAGACTTGAAAACCCGCCAATCTAAATAGAAATAAGCAAAGATATTCTTTAGGTTTCGCGTACGTGAACCGTACGTTTCTCACGGCGGAAACATACGGTTTCCGTAAGGAAAACGTAAGGTTCCGGCAAGAGAGACATAGATACTGATAAAAGATTTGACCATAAATGTCCTGAGGATTTACAATTCGCTCTGCGCGTAGTGTTTTCTTGCTCATTTCCTCATAAAATTCATCTCAAAATACACTTGTAGAGATTCCCTATTTTGGTGCTCCACGAAAACCAACTGATAAACAGGTATATATACATGCCATTTGCATATAGGGCTGTAGAGACCGATTTTTCACAGACATGAGATTTTTCTTTCTATATTTGCAATACAGAAACTACTATCAAAAAAAGTAGACAAACACACTTTGCAAATAAAATTTGATGATATAGCAGGAAATAATTAAGAATAAGCTACTTATGAGCTTTTCTCAAAAGATGAGGTAATGACTTGGCAACGGTTACAAATTCTGCGATATGCGTTGCGTTTCTTTCTGTCAAACAACTCTTGTTATGCAAAGGTAGTACAATTTATCGAATGAAAAGAATAATAAGCGTTTTTATTATTGCCTACCTTCCAATTTTCCTATTCGCATCACGATGGAGGTTTGACTTCTTCCCATTTTCTCTGCGATGTACTTTATGCTCTTTCCTTCATGGTAAAGAGTGAGTAGGAATTTGTCAGCATTGCGTGTCCATTTCTTATTGGAATTGGGATGTTTGGCATAACTTTCTTCCGTAACCTTTTCAGGGTGTAAGAACTCGTCAACAAAAACGGACGGGAAACGTCTGTCGTAAAGTACGTATGTCTTTATTTTCGCTCTGGTAATAGCCACATAAAATAACCTACGTTCTTCTCCATACGGATATTGGTCGCTTTTAGTCAAAACATAATCAAGAACAGGGTCATCGCTTACCATTGAAGGGAATCCATAGGTGTCCTTATTACATTGAAGAATTATTACATAGTCCGCTTCAAGCCCCTTGGATTTATGTACAGTCAAGAATTCAATCTTCCTGTCTCCAATGAAATAGTAAAAGCGATTGCCCTCTTTCACCGATTTGTACAGGAACGATAAATAATAATCATCAAAGGAATACCGCCCTAACAGGAAGATGGATTTATCCGCAGGGATAGACGCTACCAATTGTCCGATAGCGTTACAATAGTCACGCCGTTCATAAGCGCAGAATTGTAATTCGGTTTTGGCTTGTGGATTGAATGGGTGTATATCCTTTTTTAGCTGTGCCTTATTCCGCTGGATGAACTGCGATGACAGGCTTACCAAAGGCTCTCCAAAACGGTATGTCGTCTCAATTCTATTGATTTCTGTGGAACCAAAATAATCCGGGAATTGATTGAAAAGAGCCATGTCACTTCCTGAAAAGCGGTATATAGATTGCCAATCATCGCCCACACAATACAATTTTGCAGGAGGATTGCCTTCTCGGAGTACTTTCAGGAAATTGTAGCGGTCAACTGATATGTCTTGGAACTCGTCAACGATAATATATTCATACTTTACAGGATGGGAAGAACGACATATTTCCGTGGCTTGCAGAATAGCGTCAGTGAAGTCTATCTGATTGTTGTTTCTCAGTTCTTCAATATACCGTTCATAAACAGGTTGGAATATTCTCTTGATAATGAATATACTGCGCTTGTCTCCAACATTTTTAGCCTGTTTCAAGACTTCTTGTATAGACTTGCAGCTTGACTTAATCAATGTCACAAAAGTCACAACAAGCCGAATGAAAGCCTTTTCCTGCTTGCTGTTTGGAGGAAGAACCATATCATATAATTCAGCATCAGTCTTTTCTTGAACAGGAACACCTGCTTTTTCCAATGAAGCTTTTAATGTATGCCGAATATCAGAATAATGGAAATCAGCACTTGAAGTTGTCAGTAATACTGTCCCAAACTTCTCATGGGCTGCTTTCTTCCATGTTATTCCGTCATTGTATTTTTGGTTGGCTTCTTCATAAGTAATGCCTTTGTCTTTTGCAAACCATGTGGGAACAAGCCCATGTTCGTCCACACCAAAATGCTCTAAATAAATACGTTTTGTCTTGCCATCCCGCTCAAAGTAAATGGAAAAATCGGGGTTGTATTGTGAGTGCATTTCATCTGCCAATGGATGTTCATAAGGCTCTTCATACCTGAATTTCACGCCCAAAGAAGATAATACAAAACAGATTTTCTGCTCCTGTTCACTACGGACATAAATGGTTTTCCCATCCATGTCGGGAAATTGAGCTTTCAAACGTACTTCTTTCAATTCGGAGAGTTGCTGTCTGCGTTCATTCTTACGATGCTCCCAATCCGCTTCTTGCACCTGATAGTCAACAAAGTATTCTACGATGCTCTTTTTGAAATCCTCATCTTCCAATAGCTTATGATAGATTTTCACAAACAGTGCGTCTGTGTTATCGCAAATGGAGGGCTTCTGTCCTGTCGCTTTTCCGATGATGTCAATGGCAAGCTTATGAAAAGTGTATCCTCTTAGTCCAGCAATATCCATCCTCTCCGTTAATTCGGCAGCAGCCTTGTTTGTATAGCTGATAAGAAGAATGTTTTGAGGATTGATGTGTTTGATGTCAATCAGATACCTTACCTTTCCTACGATGGATGATGTTTTCCCACTTCCAGCACTACTTACCACCAAACAATTATCTTCTTCGGACACGATTGAACGCCTTTGTTGCTTATCCAATGGATATTTTAGGCAATGGTTGAAAAAGTCTTTATTTTCTGCCAGTATGTTTTGTATGACCTGCTCGTTATGCCTTTTCGCAAGCGCGTGTATAGAGCCGAAATCACGGATGAATTTAGTGACCATCTCAGACGGTTCCATATAGAATGCTTCAAGTCTTTTTGTGAGGTCGGTGACTTCTTGAAATATGTCAGTATAATGGGCTGTGAATGCTTGTTCCTCCGATGCGGATACGATGTGATTCGCGAAACTCCGTTCTAAATCAGTCTCAATGTCAACAAAGAAACTGTTGTTGTCTTTTCTGAGAGAGTCCTCTCTGTCTATTATGACATTCTTTGTGCTGTATGGTGTCAGATTGGTAATTTTTTCGTCAATTTCATTTGACTTTTTTCGGAACACCACACGTGTTACTGTTATGGCTATGACTGCCACAACAATAATGACTGCTCCTAGAACGTAGTACAAGGTCATTCTGTCTCAGCGTGAGATATTGATTTTCTATGCCTGTTCCTCACTATCAATATATTTAGGTGACTCTCCATATTCGTTCTCATATTGGTCGCTGTCCAAGCACATAAATACAAGGAGTACGATTTTGTAGATGCCGATAACCACCAGCCAAATGAAGTATTTGGCAATGAGCGTGAAAGCAAAATCATCCTCGTAGCCCCGAAGGTCATTGGCGTGAATGCCAGCCATGAAAGCATCGTAAACCAGCGACACGATGAATGCGACCTGCATAATCGCACCAACGCCCCACCACCATCCGCTTCTGCCCGTATCATGTAACCGGCGAAAGGTCAGGGGTATTGTTGCGATGCTCAGAAATACACCAAGAAAAGGTGTCAGTATGATGTTTACCAAATAGACGAGTGCCATTGTCCACCAGTACTCGGAACGTCGTGAACGTCCTGTGAATTGGAATATCTTGCTTGTGGCGCTGTTGAACGCTTCCGAAAAACTTAGTTGTGGTATAACTTCCATGCCTTTATATCTTTTTATTATAAATCTTCTTTAGCATGTTCTCTGATGATGTTTCCATTTTCCTTGTCCTTGTATGAGAGCATGACATAACAAGAAGAAACTCCGTCATGTTCTATCCAAAGAATAATCTCTCCGTTGTCAGTCGTAAAGCGTGTCTCATATTTGCATCTGTCAAACTTGACTTCATACATCTTATCCCCGTCATCCTTTGGACCACTGCCGTATGAAGACTGAAACTTTTCGGTACAGGAAGAGGGTTTCCCGTATTTCTCCGTCAGCAGTCCTTTCAGATGCTTATAGTCTCCGTGCAGATATTCCCATTGATCCTGTTCGGGGAACACGACTGCAATTCTTGAAACCAAATCCTTGTTGTCAAGAGTGGTCACGTAAACCGTGCATTCTTTGAAATCGGCAAAGTCTCCCTGCATAATCTCCGTATCGTCCTGCGTGCCTACATGCTTGAAACCCTTTCGCTTCATACGTGAAACGAAATCTTCCAACTTGCCGTCAATCGGTACACCTTTGAACTTAAGATGACTGCTGCTTTCCATGGCAGCGTCATCTTGTGGATTTTCCATAATTTCTTCCTCTGCCTTATCTCTCTCCTTATTTTTATTCGGATTGAAATTTATACACGAAGAAAGGCTGATGCCCAAAACGAGCGCAAACAAACAGGTTTTCTTGTTCATATCTCTAACAGGTCTATTGGTTACAAAAAAGCGCAGACATTCGCCATACGCTTCACGGTTCACCACAAACCATCATCAAATATGGGAAGTCTGCGCCCGTATGGGTGCAGTCCCAATATTGATGATTTGCTCTTTTACTTGCGGTGGTGATTGTGAAGCTATTGAGCAATATGTCTTCGGACAGGGTTACCCCAATCCAATTGCAAAAGTAACTAAAATCCTTGATAAATTCCCTTCTTTGAATGATTTTCTTTACTTCATAGGTGGAATTTATGCGTATGTCAGATTTTCATCCCATTACCTTGCTTTGGGGTAGTAAGCCCCAGACCGTTTCTCCATTCATTCGCTTTCTGCCTAAACCATTGGACAAGCGGAATGTCGTTAACGCATATGTGGTAATGTCCTTTCCTGTTCTTGTCCTCCTCAAATGAGAAAGCCGCATTCTCGTCACGGAACTTTCGGTTGAACTCGGGAGAATAGAAATCACCTTTCAACCTTACTTTCTTCAACTTGCACAACTCTTGGATTACCCTTTCAGAGAATTTCAAGGTGTTCCGGCAGAAGTCAATCAATGGCAACAGCTTCTCCACATGGAGGAAGTACCGCTGTATCTTGTCCATATACTCGTTGAACTTGGTGCGTTCTTCCTTATGCTCTTGCTCCATTGTCTTGATATGCTGTATCAATTCTTCGTTCTGACTTTCAAGGGCGGATATGCGTAGCTGCAATTCCTCCCTTTCCGCTTTCAATCTATTGCTGCCCAAAAGAGAACCGACTGGAACTGCAAATGCAACTCTCTACTCAAAAAGCCAGTGAACAGAAAGCGCAATTGTCGCTCATCAAGCAACTGGAAGAACAGAACCGGCAACTGAATCTTGCCAACCAAAATCTGCAACACCAGATTGAAGCGCACTGGAAACAATTGAAAAGCGCACCGCTCAAAACGCCGCACCTTCAGGAACTCACCACCGAAATGCTGCGACTCAAAGAAAGAGAAGAGGCACTGACCGGACAACTGATTTCTACCCATCCGTTAGTGGCTGAACTTCGGAGCAAACCGCGCTTTCTGCAACCCGAGGATTTTGTCCGGATTGCCACATTGGTCAACAAAATCTATCCTCATTTCACCGAACGGCTTACGGAAGCTTTCCCCAACCTGACTGAGCTGGACCAGCAGCTCTGCATCCTCATTAAATTAGGCTTCAGTGTGTCGCAAATAGCGGTATTCATGGCCGTATCCCCCACCTCCGTATCGCAGCAAAAATCAAGGATGAAGAAACGCATCCTGCAACAAAAAACGGACAGCTTTACCGAAGGAGAAACGCTGGATTTATGGCTGCACAGATTCTAAAAAAGGCCCTCTGTATATATACACATAAAAAGAAAACAGCATAAAGCCCACTTTTTCAAGCATTTACAAAACAAAGGCTGTATATATGGATTTATTTTAAAGTAAATAAGAATGCGCTAACTTTGCCAAAAGTATAATTATAGCGTGAAAAAATAAACTCCAGAGAAAAGATGAATCGTTTGAAAAAGACATACGAAAAACGAAATGCGACCCAGCCAAAAGTGAATCACAAAAGCCATATCCAGCACATTCAGACGCTGACCAACGAAATGAAACAATTGAGGGAAAGGGAACACAGACTGGCCGAACGACTCATCTCTGAGCAGCCGCTCATTAACGAATTGCGCCACAGCCCGCGCTTCATTAAAGAAACAGACAAAAGTTGCCTGGCTGCTTTGGTAGACGACGTGTACAATAACTTCACTTCACGCCTCACCACCCGTTTCCCGAATCTGACGGAAATGGATATCCAATATTGTATTCTTATCAAACTTCATTTTACGGTATCGCAAATTGCCGTACTATCGGCCATCTCTCCTACTTCAGTCTACCAGCAGAAATCACGGATGAAGAAGCGCATCCAAGCACTGGAACCCGAACTCTTTACGGATGGGGAAACACTGGACGAGTGGCTGAACGAATGGTAAAAGGAGGTTTTTCACGCTATATTCCCTCCTTCTGAAAGATTTGTGTTATCTTTGAGCAGATAAAATCCGTAATCTTTCATACCGTTTATTATTATGATACAACAAACTACTTTCACACTCCGGGCACGCGCGCGTGGCTTTCACCTCGTGACCGACGAAGTGCTCAGTCACCTGCCTGCCTTACCCAAGACCGGACTACTCAATCTTTTTATCCAACATACCAGCGCCGGACTGTCGGTCAACGAAAACTGCGACCCTGATGTACGCAGCGATATGGAAAAGATATTTAACAACCTGGTGCGCGAACGCGAATCCTGGTACGACCATACCTTGGAAGGCTGGGACGACATGCCTGCCCATGCCAAATCCTCACTGGTGGGCGCCAGCCTGTCTATTCCCATCACCGACGGACGACTGAACTTAGGCACCTGGCAGGGAATCTACCTCTGTGAATTCCGCAACCACGGAGGAGGACGGCGCATCGTGGCTACCATCCTCGGAGAATAGCTCAGGGAACAGGCTGTGGCATGGAGAGGCTGAGACTGTCAGCGAAACATTTTCCGGCTTCTCCGGTCAACACCACACGCGACAAATCGACTCCTTCTGCAGCCGCTTCCGAAATTACTCCCTTGGCCGCCATTCTGCGGGCTACCAGCCGGAAGTGTCCTTCCTGATTTTCTTTCAATCGTCCATTAGCTTCGAACGAACTGCGATAATGCTTCGGCTTTGGGATAATAGAAGCCAAATAAATGCATTCTTCCAGCGTCAATTGCGACGGACGCTTGCCAAAATAAAACTCTGATGCCTCTAACAGCCCATACACTCCCGGTCCCCATTCGGCGATATTGAGATACACCTCAAACATACGTTCCTTCGAGGTAAGCCGGTTCTGTTCTATCAGCCAGACAATCAATGCTTCCTCCAGTTTACGCGCGATATTTTTCCGACGATTCAGAAACACATTCTTGACCAGCTGCATGGAAATTGTACTTCCTCCGCGTGCAAAACGACGTTCTTTCAAATCGTAAACCATCGCTTCACGAATGGCGTCGGGAAGAAATCCCTGATGATAAAAGAATCCTCCGTCCTCGCTCTGCAATACGGCCATGCGCATCAGCTGCGGCACACTGTCAAGAGGAAGAAAATGATTCCACGACGGCCCCACCGGAAAAGTGCGTACGGGCATCTCATTCTCGTAGGCCGTATACTCAAACTCTTCTGACATCTTGCCTAAGTCAGTTGTTCCGTAACCCAGTATCCGGAAATGCTGCGGACGCAGGTCGGAATAAAACTTCAAGCTGTCAGGACGGGCCAAATCGGCATCCAGTTCGAAATCGTATGCCAGTTCTCCTTCCACTCGAATCCCTTCCAAATTCTCAAAAAGTCCATGCGGAAGGGAGTTGAAAAGCTCCTTAGCCGGAAACAGGGATTGATGTATGGAAGCCATGAGATGGCTGGGCGGTTCTACCCGCAGGTAAGGATGAAACTGCAAGTCATTGAAACGTATCGTGCTGCAACTGTCCAGTTCCAGGGCATGCGGTTCCACATTCAACTGAAAATCCAGCTTCCCATGATTCAGGTTAATACGCTCCGGCGACAAGCGACGATGGAAGACTTTCAGTCCGTCTACCTCCGTCTGACCAAGCAACACCATTTTCTCATCTTCCTCCTGCTGCGTGAAACTTAACCACAACCGTTCGAAGGCCACTTCCGCTCCCAAACGGCGGCGAATGTAAGGCACAGTCAGTTCAGGTGCCTGAATGCTGACCGACACACGGCGCTCACCTGCATTGATTTCTCCCTCCGTTTTCCAATGCTGCGTATGTCCTTCTTCTACAAAAGTAAATTGGCTGCGGAACCGATGATTCTCAATATTGAATTCCGGCACATACAGACTGACGGAATCACTATCCTTTCGTTCGCGTACATACAGACGGGTGAGACGCCCTTCAGAAGGCAACAAACGGAACACTCCATTCAGCAAGGTTTGCACACGCTTGTCATATCCCGCCTTTTCGGAGGCCCGTTCCGTTTCTTTTTCACCCTTCGGTCTGCTTCGGAACAAGAAATCATAATTAGCCTGCTGATTTTCTTTGACAAAATCCACCGTCAATCCGTCCAACGCCACGTCCATCACCTCCACATTTCCTTTCAGCAATTGCCAGAAGCCTAAATTAAACGTAGCCGACTGAAGTGTCAATAATGTATCCCTCTCTTCAGGAACGACTGACAGCCCGTTCAAGAAAAGACGTCCGGTCCCTTCAAAGCGCAACTCATCATAATTCACTTCCAATCCGTAGCGCTCCTCCACTTGAGCAATCTTTCTTTCTGCTATCCGGTTCAATATACGGTTACGGAAAAGCCATAGTCCGCCGGCCAGTAACAGCAATAACAGTAGCAAGCCTGCACCTGTATAAATCAGTATTCGTTTCATAACGTCCTTATTCCATGCTGCAAAGGTAAAAAATATTCAGCTAAAATATCATAGATTTTTCGCCCGGATAATCCATATTTTCGTATGAATAGTTTTATCTGACAACGACTTAGGTACAGCAATCCACATTCGGATTTGGAGGGAAATGGACAGACGTTTATTTTTGGAAAAACAAATACAGAATCACATTCATACAATCTCTCTTTACTAATTTCATTCCGTACGTTCCGGTGACAAATTCTTCACTCAATACAGGTCGCCGGAACAGTACGGAATGTTTTTATCTACAAGAATCGGGTGCTGTTTCATGGATATTCCAAAAGAAATCGTATCTTTACACCATAATCATTTTTTATTAACTAAAAACTTTAGAATTATGGCTAGTAGAAGATCATTGAAAAAAACAGTCAATTATATTACAGAACTGGCAGCAGGACTCTGTCTGGTGGAATCAGCAAACGCAAATGCAGAAAAACGGGAAGCTTACAGCGAAGTATTCCTGCAGATTATCAACCTGCGTAATGACATCATCAGCCGCATCAGCCACACAGAGCCGGGCAGCGTGAAACTGTTCTACAAAAAACTGAGAGCGGACTTCAATGCTGAAGTAGACAACGTGTTCAAGAAACTGGAAGAACTGTCGAAATAACAGCACATGAAACAAGCTATCTGCCGGTTTATCTACCACAAACTGCTGGGCTGGAAAGCAAAAGTGAATGTACCCGATTTTAAGAAGTGCATTATCTGTGCGGCTCCGCATACCACCAACTGGGACTTATTTATCGGAAAATTGTTTATCACAGCCATAGGGCGTGAGTCAGGTTTTCTGATGAAAAAGGAATGGTTCTTCTTCCCATTGGGAATCATATTCCGAAAAATGGGAGGTATCCCCGTACACCGCGACAAGCGTACTTCTATGGTAGACCAACTGGTGCAACGCATTGAAAAAAGTGACACATTCCATCTGGCCATTACACCGGAAGGAACACGTTCGGCTAATCCCGGCTGGAAAAAGGGATTCTATTACATTGCCTTGGGGGCAAAAATTCCGATTGTACTGATTGGAATAGATTATGAAAAGAAGTGCATTACAGCAGGAAAATACCTCTTGCCCACGGGTGACATTGAAAAAGACATGAAGGAAATCAAGTTATATTTCAAGGATTTCAAAGGGAAACACCCTGAGAAATTTACCATAGGAAATATTGACTGAAATGAATCAAAAAAACGTCCTTGCGTTTCGTTACGAACGCAAGGGCGTTTTCTTTTAAACGCAAGTGCGTTTCAACCAAAACGCTTTGACGTTTTAGTTCAAACACAAGGACGTTTGAAAATAAACGCCCTGACATTCTGAAAATGAATGCCAGAGCGCCTTTTATGAATTTGCAAGCTATTGATTTACAGCAACGAAGAAATATACTCCTTCATTTCAGGAACTGCACGACGTGCTTCCTGATACAGCTTATACTGTGCCAGTGTACGCACATAGTTATGTTCAGCATATTTTATCTGATAATATGTATCCCCGTTGATATAATCGGCCAGGAAACGCACGGCCTGCATATATGGGAACAACATCACAGCGTATGGCAACATCTCTATTTCCAGCGGAGTAAGGAAACTCTTGGCCGATTCGATATATCCTTTGGCAAAGGCACGGAAAATGTCCATGTTGAAATGAATCTTGTTCAAGTCAGGTTCATCTTCAGGAGCCGTATTTCCGGCAGAACGAAGGAAATCACCGAAATCAGAGAAGACGAAACTTGGCATGGTCGTATCCAAATCGATTACGCACAATACGTTTCCATCTTTATCAAACAACATGTTGGATACCTTCGTATCACAATGGCAGATACGTTTCGGAAGTTTTCCTTCCCGATACAGACGTTCTGCAGCACACATTTCCTCTGCATCTTTCTCAATATCATCTACCAGTGACTGAACTTTCTCCATACGGCCGGCTGCATTCTGTGCCACAGCTTCACGCAACTGCTGCATACGGAATTCCATATTGTGGAAATCAGGAATGGTTTCCCCTAACTTTTCGGGCAGATCGGCCAGCATGGCTTCAAACTCACCAAACTTCACACCCACCAGGTAAGAAGATTCGGGAGTTACCGCTTCTAGTGTCTGTGATTCCGGAATGAACACACACACGCGCCAGTAGCGTTCGCCATCAAAATAATATGTTTTTCCTTCGGCAGTCGGTACAAAGCGAAGCACTTTGCGGTCTATATTCGTTTCATGAGCCTTTTCCAGTTTCTCGCGAATATGACGAGTCACACATTCAATGTTGTGCTGAAGAAGTTCCACATCCTTGAAAACCTGATGATTGACACACTGCAATATATAATCGCAAGCCTGCGGATCTTCTGTCTGAACTTTATAAGTCTGATTAATCAAACCGGCTGTCAAAGGAATTATTTCCCCTACCTTTCCAACCTCCGGAAATTGTGCAATAATTTCATTAAGTGACTTCATGGTTAGCAAATAAATTAGGTTTATTATATTATTTAATTAGAATCTATACTTATTCAATATACCTTTTAAAATATTCTGATTTTTCTACACTGCAAATATAGGGAAGTTTTTACGGATTACCTTCATCTCATTGTAATATTTTCTACAAAATCTTTGCAGAATAACAAAAAGTTTATAGATTTGCGCCCGTTAATAAAACTAGACTCTATGAAAGCCACCATGAAAACACTCTCAGCAATTCTGATTTGCTGTTTTATTTCTACTATACAAATGTATGGAGAAAATATTCAACGCCCTGAAAGCGAAAACTACGTAAAAGGAGTAGAAGCTCTCAATGAAGGAAACCCTGAAGCAGCTTATACTTATTTGAATGCAGAAATCAATGAGCACCCGGACAACGGATATGCACATTGCTACATGGCACTTATCTGCAACTTCTGCAATGATACCAAACTGGCACTGAAAGCATTGAACTCCAGTCTGGAACTTATTCCGGAAGCTGATAAGGAATATCGTTCGTTCGCACACTATTCCAGAGGCGTGCTGCTGACCTATCTGAAAATGTGGGAACATGCTGAAGCTGATTTGAATGAAGCAATTCGTCTGAATCCGGAGGATGTGGAAAACTACAAATCGCGTGCGCAACTCTATTTTGAGACTGAACGCTATGAAGAGTCACTCGACGACCTGACACGCGCACTCAAACTTGACAGCAAGGCTGACGTAAACGACCTGGTATTACAACTTATGGCAGTAGCTCCTACTTCCGAATTCATGGAACGCATCACTGCTACTTACCAGCAACTGGATCAGGTTACGGTTCATTGATAAATCCATACAATTATATTATACTTGAAAGCCATCTCACCCTCTGAGATGGCTTTTTCATTTGCAGGAGAGCGAATGATTTTCTATTTTTGCAAAAAGTACCGATTTACTAACATTTTATCAATAAAAAAAGAATGAATCAAACAAAAGGGCATCCAAAAGGACTTTATTTACTCTTCGTAACTGAAATGTGGGAACGGTTCAGTTACTACGGCATGCGCGCACTGTTCATGCTTTACATGGTACAGGCGTTGCTTTTCGACAAAGAAATGGCTTCACAAGTGTATGGCAGTTACACGGGACTGGTGTACCTCACCCCGCTCATCGGCGGATACATTGCCGACCGCTACTGGGGTAACCGACGCTCCATCGTGGTTGGCGCACTGACCATGGCACTCGGTCAGTTCCTGTTGTTCCTCAGTGCCTGCTATTTTCAGGAGGTGGCATTGGCCAAATACCTGATGTTCTGCGGACTGGGACTACTGATTTTAGGAAACGGCTTTTTCAAACCCAACATCTCGACTATGGTAGGACGGCTCTATACACCCGATGACAACCGGAAAGACTCTGCCTTCACCATCTTCTATATGGGTGTAAACGTAGGCTCTACCCTCGCCCCACTGGTATGCGGACTCGTAGGAAACACCGGTCATCCAGAGGATTTCAAATGGGGATTCTTGGCTGCCTGCATCGGCATGATACTGGGAGCAACCGTATTCCAGATTTTCAAGAACAAATACATCTGCGACCCCGACGGCAATCCGGTAGGTGTTGCCCCACAAAGAAGCGCATCAACCGAAAAGCAATCAGAAACTTCTTCGCAGAAGTCCACTTCGCGTACCCTTCTGATGCTCGGAAGCACCCTCCTGCTTACCTTGCTTTTCTCCATCAACTGGAATGCAGACAGCGCGCACCTGTTTGCCGACGCCGATTGGATTGGTTCACTGATTTACGCCACTACCATCGTCATGCCGGTGATTATCATTACTGACCACTCACTGAGCCGACATGAAAAGTTGCGTATCGGAGTGATTTACATCATTGCATTTTTCGTTATCTTCTTCTGGGCAGCCTACGAACAGGCCGGTGCTTCACTCACCTTCTTTGCCGACGAACAGACCGACCGCCACATCGGAGGATGGGAAATGCCAGCTGCCTACTTCCAGTCATTCAACCCTATCATGATTGTGACACTGGCCCCTATCTTTGCAGCAGTATGGTCATTCTTAGGTAAAAGAGGCATTGAGCCAAGTTCTCCTCGCAAGCAGGCCATTGGATTGGGGTTGTTAGCGTTAGGTTATCTGTTTATTGCCTTCGGAGTGAAAGACATTGAGCCGGGTGTGAAAGTCAGCATGGTATGGCTCACCGGCCTTTATCTGATTCACACCATGGGCGAACTCTGTCTGGCCCCTATCGGACTTTCATTGGTGTACAAACTGTCACCTGCCCGTTTTTCTTCACTGCTGATGGGCGTATGGTACCTCAGTACCTCGGCTGCCAACAAGTTTGCCGGTCTGCTGAGCGGTTACTATCCGGAACATGGGGTAAGCAAAAGCTTCATGGGCTATCCCATTGAAAATCTATTCGACTTCTTCATGCTTTTCGTGTTCATGAGCGGAGCAGCTGCCGTTATCCTTTTCCTGCTCTCAGGAAAATTGAAGAAAATGATGGAAGTATAAAGAACTGACTTCACATACCCATAAAAAACGCGGGCCTCTCTATCGAAAGGTCCGCGTTTCCTTTATAATAAGTTCTCACTTTGAAGAAACTGATTATTTCATCAGTTCTGCAAGTTTTGCTTCCAGGTCCTCACCACGCAAGTCACGAGCTACGATTGTACCGTCTTTTGAAACCAGCAAAGTAGCCGGGATGGCACGCACGCCATACAAAGCCGCACCTTCACACTGCCAGCCTTTCAGGTCAGACATCTGCGGCCAAGTGATGTTCAAATCTTTGATTGCTTTCTTCCAGCTTTCTACATCGTTATCCAAAGATACACCTACAATGCCGAAGCCTTTTGCCTTATATTTCGCATAAGCTGCTACTACATTCGGCATCTCCATGCGGCAAGGTCCGCACCAGCTGGCCCAGAAATCAATCAGTGTATAGTTGTTGGCAGCAATGAAGTCAGACAATTTCACCGGTTTGCCTTCCGGAGTATTCAGCGTAAAATCGATAAATTTCTTTCCTACTGATGTCTTAGCCACAGTCTCTACATGCTCCTTCAACGCCTTTACATCTTCATTGTCAGCAAAAGCAGCCGGAATTTTCTCCAACAAAGGCTGTACTTTTTCTACTTCGAAAGAAGAGCCGAACATGGTCAGCAAATGTACACCTGCCGCACTTGCAATATTTTCAGACACGAGCTGATAAATACGGTCCATACCTTCTGTCTCTTTCTTGTCGAGTACTTCCATCAGTGAATCACGCTGAACTTCAGTCAGCAAGGTATCACCCTTAATCTTCTGATACATGTCGTTCATTTCCTTACCAATCTTCTGGTATTCATCCATGAATTTCTGATAAGTATCGTTGTTAGGTGTTCCTGAAATACGGCTTTCCATCGGGCTCAGATTTACCTGAATGTTTCCTTTTTCTACAAACACCATGGCAGCCATACGGGCATCTCCCTTCATGTAAGTTACGAAACGAGATACAGCCACTGAATCGGGAGTTCCCTTAAACTCAAAAGTTCCGTTTTTTACAACTACAGAATCAAGTGCTTCAAAACCTTCTTCTGTCTGTTTCTGCAAGAATACGGTATCACCATCGGCCACACCTTCGGCTGTACCCTTAATGATATAGCCTGCTTTTTCCTGACAAGCAGCCAAAGACATCAGTCCGGCTGCTGCAAATAATACAATTTTTTTCATCTTATACGTTTATTCCGGTTTTTGTTGAAAATAACGGGGGCAAAGATAATCGTTTCAGAGGAAACAGCCCTATTTTTTACAAAAGAAAAAGCACACAGCAAAGCAGATAAGCACCGCGACACACTTCATCCGGCAATCCAGCATAATCTGTCAGCCCGCTAAACTCCAGCGAAGAGAAAAAAAGCGTAATGAAAAGAAGCACGACAAAGTACGTAGCCCGGCTCTTGTAAAGATAAGCCATTCCTTCTACTACATCCGAATCGTCCAAATAGGAATCGGAAGCAAAACCATACACGATAGAAGGCAAAGCGACTCCTAATGAACACACTCCCCAGAATCCATCAGCCAACGGAGAATCTGACAACGTACCGATGGCACTACGCACCGTATTCCAAGGACCAAAAGCCAGCAAGACACACAGTCCGACGTACACTAAGAAAGTGACGGCAGCCAGTCCCATTCCCCGTTTCTCCTTTCGGGAGAATTTCCGGGTGCCCGACACCATCCTGTGACAG
>ERZ773108.2494-NODE-2494-length-15624-cov-5.269317_pt1 | contig 15624 bp, 13 predicted proteins | sample MGYA00580570_ERZ773108 | MGnify/ENA primary metagenome ERZ773108 (study PRJEB29015, sample SAMEA2737840) | human gut metagenome | biome: human gut; feature: human-associated habitat; material: faeces | place: China | collected 2012 ...
CTGGATTCATTATGCGGGGATCAACCCGTGCGAGTATATCGAAAAGTATGACGGAATGAAGCTTCTTCACCTTAAAGACTTTACCTGCAAAAAGCTCGGCGGCGGCCCTGTTTATGCATTAATCGGCGACAACAGCGATGAGGCAAAGCCCGCAAGTAAAGAGGACAACGGCTTTGAATTCCGCCCGGTCGGCTATGGAATCCAAAACTTTAAAGAAATTCTTGAATCAGCCGAAAAGGCGGGCATCGACTATATAATAGTGGAGCAGGACGGTCACCCCGAGCGTTCGTCAATGGAGGACGCAAAGCTGAGCCGCGAGTATCTTAAAACTTTAGGCATTTAAGGAGGAAGCAATTATGAAATTGTGTGTTATGAATCCGGTTCTTAACAGCTATAAGCTTGAGGACGCGTTAAAGTATCTGCACAGCCTCGGCGTGCAGGCAATGGAGGTAGGCGCGGGCGGCTTTCCCGGGGACGCCCATTTAAAGCCCGAAGAAATCATCGGCAAGCCCGATAAGGCAAAGGAATATAAAGAGCTTTTCGCCAAGTACGATATAGAGATTTCGGCGATAAGCTGTCACGGAAACCCTCTGCACCCTCAGAAAGAGATAGCGGAAAACTTTCATAATCAGTTTAAGAATGCAATTCTTGCAGCTGAGGAGCTTGGAGTTAAAACGATAATCGGCTTTGCGGGCTGCCCCGGCGACTGTGAGACTTCAAAGTACCCCAACTGGGTTACCTGCCCGTGGCCGGATGACTTCGGCACAATTTTAAAGTGGCAATGGGAAGAGAAGGTTATTCCGTACTGGAAGGATATGGCGAAGTTTGCAAAGGAACACGGAATAGAAAAGATTGCGTTTGAAATGCATCCGGGATTTGTAGTGTATAACCCCGAGACGCTGCTTAAATTACGCGCGGCGGTAGGCGATATAATCGGCGCGAACTTTGACCCGAGCCATCTCTTCTGGCAGGGAATAAATCCGACCTCGGCAATCAAGGCGTTAAAGGGTGCGATTTATCACTTCCACGCAAAGGATACGCTTATCGACGAGCGCAACTGCGGCGTGAACGGAGTTCTTGACACAAAGCCTTATGACGACATATTGAACCGTTCGTGGGTTTTCCGCACCGTTGGCTACGGACACGGAAAGGAATGCTGGAACGATATGATAAGTATGCTTAAGGCGACGGGTTATGACGGCGCAATCAGCATAGAACACGAAGACGGACTTATGTCACCGAACGAGGGTCTTGAAAAGGCGATTGCATTCTTAAAAGAAGTGCTTATATATGAAAACCCCGGAGATATGTGGTGGATATAAAAGTGAGGTAAGACAAATGAAGGTATATACAGCGGGAATAATCGGCTATGGCGGAATGGCAGGCAACCACGAAAAGGTTATGCGCGTCGATTACGACAGAATGAAGCTTAAAGGAATTTTCGATATAAACGCGCATCGCTGTGATGTTGCACGAGAGCAAGGGTATTATGTTTATTCATCAAAAGAGGAAATGTTAAACGACCCCGATATAGATGTTGTGATAATAGCGGCGACAAATGACGCGCACAAACAGCTTGTAATTGATGCGCTGAATGCGGGCAAGAATGTCCTTTGTGAGAAGCCCGTTACGATGTCATCGGCAGACTTAGAGGATTTGATTGAGCTTGCAAAGCACAGCAAAGGAGTCTTTACAGTTGACCAGAACAGAAGAACAAACAAGGATTTTGTTGCGATGCGGCGAGGTATCGAGTCGGGAAGAATCGGTAAGCCGTATGTGATAGAGTCGCGCGTCGAAGGCTCGCGCGGGATGCCCGCGGGTTGGAGAACCGAGAAAAAGCTCGGCGGCGGAATGATGCTTGACTGGGGCGTTCATCTGATAGACCAGATTATGTATATGGTTGACGAAAGGGTAGCGTCGGTATATTGCAAAATGTTTAAGGTTCACTATGACGAGGTAGAGGATAACTTCCGTATGACAATGACGTTTGAGAGCGGACTTACCGCTCAAATCGAAGTGGGAACAAACAACTATGTCAAGCACCCGAGGTGGTATGTGCTCGGCGATGAGGGGACTCTTGTGATAAATGATTGGGATTGCCAAGGCGAGATTGTGCGCTGCCTTGACAAAGAGAATATCTGGGGCGAGGAAATCGCCGTAAACAAGGCGGGCCCCACCAAGACAATGGCTCCGCGAAGCCCCGAGACGGTTCAGACATTCAAAATTTCCGCGCCCGAGGATGTGACGGATAACCTTACTGTTGTATATAATCAGCTTCTTGACGCGATAGAGGGCAAGGCAGAGCTTACGATTAAGCCCGAGCAGGCTCTCAGAGTTATGAAGGTTATGGAGGCGGCATTTGAATCCGCCGAAATCGGAAATGCTGTTAAAGTAAATATATAAAGACTTTTATATCAGATAATTAAAAATGCGCAGTTAGGGGGCAGCCGAAAATATCGGCTGCCCCCTATATAATACATATAGATTAAAATCCGTCTCTGTGATATGCACCCGGCGACATATGCATCATTTTCTTAAATGTATACGAAAAGTATTCAACCGAGCTGTACCCCGATTCAAACGCAACTTCTTTAATCGTTAAGTCGCTTGTCAAAAGAAGCTTGCACGCATATTTAAGCCTGATATTATTCAGATATTCGTTAAAGGAGGTTTTTAAGTATTTTTTAAAAAGGCTTCCGAGATAGTTCACCGAGACCGAGAGTTCTTTGGCAAGACCGCCAAGCGTCAGCTTTTCCCTAAAGTTTGTATTGACATACACAACCGCTTGCTGAATCAGCTGAGGCACGTTCTCGTCCGCCGAATCTGACGAACTTCGTATAAGCAAAACAACCAGCTCTGAAATTATACTTGATTTTATTATATCTGTATATATTTGCGGATTTAAAGTTTCTTTATCCAAAACTTTTATTTTTGAAGTTATTTCGTTTATCTCACTTTCTTTATAATTATGATTTATGCACAGCTTGTCTACGGCTATGCAAAGAAAGATGACATCTTGGTATGCATATCCACATCGGGAAATTCCAAAAACGTAGTTTATGCGGCAAAAACCGCTAAAATGCTTGGAGTGAAAACAATTGCGCTGACAGGCAAAAACGAAAGCGCGCTTTCCGACATCTGCGATGTGACGATTCGCGTGCCCGAAACGGAAACGTATAAGGTTCAAGAGCTTCACCTTCCGGTTTATCATTATCTGTGTGCAGAGGTTGAAGCAAAATTCTTTAAATAAGCAAATAAAATACAGGAGGTAAATATATTATGACAATTTTTATTGACACAGAAGCAAATGGTGTACCGAATTAAAGTATATAAGAAAAAGTATATGAATATTCATTATTGCAGCAAGCGATATTCGGCAGGCGTCATTCCTGTGTATTTTTTGAATAAATGCGTGAAATAACTGTGGCTTTCATATCCCGCACAGATTGATATTTCACCTATTGAATAACTTGTGTTTTTTAATAATTCTTTTGCCTTTTGGATTTTAACACGGTTAACATATTCAAAAGGACGGTAACCCGTATATTCTTTAAATATACGGCAAAAATGTTCTTTTGATATATTAAACTCATCGGCTATATCGGATAAATTTATATTATTGTTTTCGCTTAAGTAATGCATCGCCCGAGTCATCATATGCGCTCTGTTTTGAGACTTCTTTTTGGGATTTGAAAGCTGTTCCGTAAGTGAAAGAAGAAATGAATACAAGGCGATGCTGCTTTCTTTATATAAATCGGGATTTTGTCTGAGACTGTATAATTTACGGTAGTGTTCGGCAAAATCAAAGGAATCCGGAATAAAATGAACAGACGACTCTGATTTAAGAAATTTGTCTATGCCAAATCCGTTAAATGTTATGTACAGTGTTTCCCACTTGCTTGTGCTGTGATACTCGTGTGGGGTGTTCGGAGACAGATATATAAGATTGTTTTTGCGTATATTATAAGTTTTTCCGTTAATAAAGCAGCAGCCTGTTCCCGACACGGTATACAGAAGCTGATAATCGTTAATGCCGAGGGGTCTGTGCACTATAGTTTGGAATTTCGGATTGCCTATAGATGCAACGTAAAACGGAAGCTTTTTATCTGCGGCAGTTGCAAAGGATAGATATCCGGATATTTTCACTTAAAACACCTCTTAAATTATATGATATATAAATTATAGCATATCTGTATGAAAAAATCAATATTATTATAAAACTTATCAAAATATTGAGATTGACTTTTAAAATATGTGTGATACTATATATGTAATATATCAAAATAGTTACAGAACGGAGGATGTTTATGCAAAGCTCAAAATACGAAAAGTACGATGATTTTTCTGTTGTATCCGAAAACAGAGAAAAACAGCGTGCCTATTATATACCTTTTTCAGACGAAAACTCTGCCATAGCGAAACAATGGAAAGAGTCCGACAGGTGTAAATTGTTAAACGGCGAGTGGAAATTTAAATATGCAGAGTGTCCGCTTGACATTCCGGATGATATTTCAAAAACAGACTATACGGAAAGTATTCCTGTTCCGTCGTGTTGGGAATGTTACGGTTATGGCCGGATTCAATACACAAATATAAATTATCCGTTTCAGTACGACCCGCCGTATACATACAAGCTTAATCCCGTGGGGATATACAGCCGCTCTTTTGATTATACAAGAAATGATGAGAAGTTATACATTGTTTTTGAGGGCGTAAGCAGTTATTTTGAATTATATATAAATAACAAGTATGTAGGAATGAGCCGCGGTACACATATGCAGGCTGAATTTGATATTTCGGCGTTTGCGACGGAAGGAATGAACGATATAACCGTGCTTGTATACACGTGGAATGCGGAAAGCTATCTTGAAGATCAGGACTTTTTTAGATTTCACGGTATATTTCGTGATGTATATTTGCTTGCCAGACCGCTTGAGCATATAAGGGATATTTATATAAAACCCGATATAAGCGGCAAAATAGAGTTTGAATTTGATTTTATCGGAAGAGAAATGCCGTGTCGGGTACTTATATTTTCCGATGACGGAAGTGTTATCGCCGACAAAGTTATAAAAAGCGGACAAACAATCTTTGTTGATACACCAAAACTCTGGACGGCGGAATCCCCAAACCTTTACGGTGTGATGATTAATTGTGCCGATGAGTATATTTATAAAAAAATCGGATTCAGAAAAATTGAAACTTCGCCCAAGGGTGAGCTTTTGGTAAACGGTGTATCTGTTAAATTAAAAGGTGTAAACAGACACGATTCAAACCCCAAAACAGGTTATTGTACAACCGAAGACGATATGAAGAATGATATTGTTTTGATGAAACAAAATAATATAAATTGCATAAGAACATCACATTATCCCAATCATCCAAGGTTTTTGGAAATGTGCGATGCTTACGGAATGTATGTGATGGATGAATGTGATCAGGAAACGCACGGGGTTGAGCACGCGTTTGGCTTGTGTTCGCTTGCGTCTATCGGGCAAATGGCAAGCAATCCTTCGGTCTTGCCGGCATATATGGACAGAATGGAGCGAATGGTAGAACGTGATAAAAATTCGCCTTGTATAATATCGTGGTCTCTCGGAAATGAGGGGCAATTTGGTACAAATCATATTAAAATGTCAGAGTGGACAAAGAGACGCGACAATACACGACTTATTCATTACGAACGAACCGCCTTCCCGAACAAGGCTTACGGCGCAGACCAAATTAAGATTGACCCGTGTGTTGATATAATCAGCCGTATGTATACAAGCCTTGAAAATCTTGAGATACAAGGCAATATGACAGATGATGCACGTCCGTACTTTCTTGCGGAATACTGCCACGCTATGGGTCTTGGACCCGGAGAGGTTAAAGATTATTGGGATATAATATACAAGTATCCCAGATTGATTGGCGGCTGCGTGTGGGAGTGGTGTGACCACGCAGTTGAAAAGAAACTTGAGAATGGTAAAACTGGATATATTTACGGCGGTGACAGCGGAGATTTCCCAAATGACGGGAACTTCTGTTGCGATGGGTTGGTGTTTCCTGACAGAACGCTGTCTACGGGATTGTTGGAATACAAGAAGGTTATTGAACCGTGGAAAGTAAACTGTATCGATGTATTAAACGGAAAATTTGAGGTTGAGAACAGATATGACTTTACAAACTTCAGTGAATTTGAATTTTCGTATTCCGTAACGGTTGACGGAAGAATATTTGACAGCGGTAGTTTTGAAATAAATCTTGAACCGCATAAAAAGAAAACCGTTGCGATTAAATTCAATAAGCCGACGGTTGTTGAGAACGGAGCTTATGTTGAACTTTATATGAATACTTCAAAGGCGGAAAAGTGGTGCGGCATAGGACACAATATTGCGTGGACGCAGTTTGAAATTCCGACAAAAAAGGTTATAAAAAACGTTCCTCCGCTTGAAGAAATTGATGCAGATGACGGCAAAAGGTATATAACCGTTAAGTCACACGGTAATGCCATAGTGATAGACAAGGCTCGTGGGATGATTTCATCCGTAAAAAAAGGCGGAAACGAAATTTTGACACGCCCTGCCGACATAGTAATCTGGAGAGCGGTCATCGATAACGACAATTATGTTAAGACAGATTGGGAAAACGAGTTTTTTCATAAAACATATTTTAAGGTGAGAAATGTCAGCACCCGAATTACAAAAGATAAGTGTATAGTTGATGTGAACGGTGCACAGGGGGCAAGCGGGCGGCTGCCGATATTTGATGTAAGCATAAGATATACAATTACATCATACGGGATGGACATACACATTGATGCATCGCGCAATGAAATTAAGTCTATGAACAGAAGCTCATCAGAGGAAAGCAAGCTTGATTTAAAACTTAAAAAAGATATTGACCAGGTTCCGCGTTTTGGAATGAGGTTTGCGCTTAAACCCGAATTTGAAAATATAGAGTATTTCGGAAAAGGCAAGGAAGAGTGCTACATCGATTATCAGGAACACGCAAAAATGGGCGTTTGGAAAAGCAGCGTCAAAGAAGAATATCAGCATTATATAAAGCCGCAGGACTGTGGAAATCACATAAACGTAAAGTGGCTTAAGGTATTTGGAGATGAAACAATAAAATTTGAGGCTGAAAAACCATTTGAGTTTTCGGCTCTGCACTATACCATCGAAGAATTATATGAAAAGTCTCATAGTTTTGAACTTGAGCAGTCAGACAGTACCGAAGTGCTTATATGCTATAAAAACCGAGGTGTAGGTTCTCACAGCTGCGGACCCGAACTTTCAAAGAAATATTGCGTGACGGATAAAAAAATAGAATTTAATTTTAACATAGCATTTTAAAGTAAAGACGGCAAAGACCATACAGGTTTTTGCCGCCTTTTCATTTATGAAATAAACGATTTCGGAGTTACGTTCATAAACCGTATAAATAATTTATAAAAATAGCATATGTCGGGGATGTTTACCGCATCGGCAGCTTCGGCGATGCTATACTCGCCGCTTCTCAGCAGGTCGCAGGATTTTTTTATTTTCAAATAATTCTTATATGTAACGGGCGACATTTTTTTATATTTTTTAAAAAGCCGCCGAAAGTTACTTTCGCTTGTATTGCACATTTTGGCAAGTTCGCTTACGGTAACATCCTGAAGATAGTTGTTTTCAAGATATAATATTCCCTTATAAATTGTGTGATGTTCTTTTTTTGTTCGGCTTCTTACGCTGTCATTTGCCAAACTGTATAAAAGCTTATATAATTCTGACAAGACTTCAAGTTTATAGCCTATAGAGCCTTTTATCCATATATCATATATTTTTTTAAACATATTAAGATAGTAGCCGTTTTTGTCTGCCGCGGCAATACAAATCCTATCGGGAAGACTGACATATATCTCATCAAGCTGAAAATTAATTGATATATACTCTCCTGTGCCGCCGGCGGGCCACTTGGATTTGTAAGTTATGTTATTTGGAAGGTATGCGATATGTCCCGCGGGTACACACACTTCGCGGCTGGTTCCTTCATCAAAGATGATAGTTCCGTTTACTACATAGAAAAAACGAGAGTACGGTTTGTCATTCTTTTCGCAGATATAAGTGTCGGGCGTTTCCACCTTGCCCGAAAACACGCCAAAGTTATACTTGCGGGTTTTATCTGTTCTTATTTCTTTGACAAAAAATTGTTTATCCATAATTTCACCGCCCGAATTTATTATGCTCATATTATACAATAAATAGATTATTTTATCAATAGAATTTGCAAGAAAGATGTTATATAATATACTCAAAATTTAAAAAGAATTATGGAGATGGTTTATTATGAAAATAGGAGTAGTCGGTCTTGGATATTTCTCTGATGATTTTATAAGGCTTTTTAATATTCATCCTGATGTTGAAGAAGTTGCAGTGGCGGATTTGGATGAAAAAAGGGTAAAGGCATCTATGAAGAAGCATCATCTGAAGCGTGGATTTTCTTCGTTTGAGGATATGCTTGAAAATGCGCCCGATTTAGATTGTATAGGAATTTATACACAAAGACATCTGCACGGTCCGATGATTGCAAAGGCAATGAAAATGGGTAAAAATGTTATCAGCGCGGTTCCGATTGGCTGCTCGGTTGAAGAAATAGAGGAAATAATAAAATTGTCAAAAGAAACGGGCAAGATTTATATGATGGCAGAAACCTGCTACTATTATCCCTGTGCGATTTACTGCCGCGAAAAATATAAAAGCGGCGAAATGGGAAAGTTTGTGTATGGTGAGTCACAATACTATCACGATATCTGCGAAATGTATCACGACTTTCAGCATTCGGGCGGACCGAACTGGAGAAGAGTTGCGGGGATTCCGCCGATGTTTTACCCGACTCATTCGATATCAATGCTGTTTTCTGCGATAAACGAACACGCACTTAAAGTTTCGTGTATGGGCTATAGGGATAACCATGAGGATAATATATATGGCGAGGAAAAAAATAATTGGCAGAATCCGTTCAGCAACGAAACAGCAATCTTTCAGATGTCGGGGGGCGGTGTTGCAAGAATCAATGAGTTCAGACGTGTAGGAATAAACAAGCCGTCGTCCTACATAACCTGTATGTACGGTGAAAAGGCTGCCTATGAATGTTCGGTGACAAAGCACACGTATCAGATAGGTGTAGCAAGCGGAAAAGAACCGTACATAGAGGATGTAGGCAATCTCGTAAATACAATAGAGTATAACGAGGATTTAAAAAACGGTACGATGGATATGAACCGTGACCCGATTTCGGTTAAGTATATAGAGGGGTTTGCTCCTATTCAGGACAGAAGCAGACTTCCCAAAAACTTCCGCAATACGCCGAAGTTTGCGCACTATAATACGCACTCCTTCCTTGTTGACGATTTTGTCAGAGCGGCAACAACCGGAAATCTGCCGCCGAATAACGCGTGGGATGCGGCGCGCTATATGATTCCGGGGCTTATCGCTCATCAATCGGCACTAAAAGGCGGAGCTTTAATGGACATACCTGATTTTGGTTCGGCACCGAGCGATTGGGAGAAGATTTCGTATGAATTAAAAGATAATTACGAAGATGAGAGCAAGTTTTACACGGTAGAGAGAGGATATTTAGATGTTTAATTATGCTGCCAAACCAAACAACAAAGTCAGCTGCTGCATAGATATGATGTTTTCGGGGTTTGACTTTTATGACAGATTGCACGAAGTTAAAAAGTGCGGAATAGATACCGTTGAATTCTGGAAATGGACAAATAAAGATGTTGATAAGATAAAAAATATTCTTGACGAAAATCAAATGCGGCTGTCGATATTTAATATCGACAGCACAAATGAGGTGCTTTCCTACGATTTATCAAGGGGAATACTCAATGCGGGCAGAGCGGAAGAGTTTGTTTCGGCACTTTCGGAAAGCATACCCGTTTATAAAAAGCTTGGTGCATCGGCGATGATAGTTTTAATCGGGGAGAATGCGGCTTACAGCGAAGAGAATGTTTTAAAATGCTTAAATGTGGCAAAGCCGATATGTGAAAGTGAAGATGTAACCCTGATAATCGAGCCGCTTAATGACATTGACAGAAAGGGGTATTCAATGCCATATGCAAGACCTGTTTTTGAGCTTTTGAGAAAGGTTGGCAGCCCGAATATCAAAATGCTGTATGATATCTATCATCAGAATATGATGGGCGATTTTTCTATAGATGATATAAAAGAAAATATAGATTTGATAGGGCACTTTCACGTTGCAGACTCGCCGGGCAGACACGAACCGGGGACGGGCAATGTGGATTATGTAGGTATATTAAATGAAATAAACAAGCTGCCGTATGACGGATATATCGGTCTTGAATACAGAGCAACAAAAGATGACAGCGCGACATTAGGCTTTTTAAAGGAGGTGGATTTACTTGATTAAGGTTTGTATAATAAGCTGCGGAATGATTGCAAATTCCGCGCATATACCGGCGTACAGAAATTTCGGCGATGACTTTTTTATTTCGGCAGTATCGGATATTAACGAGACGGCGGCAAAAGAAACGGCGAAGAGGCACGGCATACCGAATTTTTACAAAAATGCGGAAGAAATGCTGGAAAAGGAAAAACCCGATCTTGTGTCGGTTTGCGTGCCGAACTGCTTTCATAAAGAGTACACGCTTATGGCATTAAACCACGGCGTAAATGTGCTTTGCGAAAAGCCGCTTGCATTTACATATGCCGACGCAAAGGAGATGTTCGATACGGCAAAGAAAAACGGCAGGCTTCTTATGGCGTGCCAGAGTATGCGCTTTACTCCTGACAGACTTGCGGCAAAACGGTTTATAGATGAAGGCAATCTTGATGAGATATATTACGCTGAGCTTTCAAGAGTCAGACGAAGAGGAATCCCCACCTGGGGAACCTTTCATATGAAAAAAATAAGCTGCGGCGGCGCATTTGTGGATATAGGCGTTCATATGCTGGACGCGCTTTTGTGGCTTATGGGAAACCCGAGAATAAAATCCGTAAACGGAATAGCAATGCAGAATCATAAAAGCGAAATCGGTTCGCTTAAATCGAGTGGCGCGCTGACGGGTGAGGTTCATAATCAAAGGCAGTTTAATCCCGATGAGATGGACGTTGAAGACTTTTCGTGCGGAATGTTAAGCTTTGAAAACGGAGCAGAGGTAAGCTTTAAAGTCGCATGGGCGGCAAATATGCCCGAGAGTTCGGACATTCGCCTTGTAAGCAGAAAGGCGGGAATCGACCTGCCGTCGGGAAAAATATACTTTGGCGAGAACGGAGAAAAACTTCTTGAAACCGAAAAGTGCCCGTATGATACGCCGTTTTTCGGGCATATGTATATTGCAGATAATTTGCGCAAGGTTTTGAGAGGTGAAGCCGAGCCTATAGTAAAGCCCGAAGAAACGATAAATACAGCGAGAATACTTGAGTTGTTCTATAAATCGGCAGAGTTGAAAAGAGAGGTGTTTGCAGATGAAAATTAAAGCAGTAATAATAGGATTTGCGCATATGCACGTCAATGAGGTGGCACTGTATATCAGCGAACAGCCTGAGTTTGAGCTTGCGGGAGCGGCGGATGTAAAGTCGGGGACAGAAGAGATTCCCGACTTGAGATATACGGCTAAATGGAACATGGAGAACGTCTCAAAAAACTATTGTGAAAATATATATGATGATTATCGTAAAATGCTTGACGATATAAAGCCCGACATAGCATTCATTATGACCGAGAATTGTATGAAGCCCGAAGTGGTTGAAGAGTGTGCAAAGCGCGGTATTAACGTTTCAATAGAAAAACCGATAGCGGTAAGTTATGATGAGGCAAAGAAAATAAAGACAAGTGTTGATAAGTATAAGGTAGAGGCGGTTGTGAACTGGCCGGTAGTCTGGAGACCGTACATTCATCAGATGAAGTCGGCACTTGACGCACAAATAGTAGGGAAGCCGCTTAAACTCCGTTACATCAACGGACATACAGGTCCATTGGGTAAAGGAGCAAAGCACAGAGGTGTAAGCGAAAATGCCGAAGAGATGACAGACGAACAGAGAAGCAAGACCTGGTGGCACAAGCAGAAGTTCGGCGGCGGCGTTTATCTTGACATATGCTGCTACGGCTGTTTGTTCTCGGACTGGTTTATGGGAGATGACGCAAAAAGTGTAATGTCTGCGGGAGAGAATCTTAACACACCGTTCGGCGATACCGATGATAACTTTGCGGCTATAATAAAATACAGCGATAAAATGTCTGTTATCGAGGGAACGTGGACGACGCCGAGAGCGGTGATTCCGTCGGGACCTATGGTTATGTGCTCAAACGGAGTTATTACCTGCACGGGCGGAGCGGAAAATGCACCCGGCGTTGCGGCATATGATATTTACGGCAGCGAAGTAAAAGTCCCCGAGATTGAATTTTCGGATAAATATAAGAATATGCCGTGGCACCTTGCAAACCATATAAAGACGGGCGAGCCGATACATAAGATGCTGACGCTTGATGAAAATATGAAGATAATGGCGCTTCTTGACGCGGCAATGCGTTCGTCAAAAAGCGGGAAATCCGAGGAAGTATAATGAAAACGGGAATAATAGCCGATATTCAAAGAGCGTCGATTCACGACGGAAGCGGAGTGCGTACGACAGTCTTTTTTAAAGGCTGTCCGCTTTCGTGTGCGTGGTGTCACAATCCCGAATGTATCAGCTTTAAAAAAGAGATTATGTACTATCCCGAAAAGTGTATTCATTGCGGAAAGTGCGCCGAGGGCTGCTTCTCGGGGGCGAGGGTTGTGTGCGGAAGAGAAATGACCGCCGATGAGGTTTTGAATGAGGTAATGCTTGATATGCCGTACTATGGCACAGACGGCGGCGTTACGTTTTCGGGCGGTGAACCGCTTGCGCAAAAAGAATTTTTAAACGAGTGTATTGACAAGTGCAGAGAAAAAGGTATAAACTGTGCCGTTGAGACTTCGCTGATATACTTTGATAAAGAAACATTTAAAAAGCTTGATTTCGTTATGGCGGATTTCAAAATTTGGGACAGCGCGCTGCATAAAAAATATACCGGGGTCGGCAACGAAATAATAATCGAAAACTTTAAAAAGCTTAATGCTATCGGAATACCGATTATTGCAAGAACCCCCGTAATACCCGAAATTGAGCAGGGAACCGATAAAATTTCGGGCTTTTTAAAAACGCTTGAAAATGTGGTAAAATATGAACTTTTGCCGTATCACCCTCTCGGGAACTCAAAAAGACACGCCCTCGGGATTGAAAGTGACGGCTTTAGCGTGCCGACAAAAGAATATATGAAGGAGCTTGAAAAATATGCTTACATACGCTGACAGACTAAAAGCAATGAGGGAAACCAAAATCAGACATACGCTTGAAAAGAAAAAGCAAAACGGTTACACCGACCTTGATGACTTCGGAACAGTACCGATTTCGGAGGGATATGAGGTTACGCCGTGGTACAACAGCTCAAACGGAAGCTTTTACGGCTATGACGGAATGAGCGAGAATTTCTGCCGTGTAATAAATGCTCATAAACCGTATGTTGACCCTATGGAGATGCTGTGCGGCAGATGGCGTGATATGCTTGTAAACTATCGCGGCGATGTTCATTACCTGCCCGACTGGCTTAAGAAAAAACCTAAAATTATGGAGCTTATGTCATCATCAACCGACCAGTGGAGCAAACGCTGGGACGAACAGCGCTTCCCCTACGACGATTTAAAGCCGCTTCAGGAGAAGTATAATATTACCACGGGAATAGACGGAGACGCACATCTTGCGTGCGACTATCACATAGGCTTTAAGCTCGGCTTCGGAGGATTCTTGGAGAAGATAGAAAAGTACAGAAAAGTCAATCCCGACAAGAAAGACTTCTATGACGCAGAGGAAAAGTGCGTCCGCGCCATAATTGCATTTGTTGACAGGCATATAGAGAAAATCAAAGAAATGATACCGAAGGAAGACCGCCCCGAGCTTAAAGAAAATCTTGAAACAATGCTTAAAACCTGTGAAAATGTACGGCTCGGTGCACCAAAGACATTCAGAGAGGTGTGTCAGTGGACGGCATTTTTTAACTGTGCAGCAAGAATCTATACCCGTGACGGCGCAGGATTTCAGCTTGATACGTTGCTTTTGCCGTACTATGAAAGAGACATCAAAAACGGCGTTTTGGATGATGAAACGGCAAAGTTTTTGATTGCCAATCTGCTTTTGATTGACCCTCATTATTATCAGATTTCGGGTGTTGATGAAAACGATAAGGATATGACAAATCACCTTTCGTATCTTATTTTAGATGCGGCAGACAGCATAAATATTGCGTGTAATTTAACAGTAAGGGTACACGAAAACTGCGACAGAAAGTTTTTAAAGAAAGCGGTTTATTACCTGCTTAAAAACAAGAACGGCTGGCCGAGATTTTGCAATGACAAGGCGCTCTGTGAGGGATATATGAAAAACGGAGTTGATAAAAAGACCGCAAGAGAGCGGATAGCCGTCGGCTGTAACTGGATGTGCGTTCCGGGCAGAGAATTTCCTATGAATGACACGGTGAAGATTAACATTGCCAAGGTTCTTGAGGTTGCGCTTGACGAAATGCGTGAAGAAAGGGAGTATTCGTGTAAACGTCTTTATGAAATATATAAAAAGCATCTTAAAATTGCGATAGATACCACGGCAAAGGGTGTAAATCTTCACATTGACCATCAGTGGGAGGTAACGCCCGAGCTTATTATGAATCTGATGATGTACAATACATTGGAAAAGGGCGAGGATATATCAAGAGTTGCCGAACTTTACACAGTAGGTGTTGACGGAGCAGGTCTTGCGGTGGTTGCGGATTCCTTTGCGGCGCTTGAGCAGAGAGTGGAGACCGAGAAGGTTTTAACGTGGGAGCAGGTTTTTGAGGCTCTTGACAATAACTTTGCCGATGAGAGGACACGGCTTATACTAAACTCGACACCTAAATACTGTCACGGAAATACGTGTGCGGACAAATGGGCAGAGGAACTTACAAAGTCGTGGGTTGGTTTTGTAAAGGGACAGGAGATGCCAAACGGCAGACAACTGATACCGGGATGGTTCAGCTGGGCGAGAACTATTGAGTACGGCTCAAAGGTCGGGGCAACGCCAAACGGAAGAAAAAAGGGCGAGCCTATCTCGCACGGGGCGAACCCGAATCCGCATTTCAGACAGGACGGTGCGCCGACCGCGCAGTCAAACGGAATCGCTTCGGTTCAGTGCGGCTATGGAAATACCGCACCGCTGCAGATTGAGTTTGACCCGCACGTTGCGGCCGACGAGAAAGGTGTTGACACCGTTCTTTCGCTGATTGAGGGGCATTTCAAACAGGGCGGAACACTTATAAATATAAATGTTTTGGACGGCGACAAGCTTATGAAGGCAAACGAAAATCCCGAGGATTATCCCGACCTTGTTGTGCGTGTAACGGGCTTTACGGCATACTTTGCAAGCCTTTCGCCCGAGTTCCGTCAGTTGGTCGTCGACAGATTTTTGGATTGTCATGATGCCTGATTATGTTGTAAAGGTTCTGACTCTTTTCCGATAGGCGAGGGGCGTTTCCTCAAACAGCTGACGGAATCGTCTTGAAAAATAGAATTGGTCG
>ERZ773108.2506-NODE-2506-length-15544-cov-13.178772_pt1 | contig 15544 bp, 6 predicted proteins | sample MGYA00580570_ERZ773108 | MGnify/ENA primary metagenome ERZ773108 (study PRJEB29015, sample SAMEA2737840) | human gut metagenome | biome: human gut; feature: human-associated habitat; material: faeces | place: China | collected 2012 ...
GCAGCGCGACCTTATTGGGAAGCTGGCTCGCATAAGGTGTCGTCCAGTCGGTTTGCCAGTCCTTGGTCATCGCCACATCCTGCTCGGTCGCGGTCTTTACGGTTGCGGGAATATTCTCCCTTGAGGCGGCGTCCACTACGAACAAATTCAGCATGGTCATCCCACCTTTCACAATGTAGATTATCATAATCGGGTACAAAAAACAAGCGCACCGCGTCAGTTTTATCACAGATTAGCTTTCATAATACGCCATCGCCGCATTGACCAACCGCTCAAACCGATCCTGATATTCCGGCGCAATAAAGAGTCCGTCAAAGCTGCCTCCGTTGGAATAGAAGTATCTGCTGACCGCTTCGATAATGCCCTGCATATCTAAAATATTTTCATTTGCAAGGGCATCATATACCGTTCTGTTAAAATCCGTATATAACAAGCCATTCCGGTTCTTGATATTTTGTGCGCCGATACGGTTTCCAAGCACGACCACGCCGTTAAACTTCATAACGGAGTCATCCCCATAGACCCACACGATATATTCATCGCTGCGGCCTCCGAAGTTTCCTTGACACATAAGCGCATTGTCTAACGCAAAGACAACGGGTTCTCCAATGCAGTCACGGACAGCTTGCAGCCAGGAGAGCGCGCCCACATAGCTGCTCCGAGACGGAAGATCCTTCTTTTGAGGGTCATACTTCGGCAGGGACAAGGTCTTGCGGTTGGTCAGGTCCTCCTTGATACGCTGCTCCAACAGATCAGAGACATATTCGGGAGGCTTACGCATCCCTGTCTCCCAATTTTGCACAGTGCGAAAGGGGATATGATACCTCGCGGAAAATTCGCTTTGGGTATCTCCAAGTTGTGCTCTCATTTCACGAATGTTCATGTTCATCCTCCTTTCACCTGCATTATACACCCATTGAGTGTACCAGTCAACAGGGTTCCCAGATGTCCTACGGAATATTCATAAGCGCGATTACCGCTCCGGCGTGTTCTTTTTCACTGTCTTTTGCTCCACGCTGCGCTCCGGCTTAGCCAGTTCTTCCATTGCCGCATTGATCACGCACGAGTGATTGTCCACAGCGTAAACGTCTGTGTGCCCGCCCATCTGCTTTTGGAGCGCCGCAAAGCGGCCTGCGGCCTGACGCGCCGGTGGGTAGAATCGCTCATCTCCCGTGCGCTGCCGCATGGTGCAGGCCAGCACGAACATACAGCGATCCTTGCCGTAGGTGTTTGTCCACTCCTTCAAAAAAGCAGGCAGCTTTCCATCGTTGTAGGCGTTGGTCGCGTCCTTCTCAAAGGTTCCCGCACAGGTCAGCGTCCGATCCCGGCTGGCCATCCACTCAAAGATCTCCCCGCGAGCCATGGCTTCAGAACGGGTGTTAGGGTATATGGGCTGCGCGGGATCTCGATATTTTTCTTCGACTCTTTTCCGCAGAATATCATCCGCACAGCACGCAATGCTGTCACGAAAGGCATCCATCTCATCCGTATCGCGGGAGAGCCAGTCCGTATAAAGCTGCGACAGGGGATGCTCAAACTCAGTCAGCACCGCAAGCTGCCGTTCGGACAGGCCGGTCTCATCCTCAAAGAGCATCAGCAGGTTGTCACGGCAGGCGATCTCGTAGGCATGAGAAATGATCTCATCCGCAGGCTTTGTTTTCAGGTCTGCCAGAAACGCCTCGTTTTCCGCGGACATACGCTCATAGAGCGTATTTTCCAACTGTTCCTTTGTCATGGTAAACCTCCCTTCATCTTGCCAATCCCGCCCGCATCCGGTGGGCGTAATTGGCGACGCTGTATCGTTTCATATAGGCGTTTTCGCTGGGGGCCGGACTGTCAAAGTCCAGCCCCTCCATGCGGGGATCGTCGGTGCCGTCCAGCACCGCCTCCACCGGGATCACGCGAAGCCTGCCGGAGCATTTCAGCTCGCCGCCGAATACCCCTGCGGCACAGTGAAAGCCACGGTCGCCGCACACCCAAAGCAGTTTCTTTCCTGCTGGAATATCGCCAAAAGGCTGCTTCAAAACAATAACGGAATGTGGTTCCGCACCGGCCACCTCATAGTAGCCGGACTGCTCCGCCTTTTCGTATGCCTGGATCAATTTCTTGAATTTATGCTGCGGCTCGATATAGAACCAACTTTCCTGATAACCCATAATTTCCTCCGTTTTCTATTGGTTTTACCGCTCCAACTGCGGTCTGCGGCGCTCCGGCGGCCTTTGATCCTCGTCCGGCTCGGCGTCTACGATCTCCGGCTCCTTGTGGTCTAAATTCAGCAGGGTGTTCAATTCCTCCAGCCGTGCCGTTTTGGTGTTCAGCTCTGCCTCGCGGGGAAACGGCTTTTGTACCTCTGCCTTTGCGGTTTCCAACTGCGTTTTTAGGTTGGAAAGCTGCTCCCGGCAAGCCTGCTCCTTGATGGGCAGTCCCTCCAGCGCATTGTCCATGCGCTGCAAATTGCCGAACACATCGGTTCCCAGCGTGACCGTGTGGCGGAGCTGCCCGATCATGGTCAGGCGGTACTCCCGCGCGAAGGTATCAAAGGACAGTTCCAGCGTCAGACCGCGATAGCTGCCGATCTGTGTCGCCGCTGGGGAGAGCATCGTCTGGCACATGGTCAGCAGCGCCGCGCCCGCCTCCTTCTTGTCGGCATGGGTGACGCCCGCCAGCGTAAGCGGAGAGAAGCCGTCCCCATTGGGATGGGTATTCTCCTTGACCGTGGCAATATCCGCGCCATACCCGGCGATTCGCACCTGCGTTTCTGCGATTTGCTTCGGGAAATCCTTACTGATGGCGTCCTCCAGCGCGTATTTCTGAGAAAGATGGTTGGCTTTCAGCAGTTTCAGCTTGGACACCTCAATGTCGAGATCCATCTTTTCCTTGATCATGGGGTTGCCGCTGGCCAGCGCCTTGATCTCGGCATAAGAAAGCGCCTGCTCGTCCACATCTTCGGCGGAGCGGACAGGCGATTTGCTGGTCATGATTTGGCTGATAAATTTCTGCTTGCTCTCCACAAGCTGGTAAAGGTAGGCGTCGAAGGTGCCCTCGGTGACATAGCTGTAAATGTCCACCTCCGGGTTTTCGTTACCCTGCCGGATGATGCGGCCCTCCCGCTGCTGAAGGTCGGACGGACGCCACGGGCAATCCAGATGGTGCAAAGCGATGAGCTTTTGCTGGCAGTTGGTGCCAGCGCCCATGCGCTGGGTGCTGCCCAGCAGGATACGCACCTGACCGCTCCGCACCTTGCCGAACAGATCTTTCTTCTGTACCTCGCTCTTGGCGTTGTGGATGAAGGCGATCTCGTTTTCGGGAATACCCAATTCCAGCAGCTTCGCGTGAATATCATCATAAACGCTGAAAGTGCCGTCATCCTTTGGGGTGGACAGGTCGCAAAAAATCATTTGGGTGGAACGCTTGTCAGCGGTGCGCTGCCAGATCTCAAACACATTTTCGGCGCACTTGGCGGCTTTGCTGTTGGGATCGCTGGGGAGCATGGGGTTGACGAGCCGCTGATCCAGCGCCAGCTTGCGGCCATCGTTGGTTATCATCAGCATATTGTCCACGCTGCTGTCCACCTCGCGGTTGCGGACTTTCTCAGCGCGCTCCGCCAGCGACGCCACGATCTCTTTCTGATACTCCGATGGCTTCAAGGCGATGTTGTGGTAATGCGCCTCCGGCACGGGGAGCTTGAGCATATCCGCCGTCTGAATGTCCGCCACATTTTTGAATACGCTCATCAACTCCGGCAGGTTATAAAACTTGGCAAACCGTGTTTTGGCGCGGTAGCCAGTGCCCTCCGGGGACAACTCGATGGCGGTGACGGTCTCGCCGTAGTTCGCCGCCCATGCGTCAAAGTGCTGTAAGCCCTGCTCCTCCAACGCCGACATCTGCAAGTAACGCTGGATGGTGTAAAGCTCCACCATGCTGTTGGAAATGGGGGTGCCGGTGGCAAAGACAATGCCGCGCCCTCCGGTGATCTCATCGAGGTAGCGGCACTTCATAAAGAGGTCTGAGCTTTTCTGCGCCTCGGTCTGGGCAATACCGCCCACATTCCGCATTTTCGTATACAAAAAAAGGTTCTTAAAATAATGTGACTCGTCAATGAAGATGCGGTCAACGCCCAATTCTTCAAAGGTGACCACATCGTCCTTGCGGCTCTGGTCGTTCAGCTTCTGAAGTTTTGCCTGCAAGGTTTTCTTTGTTTTCTCCATCTGCTTGACCGTGAAACTTTTGCCATCGTCCTCTGCTTTTGCTTCTGCAATCGCAAAGGTAATGTCCTGAATCTGCCGCTCAATCATGGACTTCTGACGTTCCGGGGAAAGAGGAATCCGTTCAAACTGCGAATGCCCGATAATGATTGCATCATAATCGCCCGTGGCGATTCGGGAACAGAACTTTTTCCGGTTGGCTGGCTCAAAATCCTTTTTCGTTGCCACCAGCACATTGGCACTGGGATAGAGTCGCAGGAAGTCTGCGCCCCACTGCTCCGTGAGGTGATTCGGCACCACATAAAGGTTTTTCTGCGACAGGCCCAACCTGCGGCTTTCCATGCCGGCAGCGATCATCTGGAAGGTCTTGCCAGCACCCACACAATGCGCCAGCAGCGTATTATTGCCATACAGGATATGCGCCACTGCATTTTTCTGGTGCGGCATCAGGCTGATTTCCGGGGTCATGCCCACGAACTGGATGTGACTGCCATCGTATTCACGGGGACGAATCGCATTGAACCGCTCATTGTAGACCTTGCAAAGTTCCTCTCTGCGGTCTAAATCCTTGAAAATCCACTGCTTGAACGCATCCCGAATCGCTTCCTGTGCCTGCTGCGCAAGCATGGTTTCTTTTTTGTTCAGCACTCTCCTTTCTTTTCCATCCTCATAGACGGTATCGTAAATTTTGGTATCCCGGAGATTCAGTGCATCTTCCAGCAGCCGATAGCCGTTGACACGCATTGTGCCATAGGTGTTCGTCACGCGGGGATTACTCCGGTCAAGCGACTTGCCGCTGATGTTCCATGCGCCGCTGATTTCCGAATAGGTTGCCTTGATGGAGCTTCCGATGTAGTAACTCGGCGTTTTGAATACCTGCTCCATGAAGTCCGTGATGTACTCTGCCTTGATCCAGTTTGCACCCAGCCGTACTTCAATCTCCGAAGCATTCAAATCTTTCGGCTGTACCCGCTTGAGATACTCGACATTGACCTGATACTCCGGATGGTTTGCAGCAAAGGTTTCTGCCGTTGCCAGCTTTTCCCGGACATTGCCGGACAGATATTCGTCTGCCGTCACCCATGCCTGCGTGACAGGATTGCGGAAGATAACGCCTGCCAGTTCTTCGGTCACTTCCTGCTCTGTTTTTCCACAAAGTTCTGCCATAAACGGCACATCGACTTTTGCTTTTTCTCCGATGGAGAGTGCCAGGGCTTCACTGGGAGTATCCACAGAGGTGACAGGTTCCGGCTTGCGAATAGTACGCTTGGTGAAAATATCTGCCAGCCGCTTGAGGTTTTTATCCTCGTCCAGAATCTCAAGGGATGCCAGCAGGCAATAGCTGCTGTCCTGCCGGAATGCCCGTTTGTTGGCGGTGCTGTTGATAAGACCGTACTGCGCTGTGAACCGCTTATACTGGTCTTTCAGCTTTCCTTGCAGCAGTTCCACTTCGGCATCTGTACCATCGTGCAACTGGCAGTCCAGCAATTTCTGTGTAGTTTCCCGCAGGGCAATCATTCCCAGCACACGCTCTGCCGTGACCGCAGGCAGGTCAACCTTGTTCATGTAGGAGTTTTCACGGTAATAAACCTGTCCGTCCACATTGGTGTAACTGAAATTCTTCACGTTCAGGTCTGCCGGGAGCGGTTCTGTGTTCTGGTCAAGTTCATCGTCCGTGATTTCTGGCTCTGTGATTTCCGCATGGATGTTCTCAACGGCTGCTTTCAACTGCTGTGCAAGGTCTGCGCCCTCGATGGGTTTGACCGTAGTTTCCTGCTTACCGTACTGTGTACTTTCAGTCGTGATCTCGCCCAGCACCATTTCAGGATGCTGCGCAAAATACTGGTTGATGGGGTATCCCTCCGGCGTTGTGCCAAGGTCTACCCACTCTGCCCGCTCCACTGCCGCCCGGTCACGCTTCTGCAAAAACAGAATGTCGGCTACTACGCTTGTATTCGCATTGCGCTGGAACGCATTGTTCGGCAGTCGAATCGCGCCTACCAGATCGGCACGGTTAGAAAGGTACTCACGGACAGCGGAATCCTTTTTATCCATCGTACCGCTGGAAGTGACTACCGCCACCACGCCGCCCGGACGAACAAGGTCAAGACTTTTTGCAATAAAGTAATCATGGATGAGGAAGTTGTGGCGGTCATACCGCTTATCCGGCACTTTGTAATTGCCGAACGGCACATTACCCACCACACAATCAAAGAAACTGTCCGGGAACTGCATTGTTTCAAAGCCCTGCACTGCAATTTTGTTCTTCTGATAAAGCTGCTGTGCAATGCGTCCTGATACGTTGTCCAGCTCCACACCATACATCTTGATGTTCTCCATGCTTTCAGGCACAAGACCCATGAAGTTACCGACACCGCAGGACGGTTCCAGTACATTGCCTTTGCTCAGACCCATGTTGGAAAGGGCTTCATACATTGCCTTGATTACCGTAGGCGAAGTGTAGAAAGCATTCAGCGTGGATGCCCGCGCTTCGCTGTACTCATCTGCCGGGAGCAGAGATTTCAGTTTCGCATACTCCTTTGCCCAGTCCGCATTCTTCTCGTCGAACGCCTGCGGAATGCCGCCCCAGCCGACATACCGGGAGAGAACTTCCTGTTCTTCTGCGGTTGCCTGCCGCTGTTCTGCATCCAGCGTTTGCAGCAGCCGGATGGCTTCGATGTTTGCTTTGAATTTTGTCTTGGCTCCTCCTGCGCCGAGATCATCGTCCGTAATACGGAAGTTCATAGGCTCCTGTTTGGGCTGTACAGGCTGTTCCGTTTCGGCTCCACTGTCCAGCGGAAGGTTGTGCTGCCGCCGTGCATGGTTGACCTCTTCCGGGGTCATAGGCTTGCTGGTAAGAGGCTTCACAGCATCATCTGCCGCTGAACGATGGATGGCATCTGTCCGGGTCTGCACATCCGCAATCAGCTGCATCTGTTCCGGCGGAAACTCAGGATTGAGCAAATCTTCCAACTCGCCGCCCGATTCTGCCACCGAATAGATCACATCCATCTGCTCCGGGGAAAAATCCTCGTAAGCCACACCAGCATTGTGTAGAGCAGTAAAGACTGTGGTTTCTATCGCTTCTTTCATCGGCACATCGGCCTGTTCGTACAGATGCCGAATGTACTCCAGCGGTTCCGTTCGGAAGATCGGATACCGGGCTTCTTTCGCAAGGGTCATGTCCTGCAAGCTGACCGTCCCCTGCTCAAAGTTGACCGAATCCACACGGAACTCTCTATCGTCCAGTTCAATGATGGTATTGACTGGCAGATATTCCTCTCTGCGGAAATACTTTGTCTGCGCATGGGTTCCATCTTCCTGCTGGCCGGACAGATAGACGCTCTCCCCCTGCTTCCAGAGCTTCATTGCCTGAGAAGCCCACTGTTCACGTGGAAAACCAGACACCACAACCTTGCCGAGTGCGGTTTCCTTTTCCAACAGCTTGCTGCCAAGAAGTTCTGAAACGCGCTTTGCATCCTCGCCGTAGAACTCAAAGTTGCCGTACTGCTCATAGCCGACCAGAGCATCCGGGTAACGCTCTTTCAGCGCGTTATATTCGTTTACGGCATCCAGCGGCAGGGGCTGCAAGGTCGGCTCAACGGCCTTTTCTTCCGCTGCATACAGAACCATAATGCCGCGCACCCACTGCGGTGCGTCCTTGCTATCCTGATACAGTGCAACGGCATCCCGTCTGTCCGTAATAACGTCCTGATAGATGCGCTGGAAAATATCTTCTATCAACCAGTCTTTGAAGTTTTCCCAGTTCTGGCTTGCTTCCAGATACAGCGGAGCAGTTTTCGCATTCTGCTCTAACAGCTCGTCAATCTTGTTCCGAAGTTCCTTTTCCGCTTCGTCTGCATCCACATCGCGGTCGCGGAGATACGGATAGATTTCACTCTGCTGCACCGCATCCAGCATGGAATACAGACATTCTTTGTAAACACAGCGACTATCTTTCAATGCAGATTCCTGCCCTGCCAGAAGATAATCATTCAGCGGATTCTTTGCCAGTTCTGCATCATACTGGTTCGGTCGAAGCACCCGCGCCGCCCATGCAGGACGCTCCATATCTTTCAGATAGATTAGAGAATCCGTAACACGTTCGATTTTATAAAGGCGGTCATCTTCCAGATAGAGATAATCCCCGATATTTCTGCTGTACTTTGCCGCCTGCTTCTGGGGTTCTTCAACCACTGCGGTGGTTGAATGCTCTTTCGATTCCTGTTCCTGCGCCCAAATATCGAAAAGCGATATTTGTCCTGTCTCAGAAACAGAAATCTCAACAGCCTTTTTCTTTTCCGGGAAGATCGTGTACGTTCCCTCAACATACTGGTGCAGTTCAGCAAGCGTCTTTGATTTTTCCGCATATTCCGGGGAATCCAGCGGCACGGAAAGAAGTGCTACATCCATCTTTTCCAGAAGCTCTACCGCCTGTTCCGGGTCAGCCAGCATGGTGGGCAGTTTCTTTCTGGCATCCTCATTCAGCAATTCCCGCTTAAATGGACGCTCTACTTCATCGGGCAGACGATGGTAGAAACCGATTACCCGATTTGCCATCTGCTCACGCTCGTAACTCGGCATCCGGCTGTAATCCGCAGGCTTCAGATACAAACTCTGGTCAATGAGCTTTGCAACTCGTTCAGCCGCCTGGTTCCAGTTCAGCTTTACCAGCGCATCCGGCTTTCCATAGATGCCCCGTGCCAGTTCAAGACCTCTGCCGTCATAGCTGGCATGGGAATTATCTGCACGGGAAAGTGCATGACTGCTGCCGCCCACACCGTATCGGTCTTTCAGAAATGCCGCGCGTTCTGCTTTCTCTGTATGGGTAAGGAAGAAACTGTACGTTGCTAGCCTGCCATCCAAATACGGCCCGCCGCCTGCAAGGAAAGCATTGATCTCATCTTCCGTGATAAAGACTTCCTGCTCATTCCACTGAAAGCCCTCTCTTGCCTGATACGGCTGGAACGGGAGGGCAAACTTCCGAAACTGTTCGGATACTTTGTCCGGGCGATAGAACGGCATCCGCATCACGCTTTTATCTTCGGCGTAGGCTTCTGCCAGTCCCAAAAGACGTTCGTTCAGGTCAGCCAGAAATTCCGGCTGGTCAATCAACTTTGCAAGTCGTTCTGTAAGTTCCGGGTATCCGCCGGAGAAGATGGACGTATCGGCAAAGACCATCTCTGCCACGCCCTCTGCCATATCGCGTTCCATATAGCTTAGGGCTTCTGCGTGTTCATGCAGAGCATTGCCACGGGCTGCATCCAGGACAGACTTTGGTGCGTACTCTCCCTGCTGCAGAAGCTGATGGATTCTGCAGCTGACATCTTCCCAGGACAGAAATGCTTTGTTTTTGGGGTCGTTCCGAACCGTATCTCCAACGGCGATCTGCATACCCAACTCATCGAACCAGACTGCATATTTTGTGCCGCCGATCTCAAAGCCCTTGCCGCCCTCGCCATACTCTTTTTTGACGAAAGCAGTATACTCTTCCGGGGTCTGTTCGGTCATAAAGTTATAGATAAGGCGGAGCTGGCTTTTGCCTCGATTGCTTCCCGTCCGCAGGATTTCATCCACAACTTCTGCCGGAATCGTGATCTCATCGGCATACTGGGCCTGCATCGGGGCTTCGATTGCCCGAATCTGCTGTTCCACGGTCGGCAGACTGGGCAGAGAAAAAGCAGAGGCAATTTCTTCCTCTGCTTCGCTCAAATCCTGTTCGGTTGTGTCAGCGGTTAGTTGTACACCAATTCCTTCAGCACGATCTCTTCCGCCATCGCGGTCAGATTGTTCTGATGTGCCACCCATGCCATCTGTTCGGTTTCCTTGTTCGGAGCCGGATACTTCTCGTTCAGGCTCTCGATCAGTTCTTCCATCCGGTTCTCCGCCTGCTCGTCGATCTGCGCCAGATGCTGATTCAGCCTGCCGCTCATCAGCATACTCTGATACCAGTTCTTCTTGTTTTCCCTCAGATAAGTCCTGCGCAGCATCCCGTACTTCCCAATGCTCATCGGCTCGTCCTGTACGGTCAGGTTCGGAAACAGGTAGTCCCCCTTGCGGTGATAAGTCAGTTCCATACGGTTTTCCTCCTTCAGTGATGTTCGTTTCAGTTTCACGCTTTAATGCGTTAAAGTCCGTACTGGTATTATACAAGCTGTCGGCAGTTTTTGCAAGATGTTCTGTGACTTCTTTTCGGTAAATTTTCTGCATTTCCCGTCCGATGTCACGGAGAACCGCTTCACATTGTTCCGAAACAGCATTGCCCAGGAACGTCAAAACCGGAAGCTGGTTGAAATCCACAATACGGATAAAATCCTCATCTTCCAAAACTTCCAGCGGTTCCTGTTCGCAGCGTCGGGAAAGGGTATAGAAAATACTGTTGGTCATTAACTCCCGGAAACGGACACGGAGGTTATCTTCATCCAGTCCTTCCAGAAAAGTGTCTGCCACCTCATATTCCAGACCATCCATCGCTTCTTCCAGATTTTCAGCGGTCAACTGCTGTGCCAGTTCCATCAGCGCAGCATTCATGCTGTCCGTCTGCGTCAGAGCATAAGTATCTGCCAGATGGTCGAGGATCATCTGCTGGTGTTCCGAATCATCAATGCGCCAGAGGATCGGCGTTCTGCCGCCCTGCACCAGATGCGTGTCCGCAATGTCGAACACATAGCGCAGCTTTGCCCGTGGGCTGGCATCGTCCAAAAGTGCAATGCCTTTTGCGCCACGGTTTACCCAGCGGTTCATTTTCTTGTTCCAGACTTCCAGCTCTGCACAGGCGGTCGCATCAGGACGCTGGGCATGGATCAGCAGAGTATCTTTGAACGAATAGCGGTACAGCCGTGCCGCCACATCCAGATAGTTCATCCAGTCTTTCGGAGAATTGCTTACCCACCGTGCGTTCTGCTGGGCAAGTTCCCGAATATCATTAAATTTTGCCAACCGTTCCCTCCTTACTTCTTAACTGGTGTTTTCGGAAATTCAAGACTGTACTGCGCCCTGCCATTTTCTACCCGCATCACAAGGTCTGCGTCAAAGGTCTTGTTCTTTTTGGCAGAGTAGAAGTCTTTTTCATGGGTGCGTCCTTTCTTCAAAAGGTCAGTTGCCATCTTCTTCGTGAGCGTCTTTTTCATGCTGGAAAGGTATTTACTTTCTTTCCAGAGGGCGAATTTGCACTCCCGGTTAGAGCAGTAAAAGTTCTGCCTGCCCTCGCAGACGGGTTTGCCGCATACCGGGCAGTTCCCGATAGATACCTTATTATAAGTAGTCGATTCTTGCACCGTAGGAATCTGCCGGAGGTCTGCCAGCATCCGTTCCAGCAATCCACCGATGCCCTGCATGAAGTCAGCGGGCTTTGTTTCGCCCCGTTCCATCCGCAGCAGTTCATTTTCCCACTCGGCGGTCATGCTTGCCGATTTCAGGTAATCCGGGATATTTGCGATTGCCGTAACCCCCTCTGCACTGGGAAGAATCTGCTTGCCTTTGCGTTCCACATAGCCGGAAGATACCAGCTTTTCCAGAATCGCTGCACGGGTCGCAGGCGTTCCCAGTCCTTTCTTTTCCGTGTCTTTTTCAAACTCCTTGTTGCCTGCGGTTTCCATTGCAGAAAGCAGGGTATCTTCGGTAAATGCTTTCGGCGGGGAGGTAAACCCCTGTTTTTTCTCCGCGCTCACCACAGGAATCACCGCGCCCTGTTCCAGTTTCTTTGGGAATGCCACACCCTTGCTTTTTTCCTGCTCTGCAAACGGAACAGGCATTGCGGTATGTCCCGCCTGCAAAACATTTTTGTATTTTGCGGTGAATTTCCTGTCCTGACAGCATACTGTTACCAGAACATCCTCATAGATGTATGGCGGCTGCACCGCCTGCTGCATCTTCCAGACGATGAGAGCAAAGACCTTTTCTTTATCCCCGGACAGGCTGTTTGACTCTCGCTTGCAGCTTTCCAGTGTCGGCAGAATCGCATGGTGGTCAGTGATTTTCTTGTTATTGACTACCTGTTCCACCTTGCCAACCTCGCCGCTGTAATGTTTGAGCAAAGCTGTCATAGTCTGCTGCATATCTTCCGTGATGTACTGGCTGTCCGTTCGCGGGTATGTCACCAGCTTTTCTTCATACAACTCCTGTACGATCTTCAAAGTCTGGCTGGCGGTAAAGCCATAATAGCGGTTGGCTTCTCGCTGCAAGGTCGTTAAGTCGTACAGCTTCGGAGCGGACTGTTCTTTCCGCTTGCGCTCGATGCTGCCGATCACGGCACACTGTCCATCACAAGCTGCCTGCATGGTATCCGCATCCTGCTCCTGTGCCATCCGTTCCGATTCTGCCACGATGCCATTTCCCGTGATTTCCACCTTGTAGTACGGCTCTTTTACAAAGTTCTGGATTTTGCTTTGCCGTTTCGTCAGCATTGCCAGTGTCGGAGTCTGAACCCGTCCAATGGTCTGCCGTCTGCCGTATTTCTTGGTAAAGGCCCGTGTGCCATTCATGCCAATCAGCCAGTCCGCCTTTGCCCTGCACTCCGAAGCGGCAAACAGGTTGTCATATTCTGCGCCATCCTTTAAGGAATCAAAGCCTTGCTGGATAGCGGCATCTTCCATACTGCTGATCCACAGCCGTTTGACCGGGAGTTTGCTGCCTGCCAGACCATACACACGGCGAAAGATTGCTTCTCCCTCGCGCCCTGCGTCTGTAGGATAGTTCTCGGAGGTGACTTTTCTGACTTTGTTACTCGATGGCATCCAATGGGCCGATAAAGCGGTAGAAAATCTGGATTTTCTGGACGTATTCGCCATCGACCTTTTCCGCTTTGGATACCAGAATCTTGTCAATCAGCTGATGCAGAATCTTATAGTTCAGTTCGGTGATACCAGCGTACTTGCTGACTTCATCAATAAAATCCTGAATCTTGTCCAGCTGATCGTGTTCAGCACGGCCTTCCCGCTCGTACTGCTCAATCTTCTCGGTCAGTTCAGCCTGTTCTTTGTCGTAGCGATCTGCAAGCATTTGAAAACGTTTCTCCGGGAGAAGTCCCTTTGATACGTCCTCATAAAGTTTTGCATACAGGTCTTCGATTTCTGCGATTCGTGCTTTACACTGCTTCAAATCCCGTTTGTGCTGCGCCCGGTCAGAGGACACCCGGAGGTGCATCTGATTTGCAATCTTCTTCACAAGGGCTTCCCGATTGCTCACAGCGGCCTTTGCGTGTGCCTGAATGTCCGCAAAGACAGCTTCATGCAGAACACGGGCTTCCAAGTTGTGAGAGTCACAGGCTTTCGCACCATATTTCCGATAAGTGCTGCAACAATAAAAGGTCTGATCCAGAACACTGTTACGTTTGCGCCTGTGCTCGACCTTGACTAACATCGTTCTGCCGCAGTCTGCACAGCGGACGATGCCTTTGAAGATATTGTCGTAGTCGGTCTTATCGCACATAAAACTACTGGAACGGCTGTAAAGGATTCGCTGCACGTTCTCCCAACGGTCTTGTGGGATGATTGCTTCATGTGTATTCGGAACGATAGCGCGTTCTTCAAACGGAATATAACGCCGCTTTTTGGATTTCATGGACACGGTGGGCTTGGCTTCGTAGATGATGTGTCCGGCGTAGACTGGGCTGTGCAGAACCTGACTGATATAGGCACTGTCCCAATCATACATCTTTTCATCATCAATAAAGCGGCCAAACATCTCTTTCTTGTAGTAACACGGCTTCAAGACTTTTTCATCGTGGAGCCGCTTGGCGATGCGGTGAAGCCCCAGCCCTTCCTCTGCCATTGAATAGATATACTCAACAACGGGGGCGGTGTTCGGGTCGATCACAAGGTGATTGTGGTCGGCAGGGTCTTTCTGGTAGCCAAACGGTGCGCCGCTGGAGATATACTTTCCGCTTTTCTTGCGTGTCCGAAGGGCACTCTTGATTTTTCGGGAAGTGTCTTTGGCGTACATTTCATTGATGATGTTTCGGAACGGGGCAATATCCATCTGAGATTGCTCGTTGGAATCATAACCATCGTTGATTGCAATATAGCGGACACCGTGTTCAGGAAAGAAGATTTCCATATACGTTCCGGTTTCGATGTGGTTGCGTCCAAGTCGGGACTGGTCTTTGGTAATGACTGTTGCCACCTTTCCTTCCCGGATATCATCCAGAAGTTCCTGAAAGGCAGGGCGGTCAGAGTTCGTACCGCTGTAACCATCATCAACATAGTACTGGCAATTCCCGAAACCGTTGCGTGTGGCATACTCCATAAGCATTGACTTTTGAGTGCGGATGCTCAGGCTTTCGCTGTTTGAACCGTCATCTTTTGACAGTCGGCAGTATAAAGCAGTTACTTTTTTGTCCTTTTCCATGTGTACCTCCATAATGGAAAAGAGACCTCATCAATCACATTGTAGCGGATGCTGCGTGATGATGCAAGCCCTTTTCCGCAGTAAAACGTCCAATTAGCCAGCGGCGAGATACGATTCGGCAGTTTTACGAATTTCTTCTTCCACAAGCCGCTGAAAAAGCGTATTCATCGGCACATTGCCGATATAATGGCGTTCCACGATCAGGCGCACGGACTTCGGACTTCTCGGCGCACGTTTGCGTGTGGTGGGCTTCTTCTCAGATTTTTCTTTGTTCAAGGGCAGACCTCCTCATTCATGTGGTGCAAATACGGAAAGGAATGGATGGATTCTATTCGTTTTTCTCTTTTTGTTTTATTACGTTGGTTAGGTGAAAGTTTTCTTCGATACAGTCTTAAAGGCTGCTATACTGCATAGGAAAAATATCTTTTGCAGATGCCATTAAGAATCTGCATCACAGAATCGTGATTTTGGCGGTTCTTGAATCGTGAAAAACGCAGAACTATTCAACATTTGGAATTTTCACAAAGATGTGATTGGGCGAAGAAAACCGCGTTCGTCTGCGCTCAATCAATCCCGCAGCGTCCAATTCCTTAAGCGCACTGGAAACACTGACAGTGCTGCGCCCTAGCTGCTCAGCCAAAGAGCAAATCGTAAAAATGACAAACACGAATCCACGTTCATCTATCCAGAGATTTTTCTGCGAGAGTGTGGCACGGTCGAGTAGCAACACATAAGTCATTTTTGCAGTCTGACTCAGGTCAAGTTCCAAAAGGAAGCGTGGGTATGGGAGAAACGGCGGCAGCGGAGTTTGCGTGGTAAGATATTCTGAAATGTTGATCACCTCCAGCTGAAGCAGAAATCAGGAACAAAGAGTATGTAACGAGAATTGGTGGGTTCCAATTCTCCAGTCGCAGAAAAGCACGAAACAAGTGCTCAACTGCGTTAATAAGTTAAGGTCTCCCATATTGGTCCTCGACTTCCCTAGGAGTGGG
>ERZ773108.2507-NODE-2507-length-15539-cov-2.320847_pt1 | contig 15539 bp, 4 predicted proteins | sample MGYA00580570_ERZ773108 | MGnify/ENA primary metagenome ERZ773108 (study PRJEB29015, sample SAMEA2737840) | human gut metagenome | biome: human gut; feature: human-associated habitat; material: faeces | place: China | collected 2012 ...
TTCCGTTGGATTTGGTGTTTGATTTCCGTCATTCGGTTTAGGCGAATTCGTCGGTTCAACTGTCGTTATCGGTGTTTCGGTCGGAGTCGGTGTAGGAGTAGCTGATGATCCTTTATTTCCGCCGCCTGATCTCTTCTTTGTTATCGTTACATAATACTTATGTTCTACACCATATTTGTTTTTCACTGTGTAGACAACAGGATTTTTTTCTGAATCTGTAAAGTCCTGCGCACCTTTTGGCGAATAATCGTCACCGTGTATTTGCAAAACAGGTTCAACACTGTTAAGCTTTGCACTTGACTTCAACACCAATTTTACATTATCGTCTTCATACTCTGTTTCACCGTACTGTCCGTCAACAGTCAACCTCTCCAAATACGGATCATCACCAACACGTTCAATATGTACCGTATAAGTTACATCTTCATCGGCTGCCGATGAAAGCGTATACTTAACAGGATTGTCCAAATCGCTGAAATCCTGCGCGGTATCGGCACTCGGTGATATTTCATCAGCGTCAAACGTGATTTGCGGTGTCACAGATGATAAATCATAGATATACGGTGATGATATATATATATCCGTACCATCTATCTTCGTTTCACCCTCTTGCACATCAGGCAATGTAAATTCAGTTATCTTACGAGTTGTACGTCTTGGAACTGTGATTTTTGTTTCACTTGAATAATTTGTATCAAAACCATCTATAACAAATTCAATTCTGTATTCCTGCTCACTTTCAGTATTGTAGTTAGTAGGAATATTAAGAGTTGCTGTTGCTGATTTATCTTCAAATGAAATTGTTTTTCCTTCTATCTTTGCACCACCGCTTATAGGCACTGCATACACCTTTACATCTTCAAAGAATATACCGTTCAAGCCTACTGTTACAAGTCCGCCCTTAAACGTTACCGGTGAAGTATAACTTACCTCGTTAATAGTAGGTTTACCATCTCTTGAAATATGTACAGTGTATTCTCTGTCCACATCATCCGCCGCCGATACCTTGTATACAAGTGACTTTGTTTCGTTATCAAAGTTCTGCTCCCCTTCCGGCGCATAACTGTCACCGTCAATTCTGAGATTCGGTGTAAGCTTGCTTATGTCAGTATCATACTGTACTTTTACATAAACATCCTTATCCTGTATGTCAGCACTGCCAACTTGATTTTGAACATAGAAATTAGTTATAGTCCTCGTCTTACGTCTCGGAACTGTAACAGTTTTTAGCGGAACATACGATACATTTTCAAATCCGTCAACATCAAATACCAATGTATAATTCTTTGAATTTTCAGTATCATCATTTTCAGGCATTGTTATACTTGCAGACGCACTTCTGAAACCGTCCGTTACATCGCCGACAACTGCATCATAGCATTCAATCTTGCTATTTCCGTCCTCCGATACGGCATAAACTTTCATACTTTCGTTGAAAATACCTGACATTTCAACCTTAACATCACTGCCCTTAAATGTTTCGGGAGCATTCGAAACCGATACACTTGTTATTGTCGGCATACCCGAACGCTTAACTGTTACAGTATATGTTTTTGAAACACCTCCGTCACCTGTCACGGTATATTGTACAGGATTTGTGAAATCCTGTGTTCCCTTTGGTGTGTAATCCTTACCGTCTATATCAACTTTAGGCGTCAACGCCGTTAAATCAGTCGTATAAGGCATATACAATGTTATTGTATTGTCGTCATCATTGATTTCGGCGTCCTTAGTCTGGTTGTTAATTCTAAAGCCTGTAATTCTACAGCTTTCTTTACGCGGTACTGTAACAATTCCCGACAAACCGATTTGCTGTTCTCTGCCGTTAATCGTTATTTTAAAGTCATATTTCTTATCCTCACTTGTATCATTTTGAGGTAATGTAACTTTACCGATTGCATGACCTCCGTAGCCGTCATATTCAAGCATTACCTTTTGAGTTTTTCCGTCACCGCGAGGTACTGCAACAACCTCCATTGTATCCTTAACCTCATCATCTCTTAAATACGGTATAAACTGACCTGTTATATCAACTGTTATATCAGTATCATTAAATGTTTTAGGTTGATTTATGTTTACGTTGTTTACCTTTGCAACGCCTTCTCTCAATACATTGATTTGATATACATTTTTTGTTCCGTCCTCTGCAATGACGGTGTATTCTTTTGTACTGTTCAAATCCTGTGCGTCTGTAGGTGTATATGATACACCTGTATGACTTACTTTAGGTATTACATTGTTTAAATTCGTGTTGTACGGTACATACAAGTACAACTTATTTCCGTTTCTTGAAATTTCACTTTGGTTTTCCGAAACAACAAAATCTGTCAATTCTTTTCTGTTCGACTTTCTTTCCGGAACGGTAAGCGTTGTATTTCCAGACAAATCCTGTTTTTCACCGCAAGCACTTACAGATAATTCATAAACTCTCTTTGTATCATTATCATTCTTCGGAACATTAAGCGTAGCAATGTAATTACCGGTTTCGTCAACCTGTGCGATTGCAGTTGATATACCGCTTCCTTCAGATTCGCCGCTTACAAGTTTTGCACTTACGGTAATTGTTTTTTCATGGTTTAGTGCATTTGCCGCATTATCAAGATTATCACCGTTAATCCGAACCTGTACTCTGCTTTCCGAGTTTTGTTTAGGGTCTTCAAACGTTATGCTGTTCACTTGAGGTGCTGCCTGTTTTTCAACATGAACAGTATAATCCTTAGTTGTAACCTTATCCTCCGCTGTAACCGTATAAACTACATCAGATGTAAAGTCCTGCTCTGTAGCCGGCGAATATGTCGCATACATATCTTCAAGCTCAACATTCGGCAGCAATGATGTAATATCCGCGTCAAAAGGCATTGTAATGCTTATATTTTTACCTTGTTCGCCCGATATTTTTGTATCGCCTATTTGATTATTGATTGTAAAATCATTTATACCGATAAGTCCGCGCTCTTTTCTCGGGACTCGTATAGTTGAATTAACACTTGTTTGTTCGGTATCGCCGATTTTAGCTTTTAATGTATATATTTTATCCTCTGTATCGCTTGTATTTTCAGGAATATTGATTTCTGCCGTATATGTATCAACACCGTTTACAAGGTCATATGTTGCCTCGACAGGATCAAGTCCGTCATCAGAATAAATATATACCTTTCTGTTATTCTCGTTTTCCGCATTCTTTATACTGCTCAATGCACGTCCTATTATTTTTACCGTAACGGTAGAAGCCGCACTTGATGTTGGGTTTCTAAGGCTCAGAGATGTAATCACCGGAGTTGCCTCTTTATATATCTTAATCATATAATCGGCAGTCGTTGTACCGTCTTGAGCAGTTACCGTATATTTTGTTCTCGCATAGCCGTTTATATCAACAGTATATTGTATCGGTTTACCTTGGTCATTTGAAATTCTTCCGCCGATATATGTAAGTTTTGAAGGCGTATAATAATCTTGATACTCATGATCATATGGCATATAGACCGTGATTGTATGACTGTCTTCCGATTCATAAATTGTACTTTGACCAGCTGACCGTCTATTTCAAAATTCGTTATACTGCACACACTTTTATCATAATCGACTATTAAGTTATTTTTAAGTTTTGTTTCTTTATTCTTAACATCATAATATACTTCATAGACAACAGGTTTTTCTGCACTTTGGTTTTCCGGAAGAGTTATCGACGCAACATAATTGCCGTCTGAGTCTTTAATAACGTCACTTTCCAAAACAAGAGGAATATCCTCCAGGCTCTTTACTCTTATTTTAACGTTGCCTATAATTGACACACCTTTAACAGTAAAGTCAACTTTACCGCCTTTATTGTCTTTTTGCGAGCTGTCATAAGTAACCGACTCTACATATACGGAATATAAAATTCCTTCTGCCATTGCACTGTCAACTTCTATTGTACCTGAATAATCATCTTCGCTATAGCCTACACTCATATTATATGAACCGTTAGGAACCATTAAGCACAATATATGGTCGTCGCCAATATAATAATCTGTATCTTCATATGTACAAATATTTTCTGTTCCCTTTGCACCATTCAATGTTGCTTTTACTTGATAAAGATTATCTCCGTTCGCATTTTTAACTGTTGATGTACTGTTTTCGGCAATATTAATATATGTCTTGCTGTCTGTAATAAATTCACCGTCACCACCGACTGCAGTTCCGGTAACAGCCGTAAGATTTGTCGGTACACCTGTTATTGTCAGCTTCGTATTCGCCTCGGTATTTACTGCATTTGCACCTATTCCGCCTTGAACATCAAGCAGATTGGCAAGTGGATTTGTTTCTGTTGATTTTATAGTAGGCTGTGGATTGTTTGAATATGAATTTTTTACAGAAATGGCATTACCCATCATTGATCTTAATGTACAGTTACCGTCTATTGTTATATCAACATTTCCCATAATATTTATCGGAGTAGCAGAATTAGACATTTTTATGTCAAGATTCTTCAATGTAACAGGCGGAAGTTTCGTTGCCGAATCAAGGTTAACTATATTTTCTGTTGATGTTCCCGTTATTACATATCCTAAATCGTTGGTTTTATATTGTACACCGCCATAGGTTACATAAAGATCAGTTACATAAACACTGCCATTTGAAACATCATAAACATCGGCTTGCATTTCGGTATGTTCTGAATCCACAGTGAGATTTACAGTATATGTCACTTCACTCTTATCATTACCCGTTATTTTATACGTTGCTGATGTTGTATTATTAAATTTCATTGCATCTTTTTGAGTAAATGCACCGATAAATTCTATGTTAGGTGTAATGTTTTTCAATATGATGTTATAAGGTACTTTTACAGAGATTACTCTGTTCTCATTATCTATCACAGTATCCCCGATTTGACCCGGAATTTTGAAAGAAGATACACTTATCTCTGTATTGTTTGTACAATTAAATGTATTCTTTGACATCGAATCAACTTTTGAATATCTGTAATATGTTGTACCGTTTTTATATACACGAATCCATTGATTTCCGGCATTTGCATACAAATACAACTTACCGTTTTTGTCTGTACGTGTTTTTATTTTCTTTTCTGCACCTGTATCATTATCTGAAACAAGTGAGTATTCAACATCTTGCTCATCTGTTATTCCGTCAATCGTTGTTTCTACCAAATACTGATTATACTTAGTTGCAGGAATTGTTCCGGAATTATTAAACGCATCAAATGATGGGTCATTATTTGGTGTTGTTCCGAGAGTTGCGTCTACACTTCCGCCATTGATTGTAATCGCGCCGTACGGAGTCTTATTTCCACCGTTACCGATGCCGTAGCCTGAGCCGTTACCGACAGCTTTAACATAACCGCCGTTTACAATGATATTTCCGCCTCGGCCGCTTGTTCCCGATGCACTGCCTGTACCGCCTCCGATACCTGCCGCATTACTTTCAGAATCATCATCGGCATATGCGTAAACATTACCGCCGTTTATAAGTACGTTGATACCCGAACCGTCCTTACCGCCTCCGATACCGGCACCGCCATTTCCGCCATAAGCATATACAGTACCGCTGTTTACAGTAAATTGCTTCATATCTCCGATACCGGCGCCGTTTGCAGACTTAAATGTTATAACACCGTCATTATCGCCCGAATCTTCAACAATAAGTTTTGAAGTAGCCGTTATACCTCTTACCGCCGCAAGATTTACAGATTGTGACTCAATTTTATTTGTGCCTTTCAGTCTAAGGGTCAGTTCAACATCGTCACCTATCGTCAATGCATTGTTTATAGATGAACGAGATAAAATATTAATATTATCTAAAACAATGGTAGGATTTGCACCCTGTACCACTTCAATTACATTACTTGTTTGACTTGTTGATTGAACTATATATATTTCCATATTCTTTGGAATATCATAGCTTGTTGTACCAACCGTAACTGTTACCATATCGTTATTATCATTGTTTTTTGTTATTTTGATATTTCCTTTTGAAATATCAAACTGCGATTTATCATCACCCGTCAAAGAAATATCTTTTGAATTATTAAAAATATATCCATTTAAAGTTGCTGTTACCTTAACACGAATTTTATGAGTTCCCTGCTTATAATGTGCAACTATATATCCGTCCACAACTTCTGCCAAATCACTGCTTATTGCTGTTTCATTTTCGTCAGCTGTTGTTAATGTATATGTACAATTAAGAATATGAGTAGGATAAGTACAGTCACTTGATTTTTCAAAATCAGTTGTTAATTTGATTTTTGTCTGTCCGACAATTTTATTTACAGTTATTTCATCAGGTACAGATAATTTAATTGATGAATTTGCATCTGTACATGTACAGTCTGAACCCGAATATTCTGTCAGTGTTGTTTGGTTTTCTATATCGTCTGTACGATATATTTTACCGGCATATGTTACGGCATAGCCTGTTGTATCTTCTGTTACATATACATACAGCTTTGCTTCGCTGTCTGTTACTGTTTTCCATGAGCCGACAGTAACTTCTTTATTTGCCATTTCAACTGCATCCGGCATTGTCAGAACTACTTGTTTAAGTTTATTTCCATACTTATCTTGAACTTTGTCATAATCTGTGCTTCTGAACGTACCATCTACACTGCCGCCGTTTATGTATATATTATTTACACCAAATTGTTCTGTTGTGGGAGTCATTCTTCCCGGTCCTATGGAATAAGTCATCGAAGCATCGGCTGTTGCTTTAATATATCCGCCATTTACGATAATCTCCGCATTAGACTGACGCTCCACACCGCCTATGGCTGTTCCGTATCGTCCTGCACTCGCATTTATGATACCGCCGTTTATTTCTATTGTACATCCGCTGACATTACCAGATGTTTTTACACCTCCGCCTATAGCTGTACCTTTCATTCCTCCGACAGCATTAATAGTACCGCCGTTTATTATAATCTTACCATGTAATTGATATAGATTCGCACCGATTCCCGATGCTTGTGCAGTACCTGTTACATTAAGAATACCATCACCGTCAACAGTCAAAATCGAATAATCCGACTCTATACTATTTGCTGCAACATTAATACCTGCCTTACCGTTTTTTTTAGCAATAACGGTATTTGTGCCGTTTATGTGTAAATTAACAACTGCACCGGATTCAATTATAATAGGCGAACTTGTTGCAGACGTCATCGTTACATTTTCAACCGTCAAATCCGCCTTTACACCTGTTTTTACCGTCACAGTATTTGTAACATCAACAGAACCGATATAATATGTACCGTTTGTATTAATTGTCACATCACCGTTTTGTAAATCTGAACTTAGGTCTGTTCCGTCTGTCATAGGTGCAACATCATTTTTATTTATATTTACAGTATCCGTTGAATTATCCAACGGTACGTTCGTAGCCGCTATATTTTCTTCCGTACTTTTTTCATTCGGAGATGAAGTTGCCAAAACCTCAGTCTGCTCCGAATTGATTTCTGTTTTGATTTCATCAGCCGACACCGCAAAATTCAATGTCGGTAAAAGCATTGATAAAGCCAATATTATAGAAACCGCTTTTCTTTTCATTTTAATTCCTCTTTTCATATATCTTAACAATGTATAGTTATCCTTATTATATATTTTATAATACCACAAAGCACTTGAAATTGTCAATATTATACACTGAAAACGACTGTTTTTAACACCGTTTCTCAATATTTTTAACAAAAAAGAGTTATGACAAATCAACTCCAAAATTGTTTCATCATAACTCCAATGTCAAATTATAACCAAGGATAATAAGCTTCCAATCTTACAGAGAATCTGTTTCTGATTGCATTAACATCATTATTGTCAATCCTGCCATCCTTGTTTACATCCCAAATACGCGCTTGTTTTACGCCGTTCGCATCAGCATCCTTACCAACAAGATTATTTGCATCAATACCGTTTACTGCGCCGTCACTGTTGACATCACCTATTCTTCTGTCCACAACTAACAAATATCTCTCCATAGTTGAATCGTTGATTTGATATGTAACCTTATACAAGCCTTCTACTCCGGATACGGCACTGACCGTTCCTTTTATAGTATCAGATGTCGAACCGTCATTTATATTCACGCCCGGATCAACAAATTTATCAAGACCGCTTGTTATTACAGTATATTCGTTACCGTCTGCATCAATGTTATTTATAGGATTATATGTAATATCGGCACTGCAGTCCTTCGGCAAATAGTTTTCACTGAATTTGTGATTTGCCTTTAGGTAATCCAACGCTTCTTTCTGCCATTCCGCATCATGCGTCGTATCCTTATAAATCATAGCAGCCGGTGAATTACCCAAATTAAATGTATATGTAACATTAACAGTCATTGTTGCACTGAAAGAATTGTCTAAAGTATAGTTGCTGTTTGCAAGTTCAATTACTATATCATACACACCTGCATTTATAACACTGTTAAGTTTTGTTTCTGTATCACGTTTAACGTATTTTACGGAATACAAATCCGATGCCAAAGCTTCAGTCGGTGTAACCTTTGCGGTATGTTCCTTACCGTCATAATCAACTACATTGTCTGTAACCGTAAAATTAACTGTTTTCGGCGTAACCGTTATTGTTTTCGATGATGTTTCATCTGCAATATAGTTGCCGTTCGGGAAAGTAATTATTATATCATATACACCGACATCCGTAATTTCAGTCAAGTCAGTTTCTGTACCTTGCTTACGGTATGTTATTGTATATTTACTGTCATCATACGGTGCGTCAACCGTCATATTCGGTTTGTGCGTCTTTCCGTCATATACCCAGCTTTCATCCGTTGTAAAGTGACCCGATTGCGGACTTATTGTAAGTTTATTATCATAATCATTTCCGATTGAATACACTTTATCATTATCAAGTGTAATTTTTATCGTATAAACATCTGCATCGGTCGGATTTTCTACAGTTTCACCCTTTGAATTAGTATATGTAACTTTATATCCAATATCTGCGGGATCGGAAGAAACAGTTGCCTTATGACCGTTTCCGTCATATGTAAACGATGTATTTGTTACCGTAAAGTTTACATTTTCACCTATGATTTTAATTGTACATTCGTCATATATCGTTTCATAGTTAGGGTTTGTTGTATGCACCCTTGCAGTATATATACCGCTTGAAACAGGCACATCGGTTGTGTATTCACCGCCGTTTCTGCTATACTCAATAACATATCCTGCCGCAGGCGGTGTTACCGTTACGTCAGCTGCCGTAAGCGGGTGAGGTAATTGGTCATATTGATATTCTTTGTCACCGCTTAATGAAATTGACGCACCTTGACGTTCAATTTGAATATGCGTATCACCCTCACGTTCCGATATGATACAACCCGATACATAAACATCAATATAATATGTTCCGGCATCTGTTACAGACGAAAGATTATCTTTACCGTATCTTATAATCGGTACAGCGTCTGTCAGTTCGCCACCGTTCAAATCATAACATTTAACTGTCGCTGTATAACTGTTTCCGTCATATATAATATTCTTGGGAGCAGTTACATTAATCTTGATAGATCTCGCTCTTATATTAATCTTAAATGTAACATCTCTGTATGTACCGTCTACATTACTTATACGGATATTCATATTAGCATAATATCCGGCACTTGTCGGAGTACCCGTTATTGAACCGTCCTCGTTGACAGTAAGACCTGTTGGTTTAAAACCCGATATAAATTCAAAACTATATCCGTCATTGCTTCCGCCGCTCATTGTTATTTGTGCTGAGATATCAGCGTATTTTCAAACGATTAGCAAGAGGCATAAATAACAAAGCCTCCCCCATAGGAAGCGACGTTGTATCTACACTAAATTCAGCCGCATGAGCACATACACCTGCCATAAGCATTGCTATCATTATAATCAAAAATGCAGATATTTTTTTCATTTATTACACCTCTTTTCAGTTAAATCAATTACACAGCTTATTATTTTAATTGTTATTGCATTTCCGAAAGCATTGTCCAAAGATACGGACAATGCCATTGGAAATGCAATAACACAGGGCGATAACCGCCCTGTGTCATTACATTGCTTTATTTATCGCATTTATTATAATTCGATATTTATTAAGCAGCAGGAGTTGCTTCAGGAGCTGTTGTCTTTTCAGGAGCAACAGTTTCTTCAGGAGTTACTGTTGTTTCAGGAGCAACAGTTTCTTCGGGAGCTGCTGTTTCTTCCGGTTTTACTGTAGGAACTACTGCATTTGCGCCAACCATTCTTTCATTTACTGCAAGAAGAATGTCTGCCTCTGCCCAGTGACCTGCAATGTCATTAGGAGTAAATGTTACGATTGGTGTTGATTCTACAAGAACTCTGTTGATAATTGCAACAGCTTCAGCTCTTGTTAGCGGTGAATATGGACCGAATGTACCGTCTTCATAACCTGAAACGATATTCTTGTCAGCAAGAGTTTCAATGTAATCCTTAGCCCAATCATTTTCAGTTACATCTGTAAAGATGCCATTGTATGAAATCAAATCATATCTTTGAGCTCTTGCGATAACTGCACTGATTTCGCCTCTTGTGATTGTATCCATAGGTCTGAATGTACCGTCTTCATAACCGCTTAATACATCCTTATCTTCAAGATAACCGATGTACTTGTTGAACCAAGCGTCTGAATCAACGTCAGGGAATGATGCTTGATACATACCGTCAGGTAGATCGTCACCATAGCTTAGTCTTGCAATCATAGCTGCAAGTTCGCCTCTTGTGATGTTGTTATTTGGTAGGAATGAACCGTCATCATAACCTGAAGCGTATGGCTTTGTATATTCTGTGTTGATTACAGGTGCTTCTGTCGGCTTAACTGTTGGTACAGGTGTTGGTGTTGCTGTAGCTTCTTTAACAGTTACAGGAATATTCTTAACTACGCCGTTGACCTTAACCTTAACAGTTGCTGTACCCTTACCAACAAATGTGATGTTACCGTTTTCGTCAACAGTTGCTACATCTTCATTTGATGATGTCCATGTTGGTTTAGCTGTTGAGCCTGTTACAGTAGCTGTAACTTTAATCTTATCACCTACAACACCGGAAACAGTATCCTTATCAAGTTTAATTGATACGCTGCGTCCGCCGCCGCCGCCACCGCCGCCGGCTGTTTGAGACATATAAAGTGTAGTTTCTGTTGAAAGTGTGAATGGATATGTAATAGCTGTCTTACCTGCAAGATCTGTGAAGTATGCCTTGAACTTGCTTGGCTTAGCTGTAAGAATCTTTGTATTAATATCGTTATCACTTGTTGCTGATGTCTCGTTTGTATAGATTTCAGCAAGTGGGCTTGTTGAAGTATTTACTTTGTAAACTACAAGGTGGTTCTTGTATGTTGTAGCGTCTGCTGTTGATGCAGGAGATGCTGCAAGTGTTTCTGTAGCCTTATATCTTGCAGAAACAGTATATGCCTTACCATTTTCAAGACCTGTAAATGTTGTTCCTGTCTGCCAATCTGTTCCGTTAATTGAGTATTCAATATTATCACCCAAAGGATCTGCTACAACAATGTTGTTTGTCTTTTGGTCAACACTTACTGTTGGAGCTACAGGAGCCACTTGTGTACCTTGAGTAATCTTACCTGTTCCTTCAACTGTCTTATCAGCAGCTATTTCTGTACCTTCATCATTAACCAATACATAGTTGCCTGATACATCTTCTGTACCTTCTCCGACCTTAGCGAACTTAAAGTCTGAGAATGTTACCTTTTGAGCGTCACCAACTTGTTCTGGTGTTGCAAATTCAGCTTTGAATGTTAGCTTAACCTTATCAGCGTCAGCTGCTTCAATAGCACCTGTTGGTAATGTTGCTGATGCATTTACATTATCATCACCATATGCTTTTGATGCCTCAAATTGGATTTCTGAAAGTTTGATTGGTTTTTTCTTTGCTGTTAGAGTAATTGTCTTAGTCTTTGTTACTGAGCCTTCTGTGTATGATACTGTTATTGTTGTATCTCCATAAGGAAGCTTTGCTTCATCATTAAATTCGTTACCGGCTTTATCCAATAGCTTGTAGTTTGTAACAGGAGCCTTTGTTGCCGAAGCACCTGTACCATATACTGCATTAACTACCAAACCGCTAAAGTTAGGTTTCAAATCAGGATATGTGTATGTTACATTGTCAGGACCTGTTACTTCGATATCTGACATAGCGTCTTGAGTTACGCTACCCTTAACAATTACTGTTGCAGGAGTGAATGAATAGTTAGCTGCATCTGTACCTGTAAGAGCCTTTTCTGTAACTGTTACATCAGGAGTACCCGGTGTCTTTACATCATTAACTGCATATTTATATGTAAATGGAAGTGTTACCTTATCTCCATCAACTATAGATGAATTATTATCCTTAGTTAGTACCAATGAGCTATCAGCAGTTACATCAGCTGTAGCATTAGGGTTAGCCTTAACTGCAGGAACTTTTATAGCATCAGCACTAACTGTAAGAGCCTTTGCTGTAATTGTTGCAGCTGTCTTAAGTGTACCGTCAGCATTAATCTTATCTGTATCCGGTGCAAATGTGTACTTACCGTTTGTTTCCGGTAGTGTAGTTGTTAGTTTAATCTTCTTATCTGTGCCTACATTTTTATCTGTATATGCAAATGTACCTGTAACTGTGTATGAGTCAGTACCTACAAATGCTGTAGCTGAATCCTTAATTGAAATTGTAGGTAGTGTTTGATCTGCAGGAATAGTTAATCCGCCATCATATACCTTTGTAATTGTTGCGTCTGATACTGTGTAGTAAACTGTCTTTGCAGCTACAGTAATCTTAGCTGATGAAGTAAGTGTTTTACCGTCATAGATAAAGTCAACTGTCTTGCCTTTCATGGCAGGAGTTATTACTGTATTAGCATCAACTAATGTTTCACCGATTTTAACTGTAATACCGGCTGCTGCCAAATCAGCATATGAGATTTTGCCTGTTGAGTTATCATCATATGTAACATTCAACTCAAGGTCATCTGTCTTAAGCTTATCGCCATATGTATAAGCTGTCTTTCCACCGCTAATTGTTGCACTCTTAATCTTCTTTGCACCAAGTGTAGCAACTGAAACTACAGATTGTGTATTGCTACCTGCATTTGTGTAAACAACGTAAACCTTGTGATTACCATCAAGCATAGCTTCTGTAATCTTTGTGCTTGCTGTTACAGCTGTTGCTGTCTTAGCTTCTGTTTCGCTTGTTGCAATTACAACTTTGTAATTGCTGTCAAAGTTATCATATGCTACATCAGCACCTGTTGTTTCTGATGCTTTCTTAGCTTTTACAACGATACCTGTTGGGTCGAAGTTATCATCTTTGTTGTATGATGTCTTAGCAGCATTGTTTGTTGATGCTGAAATTGTAATATCATCATAATCTGATGTTACTTTAAATGGTGCACTCTTAACTGTTGTATCAGACTTAAGTGCTACTACAAAGTAGTTGTCGCCGTGAGTATATTTGTCTGAATCTGTTACTTGTGCAAGAACGTCGCCATCAGCATTAGATTTGTAAATTGCCAAGCCATTACTGGCATTTTCAAAGTTTGTAAATTTAATATCAGTAACTGTGTCGCCATTATTCTTTGTTATTTTAGCAACCAAATCCTTGAAGTTAATTGCTGTACCGTCATAAGCAGTTGTAGGAGCTCCGCTTACTACTTCAACCTTTGTAGTCTTAACGTCGCTAACTGTTAATGCACCAAGGTCACATATGTAGTTACCAACGATTGCATATATGTGCTTACCGTTCACTGCTGATGTAAGTGTTGTAGGAACAACTGTCAAGCCTGCATTGTCTGCTGCTGTAATACCTGCTGCACCATACTTATATGTAACAGTATCACCTGTGCCAAGGTCTTCGTGTGAACCATTGTTGTAATCAAATTGCATTGTAACACCTGAATCAAATGTTGCACCTACATATTGAGTACTCTTAAATGTACCTGATTTAACAGAAATACCTGTCTTCTTAGCTGCACCTGCAGGGAATATATCTACAACTGCATCTGATGCGGCTGTTCCTGCAGCATTTGTGATATTAAAGTAATTCTTTAAGTTTATGCTTGGATCGCTTGTCTGGTCGTTAACCCACATATATCCTTCAGCGATAGAAGGGTCGCCAAAATTAAGTGTAAATCTATCACCTGTTAAATTACCTTGCAAAACTTTTGTACCGTCTGCCGGTATAGCTTTTACTTTAAATGCAAATGTAGCTACCATCACAGGATCATCACTTAATGTAGTATTAGTCTGGAACATTCTTGTTGCAGAAATACCTAATTGTGCATATGGATTAGATTGATCGTTCAAACTAATCTGCATAACAACGTCTTTCAAGTTAGCAGTTGATGGCAATTTTGATGGTTCTCCACCTTGCGCACTGCCGCTAACTTTCAAATTCGGCATAACAGTTGCAGCATACAATGTACTGTCATCTACCTCTTCTTCATCATCATTTAATATTCTATTTACAGGATAATTCTTTCTTACTGTATTGTTAAAAATATTAGCTGCTTGTGTGACCGGTTCTAATATATCAGCATCATAAGTCATACTTGCAACGAAAATGTTAAGACCGCCTTCCGCTGTACCTTTCTTTTCCGGCTTTATTATATCAGCAACTTTAGATAGATTAGATAATTGTACACCTACCCAAATATAGCTTCCTACTGTAATGTCTGAAGGTTTTGCTTCTGTATCACCAGGGTAATTACCTTTTGTTGCTTTAGCTGATTTACCCAAATATACATAAGACATATTTGCTCTTGAAGATGATACAGCTCCTGCATTAGACGTATCATACGCATATGCACTGTTGGGTATAACTACAGTAGCTATAATCATCTGAATTGTTATCAAAATTGATAAAAATCTTTTTAATTTCATATTATCCTCCTATTTATTAGTCCAGTGTTGTATAGAATTCATCAAAACCCTTTGTCCATTTATTCTTCAAATCTGAAGCATCATTACTGTTGATCAAAGGAACTGTTGTTATATTAACATCCGCTGTTCTGAATGCAAACAAATTACTTCTTGATGTTAAAGTTGTCCAGTTGTTCTTTAAGTCAGAAGCATCATTAGCATTCAATAATGGCAATGTTGTTAAAGATACATCTCCATGTTTTGATAAGACAATTACCGGTCTAATAATATTTAAATGTTTTGTTGATCCATCAGTCAAATCTGTATATTTAATATCATACTTTAATTCATATACATCAGGTCTATAAATAGCTCCTGACAAATCATATTTATTTACACCGTCAATTAACTTCTCTGACACATTTACCATTGTTCCTTCATCAGCAGTATACTTTGGCACACCTGTAGAAATCTTTCTTAATGTCAAAGATTTTGTTACATTTGGAGATGCTATCTGAGCACCCGTCTGATCATACACAACAAGACCCGGATCGGTAAATTGTGCTGCTTCATATACAAATATCGCATCTACATCCGTATCATAGTTTTTAGTTTGACCTTCCCATGCTGATGCAGTATATTTCAATGTAGTTTGACCATTTGTCGGTACAAGACCG
>ERZ773108.2509-NODE-2509-length-15524-cov-7.843817_pt1 | contig 15524 bp, 16 predicted proteins | sample MGYA00580570_ERZ773108 | MGnify/ENA primary metagenome ERZ773108 (study PRJEB29015, sample SAMEA2737840) | human gut metagenome | biome: human gut; feature: human-associated habitat; material: faeces | place: China | collected 2012 ...
TGATTCCGCTTACCCTGCTGCTCCCGCTTCGTTTCGGAATTATGGGAGTATTGCTTGCGGGACCTGTTGCTGATTTTTCAGCGTTTATGCTATCTGTTGTACTGGTGGGTATAGAATTAAAAAAACAAAAAAATGACATGTAAACAACAGCCCTATGTGAAAACATTCTTTTTCCGCCGTTAAGTAATCAAGAAGCAAAAACTTAAAAACCGTTGCGATAAATTCGAAGTGATAGAAAAGTTCATAAATTTATGTTATAATATTTTAACTAAAAACGACAAACCTGGAATTTGCAAAAGAGAATAATGAGAATTACTTAACTGATGAGGAACAGCACAAAATCATAAAAAAATACTTCCTTACCGTACTAGCTGTTTTGTTAGTATGCACATTCTTGGCGGCGTGTAGTAAAGAAATAGACACTGTGACGAAATCTGCAAACGAAAAGAAAAGTAGTATAATCCTATCTTTGACAGTTGTATGAAAAGGAAATCGCTGTAATCCCAGCAAATATAAGGGATACAGCGATTTTTTGCGTCGTTTCGTTCTTTAGTAATTTATTCTTTACCTTTACTTTTTTTCTGAATGGTTTTCAATTGACTTTTTGTGATAAACTGGTAGTCTGTGTGGAAACCACAGGCATCATGTAAACCATCTGTAAGCTTGGAACGTTTATATAAGGGGATAAATCCCTGCTCCTGAATTTCGGCAAAGTTCATAGATTTTAAGGTGTCCAGAATCTCTTCACAGGTATATTTGTAATCAAGTTTTTTCTCTAAAATCCGGTAGGACAGTAATGCAAGAAAACAGATAAGAAAATGTGCTTTGATCCTGTTTTCGTCCTGAAGATAAACTGGTCTTGCAGAAAAATCTGTTTTTAGAATGCGGAAGCATTCTTCAATCTGCCATCTTCCTTCGCTTACTTTTAAGATATCACTTACATCATCATCTAATAAATCTGTGCAGACAGCGTACAGACCATCGTACAGAGCTTCATTTTCTACCTTATCTTCATCCAGGTAATGGTGTATGTTTGCTGCCTCACCATCAGCGGTAACAGCTTTGGTTCCGATAAATCTGGCTGGATCATTCGGATTTTTCCTTTGTTTTTTTGTATTCCCGGACTGAATCATTCTTTCGGCACGTTCTACCTGGGAATCCCGTATGGATTTCTGATAACGTGCGTATTTAGGTGAATAAGTAATAATGAGTCGCTGATGGAGTGTTTTTGGTGTGTAGGGCTCCTCTTTGTAATATAAATCTGTGTCATCACCTGAAAGCTCTGTGATATCTGTCAGCTTGTTATCGGTTACCCTGCGGAAGCCACTCTTATCTAATGCCCATGTTTTATCTTCAGCCGGAAGTTTTTTGATGGACTGGGTTACAATAAACGCTCTTTCACCCATGTGATTGTAATTGCGGATGCTTTCTGAACCTAAGCCCGCATCACTGCAGTAAATAAATTTCTGACATCCAAAGTCCTGAATAACCTGCTGTTCTAATGGCTTTAAAGATTTCTGCTCATTCGTATTGCCTGGAAAAAGTGAAAAAGCAAGAGGAATGCCGTCACCATCCATAAACATGCCCATCTGTATAATCGGATTAGGTCTGTGTTCTTTGCTTTTCCCATACTTTTTGTCACCATCTTCCTGCTCAATCTCGAAGTAGTAGTTAGTGCAGTCATAATAAAGAATCTTATCATTGCGAGAGCCTATGAAATGGCTGTTTTTATAAACTTCTGACTGGATGAAATCACACTCTGTCCCAAGGACATCCAATGCACGATAGACATCGTGGAGCTTATATGTTGGGTGTTCCAAAAATTCAGCAGCTGTTTTAAAAGATGAGCGTTTGCTTGCCGGTTCCAGAACTCTGGCGTAAATAAGGTCAGAGAGAATCGCATTGATATCATACTTGAATTTATATTTATCTCTTAGTTTTCGGCAGATTTTGTTCATTTGCAATCCGTAATAAATGACTTGAAGAAAGAGATAACCGCCTCGATAGAAGCATTGTTTATCATAATCTAATTGTCTGTCGGCATGAAAGGTAATCTGTACAGATTTTGCTTTTTGTTCTTTCTTATATTTTTCTGTTTCGATTCTGGCTTCTTCCTTTGCCCAAAGCATGACATCGTCCCTTGTAGGACCATGTTCTTTTAATAATTCATTTAAAGTGCCGAGTTTACGAACAACAACCGAAGAACTTTTTCCTACGCTGTTTTTGAAACTTTTGGTGATATAAAAGGATTCTGAATTTTTTGATTTAGTCGTAGTTATTCTCATAATTTCTCCGTTTTTCTTTTAGTATATCATACTTTTGAAGTAATTACCACTAATTACTACTAAATAAAGCAAAAAATTTGACACAAAAAAAGCAGGTTTTATGCGACCTGCAGGTACTTTTTTCATTATTCAACTGTCAAACTCCCGGTTCTGGATGATCCGATTTCTTCTTTTGATACCAATAAAAAGTATGCGATAATTCATAGAATGTTTTCTAAACAAAATTGATTTGTGTTTAGGAGGACAAAGCGGCAGATATAATGTTAAAAGTAGTTGCGTGCGCACGCATATTGCGTTATAATACTGGTGGTTAGGAGGAATATATCTATGCAACTATTAAAATGGCTTTCCGTAACAGACCGATTTTACAAAATCTATTTGGATAAACAGCTTGCCCCCTTTGGAATCAACAACAGCCAATATATGTTTTTGATTAAAATCTGTCGTTCGCCTGGCATTTTACAGGATTCTTTAATGGATATGTTTTATGTTCATCCGAGCAATATTGTACGGACAGTTGCGGCATTAGAAAAGCAGGGAATGATTATGCGTTCCCCAAATGATAAGGATAAGCGGACGTGTAAGCTGTATCCTACGGAACGTGCGCTGTCTGTAATTGATGAGGTACAGACGGTATGTGAAAAGACAGAAGCTCTTTTATTGCAAGGTATGAGCGAATCCGAGCAGAACCTTTTTATGGATTTCTTAATACAGGCGGGCAGAAATATCACATCGGAACTCCATATAGAGAAAAAGGGGGAGGAGTTCAATGACTGAAAATCCTCTGGGCTATGAAAAAATTCCAAAGCTGTTGAAAAATTTTGCTGTTCCCAGTATTGTGGCGTCTCTTGTCGGCTCAATCTACAATATTGTGGATCAGATTTTTATTGGTCAAGGGGTCGGTTATTTGGGAAATGCAGCAACCAATGTTGCCTACCCGTTTTCTACCATCTGCCTTGCCATTGCACTACTGGTCGGAATTGGCAGTGCTTCCCGTGTTTCCCTCTGTCTTGGACGCAAAGAGCCGAAAGCTGCCGCCAAAGCAGCGGGAAATGGTATTGTTCTGATGGGAATTTTCGGAATTATTTATTTGCTGGTTGGAGAAACTTTTCTGTCTTTGCTCCTAAAGGCATTTGGGGCAACGACAGATGTATTTCCATATGCAAAGCAGTATGCCAGCATAACATTGATTGGAATGCCGTTTCTCATTGTAACGAATGGTATGAGCAATTTGATTCGAGCAGATGGAAAACCAAAGTATTCAATGGTCTGCATGGTTGTGGGAGCTATTATCAATACCATTCTTGACCCCATTTTTATTTTTGTTTGCGATTGGGGAATTGCCGGCGCAGCTTGGGCAACAGTTATTGGGCAAATTTTTTCCTTCATACTCGCACTCCGTTATCTATGGCGTTTCCAAACAATCCATTTTGAAAAAGAGTCGTTTTTATTGGACATCAAAGAAAGCATGAAAATTTGCAGCATGGGAATCAGCAGCAGCTCAAACCAGATTGCAGTTACCGTGATTCAAATCATTCAGTACAATTCGTTGACTTATTACGGCGCATTAACAAAATATGGAACAGATATTCCCTTAGCTGCTTGCGGAATCGTTATGAAAACAAATGCCATAATCCTTGCGATTGTTGTAGGAATCTCGCAAGGGACACAGCCGATTATCGGTTTCAACTATGGAGCAAGGCAATATCATCGGGTACGGGAGGCTTACATGCTTGCAATAAAGTGGAATCTTGTTGTTTCCACTATTGCTTTTATCGCATTTCAATTTTTCCCGCAATCTATCATTTCGCTATTCGGAGATGGGGACGAGCTGTATTTTGAATTTGCTGTTTTGTTCATGCGTACCTATCTTTTCATGGTGTTGGTAAATGGTGTGCAGTTGCTTTCTTCCAGCTTTTTTACCGCAATAGGAAAATCGTTAAGAGGTGCTCTGTTGGCATTAACAAGGCAGACCTTTTTCTTGATTCCGCTTACCCTGCTGCTCCCGCTTCGTTTCGGAATTATGGGAGTATTGCTAGCGGGGCCTATTGCTGATTTTTCAGCGTTTGTGCTATCTGTTGTCCTGGTGGGTATAGAATTAAAAAAACAAAAAAACTCGCTTATAATTTAAGCCATAGCATATAGCTATTATCCACAGCTACTAAGCAAGTGTTATCAATGGAGCTTTACAAGATGCTCCCGTACCTTGTCACCATCATCGTGCTCGTTGCCGTTTCCATGCGCAAAAAGCGCGAGAACGAGCCGCCTGCCGCGCTAGGACTTGCATATTTCCGAGAAGAACGATCGTTTCAAAGCTCCACGGTGTTTGCCGTGGAGCTTTGTTATTATGCGTTGCTTGCGGCAACGGGGCGTGTATTTATGCCGCAAGGAGGTAAAAAACATGTTGTCTGAAAATTTGAAAACTCTGCGCAGGCAGAAAGGCTTTACGCAGGAAGAGCTTGCCGCGCGGCTGAACGTAGTCCGCCAAACAGTGTCAAAGTGGGAAAAGGGAGTTTCACGCGGTTAAAGACACGCAGCCCGCGCTTATAGGTATAGCAGCGCATGAGGTGGTGCTCATGCGCTGCTATGCGTTCAGCTGTTCAGTTTATTCGTTCCAAGCTCTTACCTGTGCCTCGAGCCAGTTGCACCAGGCGTCCACGCCCTCGCCGGTCTTGGCGCTTATCGGGAATATCTCGATATCCGGGTTGCGCTTGTGCGCGAACTCGCGCACCTTGTCCATGTTGAAGTCGAAGTAGGGAAGGACGTCGATCTTGTTTATGCGCTCCTCGTAGAAATCCGAGGCGTATTTCAGCAGCTCGGGGTCTATCTCCTTGTCCAGGACGACGAACTCAAGGATGCCAGGCAGCCAGGGCCAGCGGCGGTATTTGAGCACGCCGGACAGCGACGAGCACATGATCAGGCCTTTCATGCTCATCTCTTCAAGAGTGGAAGCAATTTCCTCGACGGTCACGTTGTTCGCCTCGGCTATTTCGTCGAGCGATTTGAAGAAGGGCTCGCACATCATCGCTATGCGGGCGTCCTCGTCGGAGCAGAAATGCAGCAGGAACTGTACGCTTTCGCTCTCGTCGTTATTTCCCTCCTGACCAGGATAGATATTATCCAGCCAATCAGCCCATCTAATGAGATTCGGGTATTTGTTGCTCATAGTCATTCCCTCCGTATTATTCATTATCCGCCTATCGCCGGAATCTGAAATCAAAATACGCCTGTGTTAAAAAAGTTGCAATACCGCCTGGGAATGTTCTATAATAGCTACAAAAAAGGTGTTAAGCGTTTGAACACACGCCCTGCTTGTTTGCGGAACGCGCGAACATTTTTTAGAATTTGTACCGCGAGGAGGGACAAAAACCGCTATGAGTAAACCCGTGGATGTGAGGAATAAATTGGCGGACAAAGCGCTTGAGCTGTTCAACGCCAACGGATATGAAAAGGCATCCGTAAACAGTATCTGCGCCGCGGCCAACGTTTCGAGGACACGTTTTTATTCTCTGTTTTCCGACAAAAAGGACTTGATTATGTGGACCATGCGCGACGCTTCTCTGGAAAGCAATATTGAGCCGTCGGAAATACTTTTTTTGGACAATGATTTCGAGCGCATGATATACATTTTTGCGCTGCACACGCCCATGTGGACAAAGGACAACGTCAACTACTGTAAGACCCTCCTGAAGCTTGAGGTGGATGAAAGGCTGGGTATCTTCGATTTTGTCGACGCTTACAATGAACTGTACTACAAGCTCTTATCCAACTGCCAGAAGAACGGCATCATAAGGAACCTTGGCAAGCCGGAGATTTTGGTGAAATATTCTATACAAATCGCTAAGGCGACTCTCCTGGACTGGTGCTGTTCAAATGCCGCCTTCGACTTCCACGAGGCTGTAAGGACGGGCATGGAAGAGTACTACGACGTCGCTCCGGCTTACCGTAAAAGCCGGTAAAGCAATATGCAGCACAATGCCCGGCTCTGTTTTGGAGCCGGGCATTGCCATGTTGATTATCGTATCTTTTTAAAGGGTGTGCAAGAACAGCGCCTTACTATGCTTCAGTTCAGGCTGTAGCCGAACTTGCTGCCGTGGAGGACGGCTTTGTTTATCTTGCCGGTGGCGATGGCATCGCCCGCCTTCCAGACGCTGGGATGGCCGGAAGCAAGCAGCTCCTGCCACAGTGCGTCGTTGGGCTTCACGCCCACGGACAGAACGATCACGTCTGCGGGAAGCTCCTTCACCTCGCCGTCCTTGGTGCTCTCAATGAACAGCTTGCCGTCGGCAAATTTCACAACCTTGTTATTATAAAATAGGGCAACACCCTGATCGTTGCAGTGGCGGACCTCCAGCAGCGCTTCGTTCTGATAGCGCATATCCAGCATATCCACCGGCCATTCGGGCAGCATATCCACCACGGAAACCTGATTAGTGCCCTGACGGTTGATATACAGCGCAGTCTCCAGCCCGGTAATGCCACCGCCGATGACAACGACCTTCTTGTTTGCAAACTGCATGTCGTTGGCAAGCACGTCGTGCGCCTGAACCGTCTGTACCTGATCCAGCCCCTCGAGTGGGATGGAAATGACGTTGCTGCCGGTTGCAACCAGAATGGAATAGGGTTTGAGAGCCAGAACCTCCTGCGCCGTGACCTCCTTCCCCAGCTTCATCGTGATATTCAGCTTCTTTGCCATGGACTTATAATAGTCGATAGCCCACTCAAATTTGCCCTTGAAGGGGGGCTTCTTTGCAACATGGAGGTTACCGCCGATCTCATCGCGTTTGTCGAACACCACCACGTCAAAGCCGCGCTGTTTGAGCGTGACCGCAGCTTCCATGCCCGCGGGGCCTGCGCCGATGACCGCCACCAGACGGCCGTCCCCGTCCTGAACGATGGGGCGCTTGGAGCCTTCGCGCAGGGCAAAGGGGTTCACGGAGCAGTTCGTCTGCTCATAGCTGAACGGATTGACATTGAAGCAATTCATGCAGGAGATGCAGTAGCGAAGCTCATCCTCGCGACCTTCGGCACACTTCTTTACCCATTCGCGCTCAGCCAGAATGCCGCGGCCCATGCCGACCATGTCGCACTTGCCGTCATTGATGATCTGATCCACGAAATCCGGGTGACGGATGCTGCCGGTAGCTACTACGGGAACGGAAACAGCATTCTTGACCATGGTAGCAGCAGGAACCTTCCAGCCTTCGGCACGATGCACATCGCCGGACATAATATCGTCCTGATGATATATTGTGCCGCCGGCGGACACTGCAATCATATCCGCACCGGCCTTTTCCAGATAGGGAGCGACCTCGGCGGCCTGTTCCGGCGTGATTCCGTCGTTGCCGTTGGGACCTTCACTCTTGGGGTAGTCAAAGCCCTGCATTTTCACGGAGATGATTTTATCCGGTCCGATGACCTTGCGGATGCGGGTCAAAATCTCCGTGGCAAAACGGGTGCGATCCTCTACCTTATTCCAGCCGTACTCATCAGTGCGGTGATTGAACAGAGGAGAAATGAACTGGCAGGCCAGATAGCCATGACAGGTTTGGAACTCGATGCCGTCCGCACCGGCGGCCATAGCACGCTTGGCAGCGGCCACAAACTTGTCCTGAATGGCGTGGATCTCGTCCTTCGTCAGCTCGTCCACAGTCTTCGGATCAATGCCGGAATAGTTGGTTGCGCCGGGATGCCAAAGCTGGAACAGGATCTTTGCGTCGTACTTATGGGCAGCAAGCACCAGCCTGCGAAGCCCGGGGATAAAGCGGTCATCATAAATGCCCGGCTGCAAGGGCAGCACAGAAGGCCACTCCGGGTCTACGATCATTGCGCCGGGAACAAGAAGCCCCACGCCGCCCGCGGCGACCGATTCCACATAGGCGATGTCTTTTGCGGATACGCTGTCGTCGAAATTAGAAATATTCTTTGCCATCGCAAGGAACATCACTCTGTTTTTCACGGTCTGATTACCGATTTTAATAGGCTCCAAAAATTTATGGCTCATGATGTGACCTCCTTATACAAACATGGCTTCACCGGAAGCGCGGACAGTCAGCTCACTGATATTCACGCCCCAAGGCTGGTCAATGGCGTAAATGATGTTGTCCGCCAGAATAGACGGAGAAAAGTCAAAGCAATGGATGCTCTCCGTGTCAAGACGATCGGGGATCGCCAACCCCATAAATGCGTCAATGATTTTCCCGTAAATGCCGGACAGACCTGCATTATAATCTACTTCTGTAGAGACCAGACCCGTATTTGCCACGGATGTGGGCTTGATGTTGGTAACTTTGATTTTCCCGCGGGATTCTACGCGCAGGCTGTCGCCCAGCATTCTGACGGCGGCCTTTGTCACATTATAGACCCCGCAACCGCTCACGGGATAGTTGCCGAGGATGGAGGAAATGTTCACGATATGTCCCTGCCCCTGCTCAATCATCTGGTCATAGACCGCCGCGATGCCGTACAGTGTACCATTGATCGCGGTAGCAATGCTTTGCTCCCATGCTTCCATGGCAATTGCGTGTTCGCTGTAATAGGCAAGCGGCATTGTGCCGGCATCATTGACCAGCACATCAATGCGTCCGTAGGTGTCCACGGCGAACTTCGCCATGGCATTGACCTGATCTTTCACACGAACATCGGTCTTGATGTAGGAAGCCTCGCCGCCGCTTTCACGGATCTCCTGCGTAATTTCCCGGAGCAATTCCTCACGCCGCGCGGCCAGAACGACCTTTCCGCCCAACTCGGCGGCCTTCTTTGCGGTCTCTTTGCCGAAACCGCTGGAAGCGCCGGTGATGACAATGACCTTGTCTTTTATGTAGTTTTCGGTTCTATAGCTGTTCATCGAAACACCTCCTAATCAAATGACAAAGGATTCGCCTGAAGCGCGCACGGTCAGATCACCGATGCTGACACCCCAAGGCTGATTGATGGCATAAATAATATTGTCCGCCAAGACCTGTGGATCAGGATCGTTGTAGGTCATGCTGTTGATGTCATGGAAATCGGGACGCAGCGGAGCCTCTTCTACCCAGTTGCTGAGGATTTCAAGGGGGCCTGCCACTGCGGGCATCATTGCCATCTGATCGACCACGCTGCTGGAAAGGTTGGTCTTCATAAAGCCGGTGGGCTTAATGGTCGTGACCTTGATTTTGCCCTGACACTCGCTGCGCAGAGATTCCGCCAGATACTGCACGCCCATCTTTGCGACCTGATACACGCCTGCGCCCGCAACGGGGAAGTTGGCGTAGATGGAGGAGACATTAATCACCTGTCCCTGTCCCTGCTTGATCATCTGGTCATAGACGGCGGAGATGCCGAAAATAGTGCCCTTGATGCTGATGTCGATGCACTGTTCCCATTTGTCCAGCGCCTGCTCATGCTCACTGAAAAAGGCCAGCGGCATCGTCCCGGCGTTGTTAACAAGCACATCGATCCTGCCGTAGGTATCTACCGCGAATTTAGCCATTGCGAAAACATCGTCCTTTTTCGCCACGTCTGTTACGATGTAGCTGGCCTCACCGCCCGCCGCCTTGATCTCCGCCACGGTCTCCTTCAGCTTCTCTTCGCTGCGTGCCGCCAGAACGATCTTGCCGCCCATCTCTGCGGCTCGCTTTGCAGTCAGCTTGCCGAAGCCGCTGGAGGCGCCGGTGATAATAATGACCTTGCCTTCCACGTAGTTTTTCTGAATGTAATTGCTCTTGTATGTCTCCAATTCAATTACCTCCTGTCTGATTGATTTGTTGTGCGTCATGACTCACACGTTTGATGTGTTAATTTTAAAACAAACATGGGGCAAAATACATTCACAATCTTCCACTTTTCTGTATTAGTTCATAATTATCCTTTTTTCTGAATTTAATTCTCCCGTTTTGAGCCGTTATCAAATCGTTCATTTCTTGTATTTCTGCAAAAACTGTGTTAAAATTTTATTATGCTAACAGAAACTGGGGGGGTACCGTGAAAGCTCTGCCATCAACAAAAGAGAGATTTGCATTGGCTTTGAGGGAATTGCTTGAGAGCAACTCCTTTGAGAGTATTTCTGTCGGGGATATCGTGGGGCTCTCCGGTCTTAGCAGCAGGACGTTTTACAATCACTTTCGGGATAAAAACGAGTTGCTTGCCTATCTCTATCGGATAACTGTCGAGCCTCTGTGGTATACGGATGGGAAGCGAAACTCTCTCGAAACGTTTTTTACTTGCTGCAAGGACAACTTTCTTTATAACGGCACCCTCAAGGGCTTCGGAAACGCTCTATCCTATTACGGGCAGAATGACCTGCGCTCCGAAATAGAAAACAAGGGCGTTGAGGATCTTGTAAGGCTGCTGAAATGGAACCATTTTCCGGGTGCGATAACGCCGGAATTGAGAGAAGTGCTCCGTTTCTTCATGTGTGGTATTACGCGCTATTTTGAAAAGTATTATCTGGATTCCAAAACCATTCAGGTCGACTGGCTGTATACCTTCTGGATCAACTGTGTCCCAGCCTATTTGGCTGAATATCTAGTAAAAGAGCCGGAATAAATCTTTTCCGCAAAACTTATGATACCTCGGTACATGAGATATCGAGATATATTGAGAGAGACAAAAAGAAATCTGTTTTTTCCTCATGAATGCGTTTCACGGTGAAACGCATTCTTTTGACCGTAAAACGCCATATCTCACGGTGCCAGTCCGGCAGCAGGATAATAAGGGCCTATCGTCAACAGCGCATGGTAGAGCGCTGTCAGCCGATAAGCCCTTATTTTCTTTCTGTATGTAGTTGTCGATCCCGGTGAATCCCGCACATAAGCCACATGCCCAGAGTAGGTCTGCATCTTTGGCGTGGGGCTCATAAACCATCAAAAAGGAAGCGCATTGTCGACTTTAATCAAGGAATCGATTCCAGACTAATTACAGAAGCCAACATATAAAGCAAGCGGAGGCCATCGATCTCCGCTTGTTCGTTACCCATATACAATCTCCTGTGAATATTTACGACAGCCCCTATCCATACCCGCAGTATACCGGCCCAAAGAGGATCACTTCCCTGTGAAGGCATTTCAGAGTCAGCGTTTTTCGCCCTCTTTTGCCGCCTTCTCGATGCTGCGAATGGTCTGCAAATATTCCTCCTCCACGGGAGAAAGATTCTGCACCTGATATTTCCTGTATTCCGCCTTTGCCTGCTCCATCGCCTGCGTGTGGCTTACGGTTCCCCCGTCGGTAAGCAGGGCTTCTCCGGTGGAGGCAAGGATGCGGTCCAGGTTCTCTACATAATCGCTCATGCACATGGGCCGGCGGCGCATCGCCTGAATTTCCGCAAAGTCAAAATATCCGGAAACGAGATTGTTCAGTATCTTCAGTTCGTCCGCAGAGAGATAGTTCTTTGCAACAGCAATATCCTTCGCCGTGGGAAAATCCCCGGAAAATGCGGTAAGCCCCATAAATGGCTTTTCGGCATCGGCTCGCTCAAAAATCACCTCTGCGGCGGTATGGCCATGGGCGGCATAGTGCAGCTTGTTCTGCACCATTTTGAAAAAAGCCACCGACTCGGCGCTTTTGGGGTCATAGTCCACGCTAGTAGCGTAGAGGTCGAGGACCTGACGGTACATCACCTTTTCGGAGGAACGGATGTCCCGGATGCGGTCAAGAAGCTCCTTCCAATAGCTGCCGCCGCCGAGATTCTTCAGGCGCTCATCATCCATGGCGAAGCCCTTGATCATGTACTCCTTCAAGCGCTCGGTAGCCCAGCGGCGGAACTGCGTTGCAATGGAGGACCTGATGCGATAGCCCAGAGAGATGATCATGTCCAGGTTATAATATAGTCTTTCGCGCTCCACATTGCGATTTCCCTCGCGGCGAACTTGTCGGAATTTCCGACAGGTTGAACTTTCGTCCAGCTCACCTTCGGAATAGATGTTTTTGATGTGCTCAACCACATTTGCATGGGAAGATTGGAAAAGCTCCTCCATCTGTGCCTGTGTCAGCCAGACAGTTTCATCCTGAAACCGGACATCAATTTTTGTCTCGCCGCTTTCAGACTGGTAAATGATGATATCGCCCTTGTTTTCATCGTTGAGGAAATTACTGCTCATTTTTGTTCCCTCCCGGCTTTTCGGTGGCTTCAGCAAACGCTCGGCTTATTGTTATTATAGTATCACAGAATCGGCGTTTTTTCAACAGACGCCAAGGGAATGATGCCCCTGTGCCTCTTTTTGAGAAAACAAGGGAAAATGTCCGCATCAATCTCTCCATTTCTGCGCCTCCCAAAGCATATCGATATGCCGGCGGGATTTTCGGTTTGTGTTGTTGTAATCGTCTGAGCAGAGCCAGTCGATGAGATAGCATTTGGGGATCATGTACTTCTGCAGCAGCGACAGCGCCTTCAGCTTCCCCACGCGAATCCATTGGCAGACGGTGCGTCGGTTATAGCCTGTGAAGTCCACGGCGGCGGCCACATCCATCACATCCGGCAGCGCAGCCAGCTTGCTCTCATAGTAGCGCCGGAGCTTCTTCTCGTCCTTGGCGCACGGCGGTTGGATGCGAATTTTATAGGGCCGAACTATTTCGCCTCCGTATTTGTACCAGTTCTTCGGCGCTATGTATTTTTCCGGGTTGACCTCACGGTCGTTCATAAAAGCGATCACATCGCTCTTTTTGATGGCGTAGCAGCGGGTTTTCTTGCCGGTGAAGGTGTGGGGAATCAGGTTGAATTGGAGAAGATAGAGAGCCGTCCGTTTGCTGATGTGACAGGCGATCCGCATCTGCTCCTTGCTCATAATCTCTGGGTATCTTTTGAATTCCTTGGCGTCGTATTTCATAACGAAGACTCCTTTTTGTGTTTCGGTCCGAAAGGGTGCTTCGTGTGATTTGTTTTGAGCCGGTTTTTCTTGCATTTATCCGGGAGGCCGCTCGCAAAGCCATACCGGACAAGGGCTTTCTTCTTGCGTATTTTCTTGCCAGCGTGCAAAAAGCTGGTCGTTTTGGGGCATTTCTCATTTCAATTTGAACTCAGGTTTTTTCTGATATGGAGCTGGTCAATACCGGTCGGCGCGTCCAAAATCCGTTGCAGCACAAGGGCTTTCGCCGTTTCCAAAGCTGCCGTCACCGACCACAGCAGACACGGAAATGCCAAGTGCGAACAAGACTCGAAATCAGTTGAACCGCAAGGTTCCGTGGGTTCGAATCCCACCCGCTCCGCCAGAAATCACGCCAGTAGTCGGTTTTTCCGGCTGCTGGCTTTTCTTTTTCAGTTCTGTGCAAAGCCCAAGCCATTGAGCATTGCGTCAGCCGAAGTCAGCTTCGAGCTGTAATCCAGATGTGCGTAAATGTTCGCCGTAGTTGAGAAGTCGCTGTGACCAAGCCATTCCTGAATCTGCTTCATGGGAACACCGTTTGCCAGAAGCGACGAGGCGCAGCTATGCCGGAGATCGTGATACCTGATCTGCCTCATCCCCTTCGCCTTGAGCAGCTTCGGAAAGCTCTCTGTGACGTAGTGGGGCTTGATCAGATCGCCAATCTCATTGACACGTACATACTCAAGATATTCCTTGATGTAGCTGCGTCCGCACAGGCGGCGGTTTTCCTGCTGCTCTTCTTTCAGAGCAAGAAGGCGTTCTCTCATGAACGGAACAAGAGGCAGTGTCCTCATACTCGATTTGGTCTTTGTGGTGTCCGACGCAACCAGAACGCGCTTGCCGTCGAGATCACAGGAAGTAACCGTATGACGAATGGTGATGGTGTTCTGGTCAAACCTAAATTCCCACTAGAATTAACCTATACTAGAAAAAGTTGACGAATATGTTCACAATAGTCAGAAATTAGGAAGGCATTTATAACTTTCTTAATGAATTAGAAAAGCAAGGCATGTGCTAAATAGCCACACATTTTTTTGCGTGATTATTTTGTGAACTTTCAATTTCTAGCAAGCTGTTTCTAGCGGTATTTGCGTAATACTGTATTAACCGAGAACTTTTCAATGCTTGTATAGGATAAAAGTTCCGGAAATTTAGGGTCAAAGTCGATGGCATCCCATTTCAGACCGATTGCTTCACTCCGGCGCAGACCGTAGAACGCACCGAACAGAATCGGAAACTCAAGTTTGCTTCCTTTTGCAGCCTCGAAAAGAGCGTTGACCTCATCGGCGTCATAGAAACTGCCGACATAGCGGTCTTTTTTCGGACGCTCAACCTTATCCGCCGGGTTTACATCAATCAGGTCAATCTTCACGGCATACTTGAGAGCCTTGTGAATGTTGGCGTGATAATGAATGACCGAGGACGGGCTGACACGCTCAAGCTCACTCAGGTAAAACTCCTGAATGTCTTTTGCGGTCAGGTTCTTGAGCGTCACTTCCTTTTCGCGGAAGTACGGTGCTACAATCTTCTTAACCGTAGTCGAGTATGAAGCGAATGTCGGGACTGCAACCGAGCTTTTGATGATGTCGAGCCACTTTTCCATATAGTCCGCGAACAGAATGTCTCCGTTCATGCCCTTCGGCTCTTCGGGATTGAAATTGCGTCGTGCGTCCATCAGGATCGCTTCGGCGCGTTTTTTGTTTCCCTTCACAGTAAGCCCGGTGGAAATCCACTTGGTCTTTCTTTTTCCGAGAGAATCGGTGTAGTTCAACACGGCGTAGTAATATCCGCTTTTTTCGCGGAGATGTCCTGCTACCATAATTATCCTCCTTCTTTGTAGCAGAGACACCTACCTGATACCGTGCTTCTATTATACCAGAACCGGGTTCGAATTGGAGGACCTCTGCCGAACATTTTTTGTAAACAAATTGAGTCCAAGCATTACGCCGTGACTGCTTCTCCGCAACCGATGCAGAGAAACGTGAAAAGATGAGCCTTCGGAATACGATAGGCTCTGCCGACTTTGAGACAACAGATTTTGCCTTCCCGCAGGATGCGGTAGCCGGTCTTTGTGCTGATGCTGAGTATTTCGCACATCTGCTCAATGCTCATCACATCGGGATAGTCTTTTAGCATGAGCTTGTAGGCATCGCGCTGAGAAATGGTTGATGCGGTATTCACCCGTCTCACCTCCACAAGATTTGTTTTTGCCTTATCAGCAAAAGGATAGGCAGCAGTCCTTTTTGCATAGACTGCTGCCCATAGTTTTTGATGATAAAGCCCTTTCGGGCGTTTTCATATTGTTTATCCTTCCGGCATATTTGCAGCTCGCGCCCCTGCCGAATAGGGAATGCTGCGGACTACCAATGGTCAATCGGTATCATGGGACTCTCACCCCTCC
>ERZ773108.2512-NODE-2512-length-15512-cov-5.275603_pt1 | contig 15512 bp, 15 predicted proteins | sample MGYA00580570_ERZ773108 | MGnify/ENA primary metagenome ERZ773108 (study PRJEB29015, sample SAMEA2737840) | human gut metagenome | biome: human gut; feature: human-associated habitat; material: faeces | place: China | collected 2012 ...
CGATTCATCGGTTATATTGCATACAGCAGAAAGCGGCTTGTTTTTATGTGCTGCACCCTGATTTTCGCCATAGCCCAAGGAAATAATGATAGCTAATTTTTCATCGTTTTCAATTTTTGCCATACTCTTTCCGTGCGTCAGAGCAACCCAGCAGGTATTGAGACCGATCTCCTGTGCCTTAAGCACAAGTTTTTCGCCGTAATAGCCGGCTTTCTCCTGTAAATCCTTACTCTTCTTTCCCACAATGGCGATGTAATTCATACAGCCCGAAAACTTTCCGTAATGAGCCATCATGGAATTAAAACATGTCGGCTCGTCATAAATAATCTGGATGTTAAGGCCGCTTTCGGCATTGCACTCTGCGGCAAACGCATCAAGAATATTTCGCTTCTCATCCTCAATTTTTTTGTCGGTATATTGTCTGACACTGTGACGAGACTTCATAATATCTAAAATATCCATAACTATCAACTCCTTTGTTTAAGTGTTTAAACTAATTATAACATATGAATATAGAATAATTTCATTGGTAAAGAAAATCGAGACGAATAAACTTTTTACAGTGGCCAAATTATTTTAAAATTTGTTATTCTTGCTGATATTGAAGAGTACTTTTTCGTGCAAACATTATATATATGTGGTATTATGTACGGAGAATTATAATTTTAACCGCTGATCAAAAATGATAAAGGGAAAGGAGCGGCTTATGGAGCTTCGTGTTTTAAGATATTTTTTGATGCCAGCGCGGATTGTTGGAGCTTCGTGTCCATTCCACAAAGTGATCTGTAACCTCTATACGCTTTTTCCTATTTTTAGCGCGAGGCTCGTTGGGCCATCCCAAGGCGTCGCCGATCGCGGTACCCAGCATAGCTCCTTTACATTTTTCTATTCGGCTTGGTATCGGCATAACGAACCCTCCTCCGGCCAAACGCATGGAATTTCTTCCGGTCGGCGGCCGCTTTTAATCAGCGGACTCCAATTGGGAGTCAGCACATCCGGGGCAATATAAAGAGGAATGTGGGTCATATCGCACATCTTCAGCATTGCATAAACACGCTTTGCGACATCCTCATTTCCTAGGGCAATCCCCTTAATGAATCTTCGAGGAATATTATCCGCTATCAGGATTTCCGCCTGACCGTCCGTCGGACAGGCAGGGAGCATCTGCGGAGTACGGGGATAGCGATCGGAATTGAAAAAGATAGATTCAATCTCGTCCTCGTCCTCATTTATGTATGCCCCTCTGCCTCTACTTGCATTACACGGAGAGAATTTTATGCGTTTCTCTTTCAGTATATCCAAGTAAATGTATAAAACCGTCCAATCGTTAAAAATAGAATCATAATTTGATGATCTCGCAGATTTTAAAAACCAAGAATTGGGATATTCCACAGAACAGCACACAAAATCCAATTCACCATCATACCGGGCAGTGTCATTTGCATTTTTCGTATCCTGGCAAATAGATCCGCTTGCCAGCACACCCTGCTCAGAAGAAATGATATGCGTTAGGCTTTGAAGTTTCGTAAAATGGCAAAGTCGCGTAACGCCGCGAGACAGCAAAATGTCATACGCACTCATCACAAATTCTCTTCTCCATAGAAGTCATACCTGTCGGAATCCACTGGAAACAGCGAGGAAAGCGTTCCGTTGAAGGTCATGTAAAGCCCGTACCTGGAACGGGTTACGGCAACATAAAGGAGCTTTATTTCATCCGCATAAGCATCTTCCTTTGAAACGGCCCTTGAAACCACATCGGGATCGGGGAGTTTGTCCTCCGTTAAGTTTGGAATAAACACATGGTCAAATTCCATTCCTTTAACCGAATGGTATGTTGTGAGGTATACTTCCTTTTCATTTGCGTAACCAGGAGTGTCCTTATTAATTTCAACAGCATTACAGCCTTGTACCCTCAAAGCCTGAGAAAAGGCGCTGATGTCGGTCCAGTTTCTGCATACAATCACAGCAGACGCAATCTTTCCCCGATCAATCGCCTGTTGAACAACCCAAGACATCTCTCGTTCTCTGCTGGAGAATTTTACAAGAATTGGCTTTGGCCCTTCTGCGATTTGCGAAGTCGCTTCCACCATATCCCTGTCTTGCCGCCAGTACTTTGTTTCTGTAATAGCCGCGGCAAATGCCGCAATCGATTCGGGATTGCGGTAATTGACATCGAATCGCCAAATTCTATTTGTGGTAATCCCTGAATCACGCCAGGACAAGCGGCTGCCATAAATTTGCTGAGCCACGTCGCCAAAAAAGGTGAAAGAGCCGCCCTGGGCCGTAGCGGCTACCAGTGATTTGATCATCATCGGGGAAAAGTCCTGCCCCTCGTCCACAATAATATGGGTATATCTGCGCGCGCTGTCGTCCTCTTGCAATTCACGAAAAACATATAAAGCCAAATCATCCCAGTCATACCTCGGCTCATCTGTTTGGCGCAGTGTTTGATACTCCTCATACACTGCATAAATCCACTTCCGATTTTCGCGCTTAATATTTGAGGAAGCGCGGCCAATACGCTCGGCTTCTCTATACTCAGCGAGATTATTAAATCCAAACCGCTCTATAAAAGTAATCTCATCGACAAAGAATTCTCTTGGCCGTTTTAATGTCGATTCCTCTGGATGTTCCACTTTCAGTTTCTCCAAAGCCTGTCCTATATAGCACTCTTTTTGCTCAGGGCTCAAAATTCCATTCCATTTTGGCATTTTCCCACGGGCGTTCAAATAGCCGCGGGCAAAGCGGTGGTAATTTTCAACTGTAAGTTTTGAGGACTGAATATAGTCAATGCCCTTCATATATTCAACCAGAGCGCGATTAAAAGTGACAAGCAAAATCCTGCCGCTCCCCGGAATGTTGGCAAGATGACGGGCACGATGCAAAGCAATTGTTGTTTTTCCGCTGCCTGCCGTTCCCAAAACAACGATATGACCTTTTGCAGGGAGCGCTAAGACCTCTTGCTGTTTTCCCGTCAAGGTAATTGCCATAATCCCATCCTCCGATAAATCTTTATTATTGATCAAATCCCATAAATTGCTTCAAATCAATAGGGAATTATGGGTAGCAACATAAAATATAGTTTTTTAATGTCTGCAATACTGCTGTTTCTCTAGCCGAAATGTATCTATTTTCTTCCGGATAGAGGAACCTTCCTTTTGATGGGTTTAGGTAACCTCCTGTGGTGGTTGAAGAAACGTCATCTCACCGGACTCTCCCGTATACACCGTTAAAACCGACGCCCTATTTACGGTGACATTCGAGAGTAATAGTATGTATCATTTTCTTTCTCCTCTGTAGCTTATCTCTCGCACCAAACGAATCAATGCTAATCTTTCCAATGGGGCCAGCCATAGCTGGAAGTCTGCCGCAATTTCAGGATAAGCTCTCACGCCCCCGCCCTTGCCTTGTTTTACATACATTCCAACCGCATGAGTTGTTCGAATCCATAAAGAAGGCGTAATGGTCAGTGATGTTGTATGGGCTTGATGAATCAATTCCTCACAGGCCCTATCATCAAATTCCGCATTCATGTCATTCTCCCATTGACGAAGAAACTCCAATGTGTTGCGGCTACGCATCCAGCTTTGAATGGTATACCCAGGGGAATCCACTGAATATTGCTTTGCCAGTCCTGTCAATGAAACCATATCCTCACAGATTATGCCTCGCACATAACGTCGTATGATTTCAGTATAATCTCCAATCTTTTGAGCTGCCCGGAGTTTTTCTTCATCTAACGAGTCGTAAAAAGACTTCCTGTGCCTGTCCACCAAATCCTGGTCTATTATCTTCTTGTCGAGAAGCCGACTAATTGCGGACTCATATTGGAATGCCAAACGTATGTAGAGTTCACCGACTTCTTTCTCTGTCATGATCCCATTCTCCCTTTTTCTGCAAGTATATCAGAAAAAACAGGATTTGTATAGTCTCATCTTGTTTTGAGAGTAGGTGACTGATATCTGGTCGATTTTCTCGGATGTCCGTTTTTGTCATAATCCACATTACACCGGCGATCCCTTTCGAATTGAGCGTCCATATATACATTTACCCCAACAATTGGGATATATTTCTTATTGGCAAGGAGCTTATCAACAGCCGCCCTGGTCCATTTGGCGTTTCCAGTCGGAGAAGCTATGCCCTTCGCAAAGAGCATATCAACTATTTTCCCCAAACTGGCTCCTGCAAGATAATACTCAAATATGCTGCGGACAACATCTGCCCTTTCCTCATGGATGGCAATTCTCTCGCCAACCAAAACATAGCCATACGGGATCTTCATAGTAGTCTCACTTTCTAAAACATAAATAAAAGCAGGTTTGAAGGAGATTAAATCTCCTCGAATCTGCTTGCTGGCATCTGCCGATATGTAATTATAGCCAAATATGAATCGAGTTTTTATATAATTTGATAACAAACGGCAAAACCTGCGTATAACTATCGTTAAACGCAGGTTTTGTCTACTATGTCAGGCGGCTTCAATTCGGATATTTTTACTTTTGCCATTTGAAAATATCTATGTGCTGCAAAGAACGGCCAAGTTTACTTATCATCCATTTTTTTAGGTATATCCGAAGTCGTATCCTCCAGCAAATCAGTTATTACTTGATTGAGTTGTACTGCATTCTTAGGGGAGATGATCGGCATATTTGACTGTGACTCAATATCTTTTCTTGTCCGTCCGGCGACCTGACCGCCAGCTTTGGCAACTGCCAGATTTTCTTGGAAAGTCGTTGGCTTGCGATCTTTTGAGAACTGTGTGGTTGTTGCTTCCGCCAGCATATTCAACACCAACTCCAGCGTTGTCATGTTGTCCCGAAGGTTTTCCTTTTTCAAGCCTTTCAGGTTTTTGTACTGGCGGGTAGACATCCCCGACCATGCGCGCGAAATCTCGTCCGTGAGGATAGCGTACTCCACGCCTTTTTGTACACCACGGGCATCCCACTCATCTGTTAGCTCTTTGCGGACTTGAATGGCCTGCAGCCGTTGGTTGATCCATTCGCGGGTGTAACCTTTCTTGAGGTAAGTTTCCAGAGCACGGTCAATGGTCAACTCAGGGTCGATAGTTTCTTCGATACGCTCCCGGCCAACCTGTGCCAACCATAGCTTGAACGGCTCTGCTTTCGGCGAAGGAATAGACTGGATGATGCGGAGAAGCTGCTCGGTGTCAGCCACATCAGTCAAACGGCGCTTGCCGTCTGCAGCGGTCATTTTCAAAGCGTTACAACTTGTAACGGTTTCATTTCCCTCGTCCTTTAAACGCTTTTTAAGTACGCGCCAGTAGGTTTGAGGATTTGGACTGTCAGTCAGTACAGCCACCACATCGACAATGGAGAAGTACCATTCTTCCTTTTCCGCATCCCACGCAGTGCGAATGCGCTTGTCCTCGAACAGTTGGATTTTATCACTCTGGGCCATTTGTTTTCACCTCAACTTCACCTTCTTCTGTGTTCTTGTGGGGTTTATCCTCGACATACTGTAATAAGAAGCTGCCAATTCCGCTGAATTCAACGACTTTTGGCATCTAATTGAAACTTTTTGTTATTTGCTCATCCTATACTTGCCATCCAATTATCTAATTCTTTCCGTGCATTGGGAAGGTGAGCCAACACATGAGCTGGATTAACACAATACATAAAACACAAGACATCTCTGGCTGTACGTTGTTTTTCCTCAACGGTAAGATGACTAAAGAAACTCATCTCCGGTGCGCCCTGTACGGCTTCCTGCAAATGGCTCTCCGTGTTTAAAACCAATCTATACATAGAGTTTTGGAAATAAGCTCTTTTGTTCTGGTCTGGAATTAGGGCAAGTACCTGTGGATTCAAACTTACTTTATCGGGTCCTTCTTTAAATGTGAATGTCGAAAATGCTTCCAATACTCGCCTTGTCATATTGCCAATAGTTAGCTCCGCCGTAGGTTCAGGATTGCGGCCATATTCATAGACACATTTCATTAACCTCGTATATTCGTTATGTGACTTGGCTTTAAACGGAACTATTCTCTTATTCACAAGCTGGAATGAGCAATACTCCGCATGTTTTCCAACCTCAGCACAATTTGCGGAAACCTCATCCATGACTTTCTGTAAATCAAATATCACGCTCACATCATGCGACATCATAAGAACTTTTGTAGTCGCGCAAGCGGAAAGCATCTGGTTTAACTTATACCTCAAGAAAGACAAAATCCCAACACGATTTTCAACATCAAAACTTGAAACAGGATCATCAATGACCACGAACATCTCATCATGATACAGTTTTTGCAATTCGGTTTCTTTTGCAATCTCTGAAAAGAAGTAACATAGCGCCAAAGCATTTCGCTCGCCGCATGATATCTTATCTGGAAAGACATCTTTCCCGTTTACCGTTAGATGATACATCTGGTCATTTTCGAGGTGTAATTTTAGCCGGCTATCGCTATAAAAGATATAAGAAAGCGATTTGTTGATCTGCTCAACTGCAATCTGAAGATTTTTCCGCTGTGCGTCCAAGAACTGCTGCTCCTTGACGTGGTCTTCCCTTGCTTGAATTAATTGGTGTAATTCCTCTTCTGCGGTTTGCTTTGCAGATCTCTGTGATAGCAATGATTGATACTCCGTATAAATTACATAATGAGCAATCTCATCATTCAATTTCAGCAGTTCTTTTTCCGTAGTTTTCCTGTTGGTAATAACTCGGTTAAAGGATTCTCTCTTGATTTCTAATCTACCTAAAAGATTATTCAACTGCTTATACGCAGTTATCAAATCTTCAGAGCTGACACATTCTACCGGAGAAAGAGGGTCTGCAATTTTGCTCTGGATAACTTTATTGTAGTTTGTAATCAAGGCGTTGACGGAGGCTATCTGCAAAATAATCTGCCCAAGGAGTTCAGAATCCAATACACTATAGCACTGGTAATGCTCCGCCTCAATTTCGGGCAAAATTAGTTTTTTTAATTCCTCTCGGCACTCTTCTACTTCACGATTTAGAATATCCTCAATTTGCTGCAGAGACTTTGTTCGATGCTCTTCTGAAATCATCTGTAAGCAGGTTGGACAAATCTCGTGTGTCTTTACTGATAAAAAGCCCTTTGCGTTTGAAAGCACTTCTATTCCGAAGAAGTGAAGTAACTCCTGTTCACGCTCAGTCAGTATCGGCTTTTGTGGTACTTTCGCTAATAGCCTTTTTGCATCCTCTACTACTTTCTCTGGAATGTCAATGGCTCGAATTTCTGGAGCAACAGGCGATACAGAGGTTTCAATACTATCAAAAACACTAAATAATTCTGTGAATTTTTCTCTTGTTAATGTTTCGTCCTTTTGCGGGGTCAATTGTCCCAACCGGTCAACTTCTGCATCTGTAACTCGAGTTTTTATTTGATTTCGTTTTATTCGAATTCCACTTGTTTCAGCCCATCCACCAGATGATTGTAATTTTTTCGTTATTGCAGCCTTCCAGTATTCCGGGGAAATAACATCACTTACCAAATTAAACTTCTCAACATTCTCAGCTTTAGAATCAATATTAGCTTGAAGTTTAGCGATTTGCGCCTTCAGCTCTTCCAATCGTTTTTCGAGCTCAACTTGTTCCCCCAAGAGGACGATTGTCCCCAAGCCACTTTCCTGTACTTTAATATTGCGGGAAATATACTTCTCATCAAAAACAAAGATTTTTCCTGATTTCATTCCCGAGGACATTTTAATAATCGCCGCTCCTGCTGTAGGGTTCAATTCTACTGTCTTTGGTACTACAGATTCTGAGTATTCCCTAAATCCTTGAGCTATTGTGCTTTTACCACTTCCATTTGATCCATATATAAGTGCCACCCGATTTTTCTGCGGTGCATTCGGATTTTTCAACACATTTGGATGGACAGGAAACAACTCAAGTGATACAGCAGTATCAAAAAACGGAGATTTTATTTCTACTCCTGTCATGCTATCAATTGTTGTTGGCATAATATAGTCCTCCCATCTATCTGCCACCAATCATATATAGACCACTTATTTTATAAGTGTGCCGCCTAAATCAACCATAATGTATCAAGTTTTATCGTTATCCTTGGCTTTAGCGAATCAGTCAGGCTGATGAATTTATCTCGTTCGAGACTCCGCTAAACCTTGGTTTCTGTTCTATGAACAACCAGTTTGTTTTTCCATCCATTTTGCAATAAATTCTTTCAACATTCTCCTGCAAATTCGATATGAAACTGCAACCCAGCCCGATATTTGCTCATCGCAATTTTGTTTTATCCAGCGACAACCTTAGTAATTGCATCTTGAATTCCGGGGCAATCCACGAGGCAAACTCGCAGGCGATCATCGGATGGGCAAACGTTCCTCCGTTTTTTCCCTGCTTGGAAACGATGCCGATTGCCTTTGTTTGGTCAATCCATAACTTTGGTGTCAACGTAAATGAGGCGTTCTTCTTTCTCTTCGAAAGTTCTGCATAACCGACCTCACTATAATTCGGATTGTTCTCCTGTTCCCAGAGATTTAAGAATGCTAAAGTATTTCCATTTCTCAGCCAACTCTGTATCACATATCCTGGAGCATCCTCGCTGTGAGCTCGGGCAATCTCGGTCAGAGAGATATAGCTCTCATGTAAGGTTGTCTTCAGCTACAAGGTATTCCAGCATAACTCCAATTCCGTACATATCTACCAGATTCAGTTTCTTTGCCACACAATCACCTCGCAAGGTCATTGTAGCATAACTTTCAGAGTTGTAAAAGACAAATTAAATCTGAACCACAGCAGGAGACACATAACGCGTATCTTTCCTCGGTGCCCCATCCTTGTCGTAGTCAATATTACAGCGAGCAGCCTTCTCAAATTGCACATCCAAGAATTTCTCCAACCCGACAACAGCCACATATTTGCCATTAGAAAGAAGGTGATCTACCGTAGCGCGGGTTCATTTCAACTTTCCGGTTGGAGAAGATATCTGTTTTGAATGAAGCATATCCACCACTTTTCCCAAGCTTGCTCCTGCCATATAGAAATCAAAAATCATTGATACGATATTCGCTTCATCCTTGTTGACTTCAAGTGTCCCGTCGCTGATCAACTCAAAACCATATGGTATTCTCATGCTTTATTTCTCCTAAAAGCAAAAATTCCCATGTGTTACCCCATTCAAGAGATAAAACATAGGAATATAGATTATTTCATTTTCTCCCGTGCCGTTATTTTGCACAGTTTGCAGGCTAAATTTGTGTGTTTTCTCTATTAAAAGAGCAAAAGCTGTGTATAACATAAGTTATACACAGCTTTTGTCTAATTTGTCATGCCGTATCAGAATAGATTTCCCGTCTTCCGCAAGAAGAATCTCTTGATTCTTCGTCGAATAACAATTGGAGCATATGCGAGGCTTCCTTTCTGGCGGGCAACTGCTTACAATAGTCTTATTGCTTAAAAGGAGATGAGACTATGCCAAAAGAATATCCCGCTGAATTCAAGACCAAGATTATCAAGCGTTACCAAAAGGGAGAATCCATTCAATCGCTCAGTCAGGAATTGCATATCGCGCAAAGCACACTCTACGACTGGAGAAGAGAATACTGCTCCATCAAAACAGCAAATCGTACCTACACGCCAAAAGAGTTCGACACCCTTTCAAGGCGGCTGGAAAAGTTGGAGCATGAACTGGAGATCATTCGGCTCACTGGGTACATATCAAATGTGCCCTTGCAGAAAAAGCTGGTCTTCTTGGAAAGCCTCTACCAAAAGCCAGACAACCCGTATAGTGTCTACGAGCTCTGTGAAGCGTTGGATGTTGCCCGCGGAACCTTCTACAACCACATCTTCCGCCGAGCCGACCGCAGCAAGCGCGATCAAGAGCAGGCGCGGCTTATGCGGCTGGTACAGCAGGTTTTTGATGACAGTGCCCAGCGATTCGGCGCCGAAAAAATTCGCATCGCTCTGACCGAAAGCGGCATCCGGGTCAGCACCAAACGCATCGCGGCGATCATGCAAGAGCTTGATCTGCACAGCATCCGCCCAGACGCAAAAAAGCAATTCAAGAAGCGTCAGCAGTACAAAAAACAGAATCTACTGGAGCAGCAGTTCACCGCGGAGCGTCCCAACCAAATCTGGGTCAGCGATATTACATACTTCAAAATCAACGACTACTGGCTCTACTTTTGTATGATCCTCGACCTTTTCTCCCGCAGGGTCATCGGCTATCGGGTGTCCCGCAACGCAAGCACTCATCTGGTCACAAGCACCTTCCGGGACGCCTATCAAGCACGAGGCAATCCCATCGGGCTGACCTTTCACAGCGATCGCGGCGCACAGTATACCTCAGCCACGCTTACGGAACTGTTGCAAAAATGCGGTGCGAAACAGTCCTTTTCCGCTACAGCACGGCCCCATGACAACGCGGTCGCCGAAGCGTTTTTTGCTTCCTTCAAAAAAGAGGAGGCGTACCGCAGGGAGTACACCTCGGAGCAAAGCTACCGCAAAAGCGTGGCGCAATATGTCCAATTCTATAATGAGCTGCGTCCCCATCGGACCTTAAAATACAAGACCCCACAGGCATTTGAGGAGGCGTACTGGGCGAGTTTATCGTAAAACTGTGTTCAAATAACGACTTTGCGTAAAAATATTCGTTTCACATTTTGAGAGTTTTCACCTTCACTCATAAGAAGGGGATAAGAAAAAAGCCTTGACTTCTCAAGGCTTTGTGGGCATGAAGAAGCCCGCTTTTCGATAAAAATGTTCGAAAAGCGGGCTTCATTCATTTGGTCCGAGTGGCGGGATTTGAACCCACGGCCTCATGGTCCCGAACCATGCGCGCTACCAACTGCGCTACACCCGGATGTGCAACACGGCTATTATAAGGATTTTTCCGCGCGCTGTCAAGAGCCCACCCATAGTTTTTTTCTTTTTTGCATCCTTAGTTCCTTGGTTTTGAGTATATACTGACTTCCAGCTATTGTCAATGTATACTATAGATTGCTCGCCTAATTTCGTTTGTTGTCTCCCTGTATATTTTACGTTTGTTTTATAATACAAAATGTATTTGATATTTTCCTATTCGTCAATAACGGAATGAGCATCACAAATTTTATTCTTAAAATTAGATATGAATTTTGATTATCTTTTTAGAAGTTCTTATATGCCGGTATAGCCCGTATTTACAGGCTTTTCCGGCATTTTTCGTATCGGAAGAAACTCACATATATTTTTATATCCGCTTAGGTTTTTGCTTTCAAAAGTAGTAAAGAAGTAGTAAAACCTTGATTTACTACTAAGCTGCTATCCGCAGCATTTCAGCTTTTGCACCCCTGCGCCGTTTCAGCACTCGGTTAAATGCTTCATATACTTTTTCGCTCATTGGAATTTGACGAATACCGCTTTTCGTTTTTGGTGTTTCAATGTAATATCCTGTTTCCGCACTTCTTAAAAGTTGGTGGTCTACATTGATTATCCTATTCTCAAAGTCAATGTCAGTATCGGTCAGCCCGCAAAGTTCAGAGATACGAAGCCCTGTCCCAAGCAAAATAATAAGCTCGTCATAATACTTCTGATAAACTTTGTCATTTTGAGCAAAGGACAAAAAACTTTCTTCCTGCGCTGGTGTTAGCGGAACCTTTGGTTCTGTATCATCTTCAATGACAGTGTTTAACTGGAAGTCAAAAGGATTTTTCCTTATGCAATCGTCCTGTATCGCTGTGTAAAAGGCAGCTTTCAAGGAACGCTTGTCATTACTGATAGTCTTATAGGAAATTCCTTTTTCTTTCATGCGGATTGCCCATTCTTTCGCGTCGGACAGCTTCACGCTGTCAATCGGGCAGCCCCCAAGTTTATCTTCTTCCAGTAGCTTCATCAGCCGCTTGCGTCCGTTTTTCGTATTGTACCTTACATTTCCCCGGTGGCGTATCTGCTTTGCATAAAGTTGGCAGACCGTCATTTTCTTGCCTATGGTGTCTATCCCGTCGTCAAGGTCTTTCTGTATGGTGCCGTCGGTTTTGTGCCTCAACGACCAGGGCGGCAGCGTGATGAATTGCTCTGAAAATATATCCGGCACGCTGCGGGCGCAGGAGCATGGACATCAGCCTCTTGTTTACGAAAATCACGGCATTGACAGCCGCTACACCGGCCCGCACAAGGTAGCCCCTACCATGTCCGCACGATACGGCACGGGCGGCAACAATGTGCCGCTGGTCGAGCAGGAGGCAGATGCCATCTGCATTGCAGGCAACATTGTCGACCGGCAGCCGCAGAACGGCGGCAACGGCCTTGGCTGTCAGGACGAGCTGGCGTATACGCTGACTGCCACAGATCGGCACTGCATCTATGCCCGTCAGCGGGTGGATGTGTTCAAGGACGGTGAGGTGGTCAGCACCCAAAGTGCCCGCCAGCATAAGGACGCCACTGACCTTGTCGTAGATGTGGCAGGACTTGACTGCCGCAATGCTGCCGAGAACGGGGATTTATGCGGGACTCTCCAGAAAGGAACTTCCGGCAGTTCCCTCAACTCCATTCATCCGATCCGCAACGGACTGCTTATCCGTCGTCTTACTCCGCTGGAGTGTGAAAGACTGCAGGGCTTCCCGGACGGCTGGACAGATATACCCGGCGCTTCGGGCAGTGCCCGCTACAAAGCCCTCGGCAACAGTGTGGCGATACCCTGCGTGGAGTTTATCATGTCGCGCATCGCTGCCGCGCTTTTATGAAGCACAGCGTTGACAACAGGGGTTAAGTCGGGGTATAATATCCCTGAAAGACGAGGTGAGAGACATGGATAACAGGGAGCAGCTAAGGCGCATCACGGAACTGACCGAGCAGATCGCCGGACTGCCGAAGGGGTATCTTTCCAAAAAAACCATCGGCGGAAAGGTCTATTACTATCACCAGTGGTCGGAAAACGGCGTCAAGCAGAGCCGCTATCTGCACGACAGTGAGATCGCGCCGCTGGCAGATAAAATCGAAAAGCGCAAGGAACTGCAGGCGCAGCTGCGCATGCTGAAATCACAGAAAAGCAGACGAAATGAGGCGACAGGTATGAAATGCACCTTTATGCATAAACGAACCCCCGTGGCAGAGCTCGAGCTGGACGATGTGACCGGCTTTATACAAAGAATTGGCAGTGTCTACGCACCGGAGCATCTGCCTATCGGCATCCCTGTGCGAAACGAGATCGCCGACCGTGCGGCGTTTAACGACTGGTGGCGGGATCGCTCTATTCCGGCAAGCCGCAGCGGTGTGCGGGAAGCACTGGAATCGTTGGGGGTGGCAGACACCAAAATGCTGCTCGTCCGCTGCTACGGGCTGAGCCTCTCGGATCAGTACTGGATTTGTCCGGAAGGCACGGAGCTTCGGTGGGAGGACATCAACTTTTTCCAAAATGATTTCTCGGAGGACATCGGAGATGTGCTGTTCGGAGAAAGAAAGAAGAAGGACGCACTCAATTTCAGCTCCCCCGACAGCACATCGGACGGCAATCTGAAAAAGCGGTGGAAGATCATCGATGGGAAGCGGTGCCTGATCAAGGGCGGCAGCAACCCGTTCCGGCAGCAGCCGTTCAACGAGGTGATCGCCTCCGGCATCATGGAGCGGCTCGGCATTCCTCATGTATCGTATACAGTCATCTGGAGCAAGGATGCACCCTACTCGGTCTGTGAGGATTTTGTTACGGAGAATACGGAGTTGATCCCGGCGTGGAGGCTGCTGCAGGCGAAAAAGCAGAAGAACAGCACCTCCCGATACCGGCATCTATTGGAGTGCTGCGAGCTGCTCGGCATCGGGAACATTACGCCGTTTTTAGACCGGATGCTGGTGCTGGACTATATCATCGCAAACGAGGATCGCCACTTCAATAACTTTGGGGCACTGCGAAACGCGGAAACGCTGGAATGGCTCGGTATGGCTCCGATCTATGACAGCGGCTCCTCCCTTGGCTATGATAAGATGCCCGGTCAGATGCGCTCGGAAAAGGATGTGGTCTGCAAGCCCTTCAAAAACCACCACGCCGAGCAGCTGAAGCTGGTGACCGATTTTGATTGGATCGACTTTGATCGCCTCTCCGATGTAGACGAGCTGATCTCCAGCGTACTGTCTTGCGAGGAAGCTGCCGACTATATCGATGAGGGACGTATCCATGCGATCACGGAAAGCGTGCAGCGCCGGATCGGTCATCTGCAGGAGCTTGCGATGACGCAGATGCCACGGCAGCTCGATACCACCGAGGACGATGTCCGAGAGGAAGTTGCCGCGGATTACGCACCAAAAATGGAGCTGTAATGCAAATACAGCGTAAGAGCAATGGATCAGCCGCTTTGCGAATCGCAGGGCGGCTGATCTTTTCATCCCCTTGCCTGTTGGCTGCGGACGGCGTAGCCGCTTTGGTGGTATCGCTTCTGTTTTGCCATGCTTCTTCGTTAGACTTGGTGAATAGCTTTCCGCGCCTTCTTCCGGTATGCTTTGCTTGCAAAATCGAGGAAAGGAGCAGAACCGATGGAGGGAAAAAAGAACCTCTGCGCCATGATATCCACCGAGCTCCATGCAAAGATCATGGCAGAAAAAGAACAGCTGGAGCTGAACACTCTGGCGGAATATGTGGAGCGCATCTTCACCGAACACTTTGAAGGAGGGCAGAGCAGCATGAAAGCAGAGCGCACCCTGGCAGTACAGATCCCGGCGGAGCTCTTTGAGCGACTGAAGGAATATCTGGCAGCTCGCAACCTCAAGCAAAAGCAGTTCCTCATCCAGCTCATCGAGAACGCGCTGGATGACACGGAAGCGGAGTGACCAAGCATCATAGGAGGCCGCGGGTGTTCCTGCGGCCTCCCTCATTCTTATTGGAGGTAATCAGCCATGTACATTTACCCGGACAACCTGTCCGCAAAGGCCACGCTGTGGCTGTGGGAGCTGCGGGACATCGGCATCATCGGCGTGGGGCTTCTTATCTCTGTTCTGGCGCTGACCCAGACAGGCATCGCCCTGCCGCTGGTGCTGACGGCTGTTTACGCTTTCCTCAGCATTCGATTCGACGGAACCAGCATATTGGATTTCCTCAAATATGCCGCCGCGTTCCTGATTACAAAGCAGCAATTCTATGATTGGAGGTTGGAGTCGTGAGTAAAAAGCAGAAAAAGGACAAAGCCGCCTGCTCCACACGGCAGCTCATGGGCATTGAGGAGATCAAGGACTACTGCATTGCCACCCGTATGGGCAATCTCGTGTTCTTCATCATCAAGCCCACTAACATCTCCGTCCTGCCGGATTCCAGCATCAGCGCCCGCATCTATGCGCTGCTGAATGTCGTAAAAGGACAGGCGGAGATCGAGATGCTGGCGTTAAATTCCAAGGAGTCCTTCGAGAACAACAAGGCATTCTATCGCCAGCGGGCAAACGAGGAGGAGCTGCCCGTCATCCGAAAGCTGCTGGAGCAGGACAGCAAGCACCTGGATCGTATTCAGGTGCTCATGGCATCCAGCCGGGAGTTCTATATCCTCGTCCGGCTGCAGGGCAAAAAGGAATCCGATGATATTGATGCCTGGATCAATCAGGTTCGTGTG
>ERZ773108.2513-NODE-2513-length-15511-cov-4.869371_pt1 | contig 15511 bp, 16 predicted proteins | sample MGYA00580570_ERZ773108 | MGnify/ENA primary metagenome ERZ773108 (study PRJEB29015, sample SAMEA2737840) | human gut metagenome | biome: human gut; feature: human-associated habitat; material: faeces | place: China | collected 2012 ...
AACCGGCTCGTGCCGCCGATGACGCTGGCTGCTGCTGCCTGCGGGGCCGACGGCGTGATCGTCGAGGTACACAATGACCCCATCCACGCCCTGTGCGACGGCGCGCAGTCTCTGACCTGTGAGCAGTTTGCAGAGGTCGCGCGGAAGGTACGCGCCGTGCGCGAGGCGGTGGCGGAATGACGGTCGGGATCGTGGGTCTGGGCCTCATCGGAGGCTCGTTTGCAAAGGCGTATCACGCTGCCGGTTGGACGGTGTACGGCTATGATGTGGACGAAAGTATGCTTGCCTTCGCGCAGCTGGCGGATGCGGTGAACGCGCCGCTTACGATGGAGAACATCGGCACGTGCGATCTGGTGCTTCTGTGCGTGCGGCCGCTTGCCGCGATCGACTATCTGCGTTCTGCCGCGCCGCATATCGGAAGCAGGCCCGTCGTGATCGACTGCTGCGGCACAAAGCGCGTGGTCTGCGCGGCGGCGTTCCCGCTGGCGGAGCAGTACCGGTTTACCTATCTCGGCGGACATCCGATGGCCGGCACGCAGTATTCCGGGTTCGGCCACGCGCGTGCGAATCTGTATCACAATGCGCCGATGGTCATTGTGCCGCCGGATTTTGACAATATCGAGCTGCTTGCCCGCGCACAGGAGCTGCTGCGTCCGGCGGGCTTCGGCAGCTACTCCGTCACGACGGCGGAGAAGCACGACGAAATGATCGCGTTTACCTCGCAGATGGCGCATCTTGTCTCGAACGCGTATATCAAAAGTCCGACAGCAGAGGCGCACAAGGGCTTTTCCGCCGGAAGCTATAAGGACATGACCCGCGTGGCGTGGCTGAACGCGCCGATGTGGTCGGAGCTGTTTCTGGAAAACCGCGACAATATGCTCCACGAGCTGGACTGCCTGATGGACAGACTGATGGAATACCGCGCCGCGATCGCGGAAGACGACGCGGCTGCGCTGACGCAGCTGCTCGAGGACGGCAAAAAGCGCAAGGAGGAGGTCGACGGACGATGAAAACAGTCACGGTCTCCGCCTCAAGGCGGTACGACATTCTGATCGAGCGCGGGCTGCTGCGGCGCGCGGGCGAACTGGTGCGCGGCGTGACGAACGCAGGCACGGTCATGCTTGTCTCGGATGATTCCGTATGGCCTTTGTATGGCGAAACGGTGCAGAAAAGCCTTGCAGACGCCGGGTTTTCCGTGTGCCGGTTTGTGTTTCCGCATGGGGAGGGTTCCAAGTGCGCGAAGACGTATCTGGCGCTTCTCGACGCGCTGTGCGAAAACCGGCTGACGCGGGCGGACGCAGTCGTCGCGCTGGGCGGCGGCGTGGCGGGCGATCTGACGGGCTTTGCGGCCTCCACCTATCTGCGTGGGATCGGGTTTATCCAGATCCCGACGACGCTGCTGGCCATGGTGGATTCCTCCGTCGGCGGTAAGACGGCGATAAACCTGCGCGCGGGGAAAAACCAGCTCGGCTGCTTCCACCAGCCCGCCGCGGTGATCTGCGATACGGATGCCTTCTCCACGCTGCCCGAGCGCGAGGTGCGCAGCGGGAGCGCGGAGATAATCAAGTACGGTGTGATCGGGGACGAGGGTTTCTTCGAGTCGCTGGGCGAGGAGCCGATATCCGCGCGCTATGAAGCGGTCGTGGAGTGCTGCGTTTCGATGAAGCGGGACTTCGTCACGCGCGACGAGTTTGACCGCGGGGACAGGCGGTACCTGAACTTCGGGCACACCATCGGCCACGCCGCGGAGCGGTGCAGCGGGTATACGCTCCCACACGGCTACGCCGTCGCGATGGGCATGGCCGCGATAAGCCGCGCCGCGGAGAGCTTCGGCATAAGCGAAAAGGGCACGGCGGAGCGGATAGAGAAAATGCTCAAGCGCTATGGCCTGCCGACAGAGATAAACTTTGCACGGGATGATATGCTCGATGCAATGCTGTCGGACAAGAAGTCCGACGGGAGCAGCGTCGCGCTGATAGTCCCGGAGCGGATAGGCCGCTGCCGGATAGAGAACGCCGGGGCAGCAGAGCTTTGCGAATGGCTGAAAGCGGGCGGAATAAAATGACAAGGCTAATCGAACCCGGCGCGCGCCGCGGAGAAGTCCGCGCGACTGCGTCAAAATCCCAGGCGCACAGATACCTTATCTGCGCTGCGCTGACAGGGCACACGGTGCGGGTGGAAAACGCGGGAAGCTCGCAGGATATCCGCGCGACACTGGCGTGTCTGAGCGCGCTGCTCTACGCGGATGGCGGCACGCGCCGCCTTGACTGCGGCGAGAGCGGCACGACGCTGCGCTTCATGCTGCCGCTTACGGGCGCACTCGGCGCTGACGCTGAGTTTATGCTGCGCGGGCGTTTGCCGGAGCGGCCTATCGAGCCGCTCGCGCGGGAGCTGTGCGCGCATGGGATGAATATAGAGCACCGCGGAAATATACTGCGCTGCTCCGGTGCGCTGCGTCCGGGGGCTTTCACGCTGCCGGGGGATGTGTCGTCCCAGTTCATATCGGGGCTGCTGATGGTGCTGCCGATGCTCCCGGGGGACAGCACACTGAACATAACGGGACAGCTCCAGTCCGCACCCTATGTCGCCATGACTCTTGAGGCGCTTCGGCTCAGCAGAATAAGCGTGACAGAGACTGCCGACGGCTATCATATCCCTGGCGGGCAGAGTTATGACGCACCGGAGATGATGACTGTCGAGGGCGACTGGTCGAACGCCGCGCCGTTTCTGTGCATGGGCGCGCTGTCACACAGCGGCGTTGCCGTGACGGGGCTGAACCCCGAATCTGTCCAAGGCGACAGAGCCATAGTGCAGATACTGCGCGAGCTTGGCGCAGTTGTTGAGGTATGCGGTGATTGCGTGAGCGTCCGCCGCGGGACGCTGCACGGAGCAGTGATAGACGCGGCGATGATACCGGACATTATCCCCGCGCTCGCAGCGCTGTGTGCGGCGGAGGACGGGGAGACGAGAATCGTAAACGCCGGGCGGCTGAGACTGAAGGAGTCCGACAGGCTCGGCGGCACGGCGCGGCTGCTCCGCACACTCGGCGCGGACGCGCGTGTTGACGGGGACAGCCTTATTATCCGCGGCAGACCGGAGCTTTCAGGCGGCACGGCGGAGACAGAGTCCGACCACCGCATGGCGATGGCGGCGGCTGTTGCGGCCTGTGCCTGCCGCGGGGCAGTCACGGTCACAGACCCCGGCTGCGTCAAAAAATCCTATCCCGGCTTTTGGGACGATCTTTCCTCATTGGAGGCAGATACATGAATGGCTTTTACGGTGAATGTCTGCGCCTTGAAATATTCGGCCAGTCGCATGCGGAGTCCGTCGGCATGACGCTTGAGGGCGTACCCGCCGGGGCGCGCGTGGACTTTGACGCGCTTCTGCGTTTCATGCAGCGCCGCGCGCCGGGGCGGAGCGAATACGCCACGGCGCGCCGCGAGGCGGACGTGCCGGAGTTCACTTCCGGGCTGTGCGGCGGCGAGGCGGACGGCACGCCGATCACTGCGGTCATTCGCAACACCGATGTGCGCCCGCGCGATTATGACGCGCTGCGTACCGTGCCGCGCCCGGGGCACGCGGACTATTCGGCGTGGCTCAGGTACGGCAGCATACCAACGGGCGGCGGAGAGTTCTCCGGGCGCATGACGGCACCGCTGTGCATCGCGGGCGGGATATGCTTGCAGCTGCTTGAAAATGAGGGCGTGAGCATCCGTGCGCGCGTCAACGAGATAGGCGGCGCGCACGATGAAAAAGCGATGCACGATAAGATCATGCAGGCCAAGGCGGAGGGGGACTCAGTCGGCGGTGTGATCGAGTGCGTTGCGGAGGGAGTCCCGGCAGGGCTCGGCGGCGCGCTGTTCGGCGGCATGGAGAGCCGTATATCCGCCGCGGTGTTCGGCATCCCGGCGGTAAAGGGCATAGAGTTCGGCGCGGGCTTTGCTTCGGCACGCCTGCGCGGCAGCGAGAATAACGATGAATTCTGCATCAATGGCGGCAGGATAGAGACGCGCGGCAACAACTGCGGCGGCATCCTCGGCGGCATCACGGACGGTATGCCGCTTGTGTTCCGTGCAGCGGTGAAGCCGACGCCGTCGATAGCGAAGCCGCAGCGGAGCGTCGATTTGCGCACGCTTGAGGAGACGACGATAGAGATACACGGCCGGCACGATGCGTGCATAGTGCCGCGCGCGGTGCCGTGCGTGGAGGCCGCGGCGGCGATAGCGATATATGACGTGTGGCTTGCGCGCAGAGGAGAGACGGAACGGACATGAAGCTTGAGGAATACAGAGAGAAAATAGACACGGTCGATGAAAAGCTCGTCGCGCTCTTTGCCGAGCGGATGGAGCTTTCGCGCGCCATTGCGGAATGTAAAAAGGAAAACGGCCTGCCGGTGCTCGACGCTTCGCGTGAGAAAGAGAAGCTGGACAGGGTCGCAGAGCAGTCGCCGGCGGAGCTGCGGGAGTATACGCGCAGGCTATATACGCTGCTCATTGAGCTGAGCCGTGATTACCAGCGGGAGCTTATCGGAAAGGAGCGCAGCTGATGCTCAGATGCGGACTGCTTGGGGAGAAGCTGGGGCACAGCTATTCCCCGGAAATACACAAAATGCTTGCCGGGTACGAATACCGGCTCTATGAGCGCCGAGCGGAGGAGCTTGAAAGCTTCATAAAAGGCGGCGAGTGGGACGGGCTGAACGTGACCATCCCGTATAAAAAGGCTGTGCTCCCGTTCTGCGATGAGCTGGGCGAGCGCGCGCGGCTCTCCGGCAGCGTGAACACGCTGGTGCGCCGCGCGGATGGCAGCATCTACGGGGACAACACGGACATGTTCGGCTTCGAGAGCCTGCTGCACGTGAACGGGATAGACCCCGCCGGGATGAAAGCGCTCGTGCTCGGCAATGGCGGAGCCTGCGCCTCGGTGCGCGCCGTGCTCGACAGCCTCGGCGCGCGGACTGTTGTCATAAGCCGCCGCGGGGAGGACAATTACAATAACCTTGAGCGCCACCGCGACGCGGGGATTATAGTGAACACTACGCCGCTGGGCATGTACCCGAAGAACGGCGCGCAGGCGGTCGACCTGACGATGTTCCCGGACTGCCGCGCGGTGCTGGATATCGTATATAACCCGGCGCGCACGGCGCTGCTGCTTCAGGCGGAGGAGCTCGGCATAAAGCACGCGGGCGGGCTGCATATGCTCGTTGCACAGGCGAAGAGAAGCAGCGAACTCTTCACCGGCGCACGCATCGACGATAATGAGATCGGCCGCATAGAGCGGGCGCTCATGCACCGGATGATGAACATCGTCCTTGTCGGCATGCCCGGCTGCGGCAAGACGACCGTCGCAGGGATAATCGGCAGGATGACAGGCCGCCCCGTGCAGGATGTGGACACGATGATCGAGCAGCGCGCGGGCATAACGATACCGGAGATATTCGCCAGAAGCGGCGAGGAGGGATTCCGTAAAGTCGAGACGCAGATCATAACCGAGGCCGGGGCGCAGTCGGGGACCGTGCTCGCGACCGGCGGCGGGAGCGTGACGCGGCAGGAGAACTATGCACCGCTCCATCAGAACGCCGTGATCGTCTGGTTACAGCGCGATATCGATAAGCTTCCGCGCGACGGACGCCCGCTGTCCGCCCGCGCCGACCTGAACGAGATGTACCGCCGCCGCGCGCCGATGTACTCGGCGTTCGCGGACATGACCGCCGACAACAACGGCACGCCCGGGGCCGCGGCGGAGATGATACTGGAGGCGCTCAAATGAAGTTTCTGATAATAAACGGGCCGAACATCAATATGCTCGGCATCAGGGAACCGGAGATATACGGCGCGCAGAGCTATGCGGCGCTCACGGAGCTGTGCCGCAAAACCTGCGAGGCCGAGGGCATAGAGGTGAAGCTGTTCCAGTCGAACCATGAGGGCGCGATCGTGGACGAGATACAGGCGGCCTATGGCGTCTTCGACGGGATAATCATAAACCCTGCGGCCTATACGCACACGAGTATCGCGATACTCGATGCGCTCAAGGCCGTTGCGCTCCCTGCGGTGGAGGTGCATATATCGGACATCGCATCCCGCGAGAGCTTCCGGCAGCTGTCCTACGCCGGCATGGCCTGCGTCAAGACCTTTGCCGGCCTCGGCTTCGACGGCTACGTGCAGGCGATACGGTTTTTGAAGGGGTATGTGATAGAATAATATACGAGCACTGCATAAAACAAGCTGCGCCATTAGCCACATGAGGACGTTAATGGCACAGCTTGAATTTTTTGAATAGCGATTTCAAATACAAAAATGCAGTTTTGATCCTTATTTTACTCTGGAATAAATAATATCCATGCTTTTGTCAGAATAAGGTACGGTAACGATCAGCCTATCACCTGCAAGGGAGGCCGAAAGGGTGGATTCTTTTCCGTCACTTGAATACAGTGAAAGAGTTTCTCCGTCAAAGGAATATGTACCGTTTAATCCCTTTATTGATACGGCAGTAGAGCTTGCCTGCGCATAGTTTTTGAAATTTCCGTCATCCATAAATTCATAAACCATTTTTACTCCGAATATCTCTCCTTCCCATACACCAACAAGGGGAGACAACTGCTCTGCTTCATCGCTTTTCTGACACCCGCACAGCAAGCAAATTGCTGCAACAACGAGAATGAACGATATTATTTTAAATAATTTTTTCATAATTTCCCTCTCAATTCCATTTCAACTGATTCTCTGGTATCTCAACTGCGGCTTCTCCTTGCAGCTTGTATTTTGAAATTGCCACATTGAATGATACTGCTTCATCAAATCCATATAGCGGCCATCGCCAATCGCTTGGAGTTGAACTTCCAGATGACAGGTCTGTGTCGTAGTAACATTCACAGTACTCGTACATCCCGTAGCCCATTACGATCTCTCCGTATTTGTTGTAGCAACGGACTAAAAAATCAAACGCCTCTAAGGTTTTACTGCTGTTATTTGTAAATTGGACAAACACTTCTGGACTACCTATGATGTTGCTTCCTAACCACATATTTGAAACGCTGATAGGCGCAGGAGTGACCTTTGCTTCTTTTTTCTTTTTCTCTTCTTCGAGTCGCTTTGCTTCAAGTTCTTTTTCTAATTCAGCGAATTTTGCTTGAGCAGATGTGAGTGTCTCGTAATTCTCTACAGCTTTTTTATCTGCATCTGAAAGCTTGCCATAAGCTTCTTTGGCATCATCAATTGCCTGCTTTGAATCTAAGGTGACGGTTCCTATTTGATTTATCAGGTATTCAACTACTACTGCTTCATCGCTTTTCCCACACCCACATAGTGCAAACACCATAGACAATGCCAACAATAGGGATATTGCTTTTCTCATCTTTTCTACCTCCGTAAAATAAAAAAAGTGTGTAGCCTCAATGAAGCTACACACGAAAAACGCATAGCTCCCTTGTTGCCACACAAGTTTTCTCGTCCAAATAAGGATGCGAAATAGAGAATGCGTTTTTACCGAAGGCAAAACTCATCCTTATTTAGACAATTATTCAACTTGTGTGGCAGAACTATTGTATCATACGCTTTTCGGAAAAACAACAGTGTTTAGTCTTAAATGTGCTCTTTTTTCTTGAAAAGCAGTATAGTTTCCCTAACAGAGAGATATGCGAAAACGTAACTGTTGAAATGAAAGTACCGAAAGAGTGCGAAAACGCGGAGCAAATGCGGGATGAATCCTTTATATCGGGTAAAATCGTGCGGACGTGCAATTGTGATAACGGTTTCTGAATATCAGATAGTTTCTCTAACAAAACGTCGTTGTTACAACAGAAAACCGTTATCACAATTGCTGAAAAAATAAGAAAAACCGCTCCTTTCGGAGCGGTTTTAGATGTTTTATAAAGAAAATTATGCGTTGCGGACGGAGTCGATATGGCGGGTGAGGTCAAGCATCTTGTTGGAGAAGCCCCACTCATTGTCGTACCAGGCGACGAGCTTGACGAAATGATCGTTGAGGGAGATACCGGCCTGTGCGTCGAAGATGGAGGTGTGCAGATCGGTGCGGAAGTCGGAGGAGACGACCTCATCATCAACATACTCCAGAACGCCCTTCATAGAGCCTTCGGAAGCTGCCTTCATAGCGGCCTTGATATCGTCCATGGTGGCTGCCTTCTCGAGGCGGACGGTCAGGTCAACGACGGAGACATCGGGAGTGGGAACGCGCATGGACATACCGGTGAGCTTGCCGTTGAGCTCAGGGATGACCTTGCCGACTGCCTTTGCAGCGCCGGTGGAAGCGGGGATGATGTTGTTGTAGATGGAGCGTGCGCCGCGCAGATCCTTCTTCTTGGGGAAGCCGTCAACGATGGCCTGGGTAGCGGTGGAAGCGTGAACGGTGGTCATGAGGCCTTCGACGATGCCGAAGTTGTCATTGATGACCTTTGCCATAGGAGCAAGGCAGTTGGTGGTGCAGGAAGCGTTGGAGACGAACTGCATATCCTTGGTGTACTTGTCGAGGTTGACGCCGCAGACGAACATCGGGGTATCGTCCTTTGCGGGGCCGGACATGATGACGACCTTTGCGCCGGCATCGATGTGAGCCTGTGCCTTTTCCTTGGTCAGGTAAACGCCGGTGCACTCGAGAACGTAGTCAACACCCAACTCGCCCCAGGGAATGAGGGTAGCGTCACGGTAGGACTTATCGGAGAGGACCTTGACGACCTTGCCGTTAACGGTAACGGTGCTGTCCTCATCATTGCCGACGACTTCGCCGTCGAAGCGGCCGTGAACGGTATCGTACTTTACGCAGTAAGCGATGTGGGAAGCGGGATGGCCGGGAGCGTTGATGGCGACGACTTCGATGTCATCAGACTTGATGGCTGCTCTGAAAGCGAGAGAGCCGATGCGGCCGAAACCATTGATACCAACTTTGATCATTGTAATATCCTCCATTTTTAAGAAAATACGAAATTGATCCATATATAGACCCCGCGCGGCGGAAAACGCCGGGCAGGAAATATATGCTTTATTCACGTTCAAATAATAACATATAATATTCGTAAAAATCAATATGAAAAGCCCAGTTTCCGAAATAAAATGTGCCGAAATTTCGATATTTTATCTGCTGTTTTTCTGCTCGCTCTTGTTTATTTTGTCCAGCTTTGATAAAATATCCGTACAAAATGCCGCAGGAGGAATGTTGATATGCTTATGATCTCAGCCGATGTCCTTGCGTTGTCCAGTGAAGCCGCTGTGCTCGTGCGCAGCGGGAGGATACAGTTTGCAAACTCCGCCGCGAAAGCGATCCTCGGCGAGGGCTGCGTCGGCAGCACTGTAAAGAGCGTGTTCGGCGTTGAGATAGCCGAAGCGCAGGCCGCGTCATTTATCGGCGACCTGCCGATAGGCGGGGTGCGCTACATCATCCGCGTGACCTCAATGGAGGGAGTGCGCGCAGTGTTCCTCACAAAGCATGAGGAGTCCGCCGCGCTTATAAACGACGCGCTGATCTACTCCCTGCGCAATTGCCTGATGGGGCTGGGCGTCACGACCGAGATGCTCCGCACTCGCGCCGAGGAGGCCAAGGACGCGGAGCTCCTTGCGGGGCTCGCTTCCGTGACGCATGATTATTACAGGATAAACCGTATGCTCTCGAACGTCACTCTGATACGCTCGATAGACGACGGGAGCCTGTTCTTCGTCCCGCGGCCGACCGACCTTGCGGCGCTGCTGGCTCTGCTTGCCGATGCCGTGAACTTCATAAGCGACGGGCCGCGCGTCACCTATTACGGCCCTAAGGAGCTGACCGTGAGCATTGACCCGGCGCTTGCTGAGAACCTTGTCTTGAACCTTATTTCAAACAGCCTCACGCACGCCGCGGGCTGTACGAGGATCAGCCTGCGTCTCATAGAGGATCGCGAGCGGGTCGTGATCTCCGTCAATGACGACGGCTGCGGCATTGCGCCGGATAAGCTGCACTTCGTGTTCGACCGCTACCGGCACGGCTTCGGCATCTCGGACATAGACCACGGAGCAGGGCTTGGACTCACCGCTGCGCTCGCGATAGCAAATCTCCACGGCGGCACGCTCCTGCTGGAGAGCCGGGAGGGCAGCGGCACGACCGTGAGGGCGTCATTCAGCAGAAGCCCCGTGCCCACGCAGCCGCTCTGTGCCGCGCAGGAGGAATCGGAGCGGGGTATGCGCACCCTGCTGACCGGCCTTGCCAATTGCCTGCCGGATAGCTGCTTCGGCGAAAAGTACGCGGAGTGATACAGATCATCCCCCTGCAAGCGCGTCTAAGCCTGCTCTGCAAGGTATATGCTCATCCTGCTCTGTATTTCCCGCGCCGCATCCTCGGCAGTTCCCTTGCCCTCAAGGTACGGGGTGACTGCCCACGTGATTATATCGATAACTGCCTCGTCCGTGCACACGACCTTGTCCGCGCCGTACACGATGCCGCGCAGGATCTCGGCGTCCTCCTCTGAGAAGTACGGATAAGGAAGATTTTCCCCGCTCGTGTCGCGGTTGAGCTCCGCCTGCATCGCCTGTTCAAAGGTCTCTTTCAGAACGGGGATGCCATTGCGGATGCTGGGCTTTTCCTCGCTGCCGATGAAGGTCCTCAAAAATCGCCATGCCCCGTCGCGGCTGCTGCCGGAAGCGAGGATACCCACGCTTGTGGACACGCCGCCGGTGCGTATATCGAGTTCTTCTGAAAGATATCCCGAAGAGCCTGAAACTCCGGGCTTTCCGAGCTTGAGGAAATAGCTTCCGTTTCCTGCCGCGTCAGGAAAACCGGCGACCGAATAGTCCCCGCGCATGGTCATATGGGTCCTGAACCCAATGTCCCAGACCAAGTCATAGCTTATGCAGCACAGGGCGCTGCCGCGGGCGTATTCCACGGCGCTCCCGGTCATTTGCTTCAGCAGTGAGAGCCATGAGACGAAAGCAGGGGAGTCGAAACTGCAGGTGCCGTTAGCCATGTCGATGAACTCCGCCGTCGCCGCCCATGAGAACAGCAGCTTCATGTTCTCCGGGAGCGACGGTACTTTTAGCTCCGGGTTCTCCATTATAAGCTGCTCGACGCCGCTTGCTGTCCATGTATCGTCACCGGCAAATTCCGGGTGCGTATACATGGTGAGGATGGTGTATTTGTCAACATACTCATATAACCCGCCGTTATTCATCATGCTGCTCAGCAGCGTGGGGATGAAATCATCGCGGCTCAGGGTGTCGTCTGCGTCGATGTACGGGAGCAGGTCGACAAGCAGCTGCCTGTCGACAGCGCCGCCGGGCAGCAGGCTCGTGTCTATCAGGTCGATGTCGCTCCCCGTTGCGATAGACATCAGCATTCTGTTGCGCTCATTTTCATCATTGCAGATATACGGCCTTACCTCGACGCGGTACTCGGGATCACTGTTATTGAACCTGAGTATCGCGTCCATCAGTTTATCCGAACAGACATACGAATGTATGGCGGAATTGTTCTGCACTGAGCTGTCCCCGAAGCAGGCCAGCACCAGGGGCTTCTTTACCGGCACCGGAGCCCTGGAGACCTTCGTTATCCTGTCAGTCATGTGGAAAATATCGCCGTTTGAGTTTTCCAGACCATCCCATCCGTAAAGGCGGCTGTAGCTCAGCGAGACGTCCATCCATGAAAACAGCTCTGTCTCCTCGTCCGAGAGGGATACCGAATACAGGGTGCTGTCTTTCGTCGTCAGAAAGCGCCCAAGGCAGCTGCCGTAAACAGGCTGATCCTTCATTTTGCTGACCGTGTCCGTATATTGCAGCGCGGCCTTATCCAAGTGAGCGACGCCGTCGTACGTGCCTACGTACATTTCGCCGTCTACGTATACATGGAGCCCACCGCCCAGTATCTCAAGCGGCGGTGTGTCAATGACTTCGGCCATGGGATCGAGCAGATACGTCGTCTCTCCGTCGCTGAGGAGCGCGCGGTCTTTGTCCAGCGCGATGAGCGCCATGTAATAGGGCTGGTGCTCGTCCCATGCAAGGTATGAGCATGTCTGCTCCCCGGTCTCTGCGTCTATGTACACAAGGTAGTAATTCAGCGCCCGCGAATGGTCGCCGGCGCTTATCTCCGCGTCCATATAGCTCTCTCTCAGCACGACCCAGAATGAGCCCTCAGCCGCGGAAAAGAACTCTACCGTGGGGCATATCGCAGGCTCGGTGCCGAGGTCGTACCGCTGCCATGCGTCATTGAGCGTATCATAGCTTGCGACTGCGATGCCGCCGTCGGTCGTGTATGCCGCGGTGTGGAACCAGTCCCCGACCGGGGCGCTGCATTTGAAGCTCTCGACCCATTCGGGAGTTTCGACTTCTGTGCTTACATAGCCCATGACAGTCTCCGTTGGGGTCTGCGGTTCGGCAATGGTTATTGGCTCTGCCGCTGTATCCGCCAGGCTTTGGGCGACGGGGGATGCGCCGTGCGCGCAGCCGCTCGACGCGAGCAGTACGGCGGCGATGAGCGTGGCGCAGATGAGTTTTATGTGTTTCTTCATAACTCCTCCATATAAGTCAAATATTGCAAGTGCCGGCTGACCTTTCCATATATGCCAATATTTGAGACGAATGATAAAACGATAATGTTCCCTGAGCATTGCCACAGAAAGAGTGTTTGACTTGCGTAGAAAACACGGCTATAATAAAATCAGAAAATATGGAGGGAGGCAGAAATATGTGTACGGCTGATGCGGGGCTGATCGCCCGTGAAGTTTACAGTGAATGCAGCAAGGTGTTCCCCGGCAGAATACGCGATGCTTATCTGTACGGCTCGTATGCCCGCGGTGACTTTGACAGCGAATCGGATATAGATATTCTGCTGACCGTGGATGCTGACAGCACCGAGATATCCAGACGCAGATATGATCTTGCGGAGATAACCAACAGCCTCAGCCTGAAGAATGATATAACCGTGTCTGTGACTGCGAAGCCGCTCTCTCAGTTCAGGCAGTATTCCGAGGTCTTGCCTTTCTACAAAAACGTCTTGCGGGAAGGGATAAACTATGCGGTATGAAGAAAAGAAAGCCCTGTCGCACGCGCGCGTATGGAACATGCGGCAGAGTGCCTTTCCGCTGCAAGCAGCCTGCTTTTGAGCGGGAACTATAAAAGCGCGGCGAACCGCTCATATTATGCTGTTTTTCATGCAATGCGTGCGGTGCTCGCGTATGATGAGATCGATATGAAAAAGCACAGCGGAGTGATCGCTGAGTTCCGGCGGCTATATGTCAAGACAGGTGTTTTTGACGGCGATATGTCCAAGACGATCTCAGTGCTGTTTGATGTCCGCACAGAGAGTGACTACGATGATTTCTTTATCATCTCAAAGGAAGATGCAATACAGCAGGCAGAAAGCGCACAGCATTTTCTGAGTAAAAATGAATATCTATCCGCTGATGAGCCCACGGTTTGACCGTGGGTTCATTTCTTCTGTCCGCCCGATATTTAACATTTTCTTTATGGCATTGCCCGCGGTTTTGTAACAAAAGCAAAAAACGAGTGTCAAAAATCTGCCAAACGGCGGGGAAAGCTGGTGGTTTTGGCAATGGAATATTCCCGGGCACTGTGCTATAATGTGGTACAATGCGTGAGAATTTGAAGATTCGCAAAACAGTCGGCAAAACCGATAATTATATGTTAGATCGGGGGAGGAGACATGAAGAAAGTAGAGTTTACCGAAACAATACTGAGGGATGCGAACCAGTCGCTTATCGCGACGAGATTGCCGTATGAGAAGTTTGCGCCGATGCTGGCGGAGATGGACAAGGCGGGGTTCTATTCCGTGGAATGCTGGGGCGGCGCGACCTTTGACGTGTGCCTGCGCTTTCTCAATGAGGATCCGTGGGAGCGCCTGCGCAAGATCCGCGCGGCGATGCCGAACACCAAGCTCCAGATGCTCCTGCGCGGGCAGAACATCCTCGGCTATAAGCATTACAGCGACGATATCGTCCGCCGCTTCGTGCGCGCGTCCGTCAGAAACGGCATAGACATCATCCGTATATTCGACGCGCTCAACGATACGGATAACCTCAAGGTCGCCATAGAGGAGACCGTGAAGTCCGGGGCGATGGCCTCCGGCGCTATCTCCTATACCACGAGCCCCGTACACACTCTGGATAAGTATGTCGAGCTTGCAAAGGAAATGGCCGCGATGGGCGTGGGCTCCATCTGCATAAAGGACATGGCCGGTATAATGACCCCGCAGAGCTGCTATGACCTCGTCTCCGCGCTTAAAGACGCGGTAGACCTGCCGGTCGTGCTGCACACGCACTGCACGACGGGGCTTGCCTTCATGACCTACCTCAAGGGCATCGAGGCCGGGGCCGACGTTATCGACACCGCCATATCCCCGTTCTCCGGCGGCACCTCGCAGCCCGCGACCGAGACGATGTATTACACCCTCAAGGAAATGGGCTATGACATGAGCTTAGACCCGGCGATCCTGCACAAGATGGCGGACTACTTCAAGCACGTCCGCGCCGAGTACATTGCCGACGGCACTCTTAACCCCATTTCCCTCACGACAGACACCCAGTGCCTTACCTACCAGATCCCCGGCGGCATGCTCTCGAACCTGCTCAGCCAGCTCAAGATGATGAACAAGCTGGATAAGTTCGATGAAGCGCTTGAGGAGACCCCGCGCGTGCGCAAGGACATGGGCTATCCTCCGCTCGTCACTCCGACGAGCCAGCTCGTCGGCACTCAGGCCGTGCAGAACGTCCTCGCCGGTGAGCGGTATAAGAACGTCGGCGCGGAGATGCGCGCATACTGCCGCGGCGAATACGGCAAGACCCCCGCGCCCATCGACCCCGAGGTCAGGGCAAAGATCCTCGGCGATGAGAAGCCCATCGAGGGCCGCTATGCCGAGACCCTCCCGGCGGACACCTTCGAGAAGGCGCAGGCCGAGCTTGGGGACACCGCCAGATGCGAGGAGGATGTGCTCAGCTACATCGCTTTCCCGCAGGTGGCGGAGAACTTCTTTGAAAAGCGCAGAGAGGCGGAGGAACACAGCGTCCGCTATTCAATAGAGCAGATCTGAGGAGAAATGAATTATGAATGACCTTATAAACATTTCTGTCGGCGACGCCGCGATGACGGCGCTGCTGGGCTACGCGGTCGTGTTCATCGGGATCATAATGCTGATGATCCTTGTGATGTTCGTCGGCGACCTTATGTTCAAGAGCGCAAAGCGCAAGGCGGCCAAGGCTCCCGCAGCTGCACCTGCTGCACCTGCCGCACCGGCAGCCGCTCCCGGCACTGCCGGAGAGCTGAAGCTCTATGACACCGATCCGAGAGACGCCGCAATGGTCATGGCAATAGTTGCCGACAAGCTCGGAAAACCTTTAAACGAACTGCGCTTCAAATCCATCAGGGAGGTCAAGGACAAATGAAATACAAAGTAACTCTCAATAACCGCGTATACGAGGTAGAGGTAGAGCAGGGCGAGGCCATGCTCGTGAACGAATATGAACTGGCAGCTCCCGCTGTCGCAGCACCTGCCGCAGCGCCTGTTGCAGTAGCCCCTGCTGCGGCTC
>ERZ773108.2524-NODE-2524-length-15495-cov-35.089961_pt1 | contig 15495 bp, 9 predicted proteins | sample MGYA00580570_ERZ773108 | MGnify/ENA primary metagenome ERZ773108 (study PRJEB29015, sample SAMEA2737840) | human gut metagenome | biome: human gut; feature: human-associated habitat; material: faeces | place: China | collected 2012 ...
CGGTGGCGGGGTCACGGGTGAATGCAACGCCGGTGCCGGAGCGGTCGCCGGAGTTACCGAAAGCCATCTGCTGGACGTTGACAGCGGTACCCCACTCGTAGGGGATCTCGTTCATCTTACGATAGACGTTTGCACGGGGGTTGTCCCAGCTGCGGAAGACGGCCTTGACAGCCTCGATGAGCTGATCCTTGGGGTCCTGGGGGAAGGGTCTGCCCTCGTTGTCCTCATAGATCTTCTTGAAGGTGCCGACCAGTTCCTTCAGGTCGTCAGCAGTCAGGTCAACGTCGTTCTTGACGCCCTTGGCTTCCTTCATCTTATCGATCTCGACCTCGAACAGGCTCTTCGGGACCATCATGACGACGTCGGCGAACATCTGCACGAAGCGGCGGTAGCAGTCGTATGCGAAACGGGCGTTGTTGGTCTTCTTGGCCAGACCCTCGACAGCCTCGTCGTTCAGGCCGAGGTTCAGGATGGTGTCCATCATGCCGGGCATGGACTGACGTGCGCCGGAACGGACGGAGACCAGCAGCGGGTTCTCGTTGTCGCCGAAGGTCTTGCCGGTGATCTTCTCGAGGCCCTTGACGTGCTCGAAGATGTCAGCGGTGATCTCGTCGTTGATCTGACGGCCGTCTGCGTAGTACTGGGTGCAGGCCTCGGTGGTGATGGTGAAGCCCTGCGGCACCGGCATACCGGCTGCAGTCATCTCAGCCAGACCAGCGCCCTTGCCGCCCAGAATGTTCTTCATGGTGACCTTGTCGCCGCCAAAGGCATCGTTGCCTTCGCTGAAGTAGTACAGATACTTTTTGCTCATGCGTGTTTACCTCCCAAATGATGGCCCCCGGCGCGATGCTCCGGCGGTCTTATCGATGCTCTGTCTTGTCATGCGATAAACATTTCTCTGTGAATGCTAAACCATTATACCAGAATTTCACGTCTATTCCATCGGGCAAATCACCGAATTTGTTTGATATTTTTTGTGCAAACTCTTGCATTTTACTTACTTTTTCGGTAATATAAAATGGGAAAGATTTCGAGAGGTTTTTTAAGGTTTTAAGCCATTTTTAGGGCGATGGATACAACTTTCCATCCATCAAACCCTTCGCCCTGTTTTTCCGGGGTGATTGCTCCCGAGTTTGTTCTGTCTTGGATACAACAAGACCCTTCTCCGCAGGGGCTCCGCCGCCGCTGCGGAGGCCGTTTTGGGAGGAGGTTTTTTATTTATGCAAAATATTGACACATCCGCACTGGCTGCCGCAAAGGCAAAGCTCGACGCTGCCGAGGCCCAGCGCGAAGAGGTGCTGCTGCGCCACATCGCAAACGGCGTGGACATCCGCAGCCGCAATGTGGAGATCGGCTCCGAAGTGGTCATTGCCCCGGGAGCCGTCATCCTCGCAGGCACCATCCTGCGCGGCAAGACCACCATCGGCGCAGGCTGCGTCATCGGCCCCAACACCCTTATCGAGGACAGCACCGTGGACGAAGACACCACCGTCAACGCCAGCCAGGTCTACAGCAGCCACCTCGGCCCCCACAACAACATCGGTCCCTTCACCCATGTGCGCATCAACACCGTCACCGGCTACGGTGTGCATCTGGGCGCTTATGTCGAGACGAAGAACTCCAACTTCGCCCGGGGCAACACCGTCAGCCACCTGACCTACATCGGCGACAGCGATGTAGGCAAGTACTGTAATTTCGGCTGCGGCACCGTCACCTGCAACTACGACGGCAAGGACAAGTTCCGCACTCAGATCGGCGACTACTGCTTCATCGGCTGCAACACCAACCTTGTCGCCCCCGTCATCATCGGCGACGGGGCCTACACCGCCGCCGGCAGCACCATCACCAAGGACGTCCCCCCGCAGGCTCTTGGCATCGCCCGGGAGCGTCAGACCAACCTCGACGGCTGGGCTGAACCGAAAATGGAGGCGTACATTATAAAGAAGCAGAAACTCGAAAAAGAGCAGAGCTGACCCCCGCTCCCCACACCGCCGTGCCGCCCGCACGGCGGCTTTTTGTATAATGAAAACCACTCGCCTAGCGAGTGGTTTTCATTATACAAAAAAGGGGCCGCCCCGGGTGGTTCCCCAAGGCGGCCCCTGTAAGGGGTCTGTATTTTTTTAGCGCATCTGGCACTTCAGGCTCTCGGCCTGAGCTGCGCTCAGCCGCCGGCTCGCAAGGCCGTCGTGCTCCAGAGCAAACCAGCTGCCCCCCTCTGTCAGCAGGTCTTCCACCGACAGGGTGGTCGTTTTGAGGGTGGTAACAAACTGGATCTGCTCCACCCCCTGCTCCTGCAGGGTCTCCAGCGCCTGCCGGGTGCCATGGAGCCGGGCGGACAGATTGTCGGTCGTCACCCGCAGGGTGCTGCCCTGCTGCCGGGTGTTAAAAAGCAGGGGGGCGCCCTTCAGCGTCTCCACATGGAGGTCCAGGCTCTCCCCGTCCGGGATGGGCTTGGGGAGCGCAAACTCCCACCACTCCTTCAGGATGCCGTCCGGTTTGCCGTCCAAGTCCAGGTCCGGGTTGTAGATGATGTGGTGGATGTAGCCGGTGGTCAGGTGGCTGATGTCTGCCTGGATCTCCTTGCCGTCGACAGGTCCATCCGGCGTCTTACTGCCGCCGTTGCCGATGGTAGCACCGGTGCCGACACCGGACCAGTCAGGGCCGCTGCCGGTCGCCGTCGCCGTCACCTGAGCGGCTCCGCTCACGGTGACCTTGCTGCCGATGCCATTGACACCGCCGCCGATGCCGGCACCACCGTAGGCACCGGAAGCGTTTACCTTGCCGCCGTTGATGGTGATGTCTTCGCCGTTGCCGTTCTCACCGCCGCCGATGCCAGCAGCATAGCTGCCACCGGTAGCGGTCACCTTGCCGTCGTTGATGGTGATGTTTTCGCCGCTGCCGGAGCTGCCGCCGCCGATGCCGGCACCACTGTTGCCACGGTAGCCACCACCGGTAGCGGTCACTGTGCCGCCCTTGATGGTGATGTTGTTGCCGCCGCCGCCCTCAGCACCGCCGCCGATGCCGGCACCACCACCGTAGCCACCGGTAACGTTCACCGTGCCGCCGGTGATGGTGATGTTGTTGCCGCTGCTGTTGCCGCCGCCGCCGATGCCGGCACCCATACCGTGGTCAAAGTAGCTACCGGCAGCGTTCACCGTGCCGCCGGTGATGGTGATGTTTTCGCCGTTGGCGAAGGCGCCGCCGATGCCGGCAGCACCACCACCGTAGCTACCGGTAGCGTTCACCGTGCCGCCGGTGATGGTGATGTTTTTGCCGACGCCGCCGTTACCGCCGCCGATGCCGGCACCACAGTCGTCCCAGTTGTCGCCACCGGAGGCCGTCACCTCGCCGCCGTTGATGGTGATGTTTTCGCCGCTGCCGGAGCTGCCGCCGCCGATGCCGGCACCATCCTCGTTACCGGTAGCGTTCACTGTGCCGCCGGTGATGGTGATGTTTTCGCCCTTGCCTTCTCTACCGCCGCCGATGCCGGCACCACTGCTGCCGCCGGTAGCGGTCACTGTGCCGCCGGTGATGGTGATGTTTTTGCCGTCGCCAAGGTAACCGCCGCCGATGCCGGCACTATTAAACCCACCGGTGGCCGTCAGGCTGCCGGCTTCGTTATTATCGTCCTTCAGGGTCAGCTTGCCTGTGGAGTTTTTTTCAAGGCCCGCACTCTGAGTGCCGCTTTTCAGCTCGTTATCGCCGTCCAGCTCGATCTCCACATTGCCCTTTCCCTGAACGCTCAGGGCAGCCTTTCCTTTTTGATCCCAATCATATTGATCTCCGGTGTCGCTCACATCGATCTTTACGTCTTTCAGGGTGAGCTTCAGCGCCGTGGCAGCGTTGTTGATCACCGTAATGATGTTTTTGCAAAAGCCATTTGCCGGGGCAGGGGCTGCAGGGGCAGCATCAGCCGGGGCTGCCTGCTGGGGCTGGGGCTGCTGGTCTGCGCTCTCCTTCCGGTCGGCGTCTTCCGGTTCCTCAGTGCTCTCCTTCCGGTCGGCAGCTTTCGGTTCCTCAGCGTCCTCCGGCTGGTCTGTGCCTTCCGGCTGGTCTGCATCTTCCGATTCCTCAGTGCTCTCCGGCTGGGCCGGCTGGTAGTTGTCCTCTACCACAGGGCCAAAGTCGGAATCCTCTGCTGCGGGGCCTTCCAGGTCGCTCTCCAGCGTGGTGATAGCCGCACCAGTGGTGGTGATGATGATCTCATCACTGTCATTGTTGCTCGTTCCGTTCTGTTCGACGGTCTGGCTTCCATCCGCATTTTTGGTGACGGTAATATCGCCGTTGTCGATATAGTAGGTCCCTGCAAAGGCCGGAGCCGCCAGAGACACCGTAATACTCAACGCTGCCATCAGAGCTGCTGCCCGGCGGAATGCATTGTTCTTCTTCATCGTGGTAATCTCCTTTCTTTTTTACGTTTTTTTGTGGTTTTTACACTATACAACACTTCTCAGAACACGCAACCGTGTTTCCGCACTCTGAGAGGTGGGTGGAACTGCTTCCTCCGCATTCTGTTTCAGAATCTCATGCTGCATACACAGCAGACTACATCAAAGACGCAATTGTCTTACCGGAAAACGCTTCATCCATAAATGTCTGCATCTCCTTATAGAACTTTCTGACCGGGCATGTCTCCGTTGCATGCCGCGAGCAGTAGCAATCTTCTTCCAAGCAACGGTTGATCCTGGTAGTTCCTTCCACCGCATTGAATATATCAGCCAAACTGATGTCTTCCGGTTTTCGGTTTAAACTAAAGCCTCCGCCAACGCCGCGCTTTGTCGCAATGATCCCCGCATTGCGCAGAGGCTTTGCGATCTGAGCAATCATTTGTTTTGGGATTCCCATCTGCTTGCTGATATCCTCACTCCCCATAGGCGTTCCAAGGATTGCAAGAAATAGTGTCATCCTGATTGCATAGTCAGTTGTTACATTTAACTGCATAAAACCTTCCCGTCATAAATAGATTAGTTAATCGCTCATCTCATCAATTCCGTCAAAAAAACAGTCGCAGCGGGAACAACCGATAATTTCAAAAAGTCAACCTTGTGATCTCCTTTCTTTTTCTACGTTTTCTTGTGCTTTTTGCACTTCTTTGTTGAGGGTATTTCTCATTTTTTATTATACCCCCCCCCCCTACAGTCTTGGCAATAGGGAAAAACAGCGAAATTTCGGGCTTAAAATCCTCATTTTTGCGGCAATGTGCAACAAAATATGGCAAGCTTCCTCCCTGCCCCGGCGGGTGCTTCCCCCGGGCATAAATAAATATCCCCCGGCGGAGCCGGGGGATATTTATTTGCTTTTTGTGTATCTTTTTGCGCGCGCGTATGTTATAATAACATATTGTTCGAAAACAGATCCAACGTAAAAAAGGCAGAATATATCATATGAACACCAATGACATCTGGCTCATTGCCGGCCTCGGCAATCCGGAGCCGAAATACGACGGCACCCGTCACAACGCAGGCTTTGCCGCGCTGGACTATCTGGCCGGAAAGTGGGGCATCTCCGTCTCCAAGACCAAGTTTCAGGGCCTGTGGGGGCAGGGCGAGGTGGACGGCCACAAGGTCGTGCTCCTGAAGCCCCTGACTTATATGAACCTCTCGGGCGACTCCATCGGCCCGCTGGCGGGCTTCTTCAAGATCCCTGCCGACCACGTCATCGTCCTGTGCGACGACATCACCCAGGACCCCGGCAAGCTGCGCATCCGGCCCTCCGGCTCTGCGGGCGGCCACAACGGCCTCAAGAGCATCATCGCCCGCCTCGGCGGCGAGAACTTCCCCCGCATCCGCATTGGCGTGGGCGCAAAGCCCCGCCCGGACTACGATTTGGCCGACTGGGTGCTGGGCAAGTTCCCGCCCGACGACGCCAAGGCCCTCGCCGACCGCTGCCCCGACATCGCAGCCGCCGCAAAGCTCATCATGGACGGCAAGCTGGGTCTGGCGCAGAGCAAGTATAACGGGTAAGGCTCCCCCTTTGGGGGAGCTGGCGCGAAGCGCCTGAGAGGGCAAGGCCGCTGACAAAAAGCACAGACACAGCGATAACATCCCTCTGACAAAGAGTCTGCTTATCGCTGTATGGCAGCTCTTTCGCCCCGAGCTTGCCCTCTCCGTCACCTGCGGTGACACCTCTCCCAAAGGGAGAGGCTATTACGTCCATCTTCACTAGAAAGGAGGTCCACCATGTACGAAGCACTCCTGAAAAACACCCCCGAATACCAGAAGACAGCGGCCAGCCTCGCCTCCCCCGGCCCGGCGGCGCTGTTCGGTCTGCCTCCGGCAGGCCGGGCATTGCTCTACGCCGCGCTCCAGAAGGACACGGGCCGCATCCTCTGCGTCGTCACGCCCGGCGAGGCCGAGGCCACCCATTTTGCCGACGACCTCAAGACGCTGGGGCTCTCGGCGGCGGTGTTCCCGCCCCGGGACTTCATGCTCCGCCCCGTCGAGGGCGCGGGCCGCGAGTACGAGTACCGGCGTCTGTCGGTGCTGGGCGCACTGGCGGGCGGACGGCTGAACGCCGTCTGCGTCCCCGCCGAGGCCCTGCTCCAATACACTGTGCCGCAGGACGAGTTCCAGAAGAACACTCTCACCCTCAAGCCCGGCATGGTCTACAACCGCGAAGCGCTGGTGGAGCGGCTCTTCGCCGCCGGATACGTGCGGCGCAGTCAGGTGGACGGCCCGGGACAGTTCAGCGTCCGGGGCGACATCGTGGACATCTACGCCCCCGATATGCGCCAGCCCGCCCGTGTGGAGTACTGGGACGACGAGATAGACTCCCTCGCTTCCTTCGACCTGCTCACCCAGCGGCGGGACAGTGCGCTGGAAAAGATCTATCTTTCCCCCGCCCGTGAGGTGCTGTTCGGCAGCACCGCCGACACGGCGGAGGCCCTCCGCGCCGCCCAGAAGAAAGCCCGCGGCAAGCGCCGCACCGCCCTCGAAAAGGCCATGGAGTCCGACCTCGCCCAGCTGGACAGCGGCGTCATGCCCGAGGCCATGGACAAATACTACGGTCTGCGGTACGAGACGCCCGCCACATTGCTGGACCACCTGAGCAGCCCCATCTTCATCCTCGACGAGGTGGGCGGCATCCGGGACGCCCAGAAGGCCACCGAGTTCCGCCGCAGCGAAGAGCTGACCGGCCTGCTCGAGGAGGGCGTCATCTGCCCCGGCCTCGATGTGCTCTACCAGACCATGGACGACCTCGCCATTGCGGCGCAGGACCAGAGCACCCTGCTCTGCGAGAACTTCCTGCGGGGCATGAACGAGTTCAAGCTGAAAGACCTCATCAACGCCGAGGCCTTCGCGGCCCCCAACTGGGGCGGCGACCTCGCTTCCCTGCGGGAAGACCTCGACCCGCTGGTCCAGCAGGGGTACGCCGTGGCCCTTTTCGCCGGCACGCCCAAGGGTGCAGCGGCCCTTACCCGCGATTTGGCTGACAAGGGCTATGCCGTCAGCATGAGCCGGGACGTCCGGCCCGCGAAAGGTCTGGTTCAGGTACTGCCCGGCCACCTCACGGCGGGCTGCACCTTCCCGTTCGCCCGCGTGGCGGTCATCTCGTCCCGGCGTCACGGTCTGGACGACGAAGCCGCCGAGAACAAAAAGCGCAAGAAGAACAAAAACGCCCTGTCCAGCCTCTCGGACATCAAGCCCGGCGACTATGTGGTTCACCAGAGCCACGGCATCGGTATGTATGCGGGCATCCAGCGTCTCGAGGTCCAGGGCGCGATAAAAGATTACCTGAAGATCCAGTATTCCGGCTCCGACGTGCTGTATGTGCCGGTGACTCAGCTCGATCTGCTGAGCCGCTACACCGCCCCCGGCGACGAGGAAAAGGTGAAGCTTGCAAAGCTGGGCGGCACCGAGTGGCAGCGCACCCGCGCCAAGGTCAAAAAGGCCACCGAAGAGATGGCCCAGGAGCTCATCGAGCTCTACGCCCGCCGCCGTCAGGCCACAGGCTACGCCTTCCCCGCCGACGGCGAGTGGCAGAGCGATTTCGAGTCCCGCTTCGAGTACGACGAGACGGACGACCAGCTCACCGCCACCGCCGAGATCAAAAAGGACATGGAAAAGGGCTGGCCTATGGACCGCCTGCTCTGCGGCGACGTGGGCGTCGGCAAAACAGAGGTCGCCTTCCGCGCGGCCTTCAAGTGCGTCATGGGCGGCAAGCAGTGCGCCATTCTGGCCCCCACCACCCTGCTGGCGTGGCAGCACTACAACAGCATCATCTCCCGCATGGAGGCGTTCCCGGTGAAAGTCGGGCTGCTCTCCCGCTTCCGCACCGCCAAACAGCAGAAAGAGACCCTGCGGGGCCTGCAGGCCGGCAGCGTGGACATCGTCATCGGCACCCACCGCCTCCTCTCCAAGGACGTCCGGTTCCACGACCTGGGCCTTGTCATCATCGACGAGGAGCAGCGTTTCGGCGTCAAGCACAAGGAGAAGCTGAAAGAGAACTTCATCGGCGTGGACATGCTGACCCTCTCGGCCACCCCCATCCCCCGCACCCTGAACATGGCCATGAGCGGCATCCGCGACCTCTCCACCATCGAGCAGCCGCCCATCGAGCGCCAGCCGGTGGAGACATTCGTGCTCGAGTACAATGACGTCATCCTTGCCGAAGCCATGAAGAAGGAGCTGGCCCGGGGCGGTCAGGTCTACTACCTGCACAACCGGGTGGACAACATCGAGTCCTGCGCCGCCCACGTCAGCCAGATGGTACCCGGGGCGCGGGTGGGCATCGCCCACGGAAAGATGACCGAGGAAGAGCTGAACCCCGTCTGGCAGCATCTGCTGAACGGCGAGATCGACATCCTCGTCTGCACCACCCTCATCGAGACGGGCATTGATGTGCGCAACTGCAACACCCTCATCATCGAGGACGCCGACCGGATGGGTCTGGCCCAGCTGTACCAGATCCGGGGCCGCGTAGGCCGCTCGGGCCGGAAAGCCTACGCCTACTTCACCTTCCGGCGGGACAAGACCCTCACCGACATCGCCCAGAAGCGGCTTTCGGCTATCCGGGAGTTCACAGCCTTCGGCTCCGGCTTCCGCATCGCCATGCGCGACTTACAAATTCGCGGCGCAGGCAGTCTGCTGGGCCACAGCCAGCACGGCCACATGGAGGCCGTGGGCTATGACCTTTACGTCAAGATGCTGGGTCAGGCCATTGCCCGGGCCAAGGGCGAGCCCATCCAGCGGGACAAGAGCGAATGCCTCGTGGACCTGCGGGTGGACGCCTTCATCCCGGAGAAGTATATCGCCGACGGCCCGGGCCGCATCGAGGCCTACAAGCGCATTGCCGCCATCCAGACCCCCGAGGACGCCGCCGACGTGCTGGACGAACTCATTGACCGCTACGGCGACCCGCCGCCCTCCGTCAGCGACCTCGTGAACGTCTCGCTGGTGCGGGTCCAGGCCGCCGCCGTGGGCGTCTACGAAGTCACCCAGAAAAAGGACACCCTGCTGTTACAGGTGGAGACGCTGGACCTGGCCATGATACGCGGCCTGCTCATCGCTTTCAATGGCCGGGTGACGGCAGGAGCCGGCACCAAGCCCTACCTCTCGGTGGCTCTCCAACCCGACGAAAAGCCGCTGGAACTGCTGCAAAGCATCCTCAAGGCGATGGCCGACATCCTTGCTGCCCCGCCGGAAGAAAACACCGGCAAAAAATAAATTTCACTAGGAGTACACTTATGAAGAAGAAATTCATCGCGCTCGCCTGCGCCCTCGCTCTGGCCGTCGGCCTCGTGGGCTGCAGCCTCTCCACCCCGGATTCCGTAGGCACCATCGGTAACGTGGACATCTCTTCCGGCCTCTATCTGCTGGCCCAGTTCGATGCCTACCAGACCGCCGCCGACCTCGCTTCCGACGACCAGGACGCCACCAAGGTGTCCAGCTTCCTCAAGGCCACCATCACCGTCGATGACGCCACCGGCGAGACCGCCGTGGTCAGCGACTATGTGGCCCAGAAGACCCTCGAGAACCTCGAGTCCTACGCCGCCATCGAGACCCGTTTTGATGAGCTGGGCGGCGTTCTGACCCCCGACGAGGAGACCCAGGCCGACAGCTACGCCTCCCAGCTGATGGAGCAGAACGGCGACCTCTACAAGGCCAACGGCATCGGCCTCGACACCCTCAAGCGGTTTGAGCGCATCCTCATCAAGAGCAACGACCTGCTCGAGATGTGCTACGGCACCGACGGCGAGACTCCCGTCTCCGACGCAGAGCTGACCAGCCACCTCGAGGACGAGATGGTCTACATCCGCTATGTGGTCGTGCCGCTCTACAACACCAGCACCTTCGCTTTTGCTGATGACGCCCAGAGCGCCCAGATGCTCGAGCTGGCCCAGACCGCCGCCGAGAACTGCAACGCTGCCATCCCCGATGGGGCCAGCGCCCAGACCTCCGCTTTCAGCGCCGCCGTCGCCGCTGCCCTGCCCGACATCTACGCGGTGCTGGATGGCGAGCCCTCTTCCGACGCTTCTTCTCTCTCCACTGCCCTGCTGGGCTCTGACAACATCGATTCCACCTTCTCCGAGGAAGGTACCGCCGACGCCGTCCGCGCCCTCAAGCCCGGCGAGGCCGCTGCGGTGCAGTATTCCAGCTATGCGCTGATGATGCTCGTCCGTCTCGACCCGCTGGACGCTGACACGCTGGACAGCCTCCGCGCACAGGCCCTCTCCGACATGAAGAGCGGCGAGCTGCAGGACAGCCTTCAGTCCTATGGCGCCCAGCTGCCCCACGCTCTGGATTCTGCCGCCATGAAGAAGATGCCGGCTTCCAAGATCAAGAACGAGCAGTAATTTTCCTCAAAAATAATACAAAAGCTCCGGGAAACTATTGGTTCCCGGAGCTTTTCTGTACTCATACTGCTTTTCAGATCCCGCTTCCAGCGCCGCGCGGATATGCATCGTACGGCGTTGCTTTTTGTCAGTTTTTATGGTATTCTCTTAGCAGAAAGGCGCTGTCCAACCAAACGCAGGCGGCTATTGCTCCTCACCGGTCTCGCTGTCTTGCTCTTCGGAGCAAAGCAAGCGCGGGAGGGCAACTTTTTGGAGTTCCGCTCCCGACGCTCAAGGCGAAGGGAGGGATGCCTTATGACTACATCGGAAATTCTATTGCTTTTCCAGACGATCATCGCACTGTTGGCGCTTCTCGTAAGTGTTGTACATCTGATGGACGACCGGAAAAAGGATGATTCTTATGGCAGCAAAAGGAAAAAGCACAAAAAGAAATGACCGCCCACAGTTCCCCAACTCGGTGGCGGTCATTACTTTTTGTAGCGACTTAAACTGGTGAGGAGCTAGCCGTTTGCACGGTCAGCGCCTTTCCTTATCTTTATTATAGGCAGTCGTACGCGGATTGTCAAGCGCCAGAACTTCCAGAATACAAAAGATAAAAACGGACCACCCGCTTCGGCCTTCTCAGGCTGTGGCGGGCGGCCCGACATTTTCTAACGCATTCTGATGCGATCCGACGTTTTTATCCATTCTCTCAAAAACAATGCAGATACATCATTTTTCTTATATTTCGGCGTTATTTTCGCCTTTTAGAGCATCTCAGAATGGGCAGTTTTTGCGTTTTTGAGTTCCCATAATTTTCCAGTCCATACCTCTTCGGCTGGTCTGCACCTCGATTATAGATGAATCGCTCTCCAATGTCAATAGCCCAGCGCCTATAAAAAGCCCAAGGGCGAGGTCCCTTGCGGAACCTCGCCCTCAGACTATGTGAGATAAATCACTACATGCGCGAACATATAATGTTTATCATTACAGGCCGTGTGCCTGTAATACCTGTTTTATAGCAATTCAACTTTTTAATGCAACAGCAGCAGCGTTGAATTGCATATCGCAAATACGCTGTTATCCTGAACATTTTCATATACAAGAACTTCGTGGTCTGTCTCGATGGGTCCAGTATAGTGCATTTTTACAGAATTGTCAATATATGGTATTATTTTCGACATTTTAGCCAATCAGGAGCCGTGAAAAACAGCAAAATGCTCTGCTGCGCAGGGACAACTGGCCGAGAGCCCGTTCATTCTTTTACTGCCTTTTCAAACTCCACTTCCAGTGCCTCGTTGACGGCGCGGACGGCGGCGGCATCGGGTTTGATGGCCGTGCGGTCGTAGGTGAACAGGCCGTTCACCTCGTCCTCCACGTCGGTCAACTGGGTGTACACCAGCGCCGACAGGCCCTTTTTCAGCTGCGGGAGAATCGTCTTGCGCTGCAAATCGCAGTAGCGCTCGGTCAGCTCTGCCCGGCTTCTGGCCGTGCCGTAGCCGTAGGTCTTCCGGGGCGGCTCATGGCCGGGCATGGGCCATGCAATGCCGCCGTACTCGCTGAGGGCCACCGTGCGCACATTCGGGCGGATGCGAAGCGGATAGAAGTAGTTGTGGATGGAATGCACATCTCCCCCACCCCGGTCGAACCAGCCGCTGGCCTCGTCCACCGGACGGGACGGGTCGAGGGCGCGGAGGGTCTCGGTGGCTTTCCGTGCGTCGAACTGCCCCCACCCCTCGTTGAACGGCACCCAGCACCCGATGCAGGGGTGCCGGCGCAGCGCGGCTACCGTGTCGGCCAGCTCCCGGGCGTACTCCTCCCGGCTGTGGGCGCTGCCCCGGCCCAGAAAGCCCCACAGCAGCTTCCCGTCCGGGGCGCGGCGCATCAGGGGCTGTAAGGCGTTGGTCAGGTAGGTGACGTACCACATCGGGTAGGCCCCGCCGCCGTTGACCATATCCTGCCAGACGATGATGCCCAGCTTATCGCAGTGGTAGTACCAGCGCTCCGGCTCGATTTTGGCGTGCTTGCGCAGCAGGTTGAAGCCCAGCTCCCGCACGGTGTGCAGTTCGTGCTCTACGGCGGCGTCGGAGGGCGGGGTGTAAAGTCCGTCGGGCCAATAGCCCTGGTCCAGCAGGCCGTTGAGCAGGATGGGCCTGCCGTTCAGGAAAAAACGCCGGATGCCCTTTGCATCCTCTTTACACTCCCACTTGCGGAGGGCGAAATAGCTGTGGACGGTGTCGAAGCCCTCTTCTTCGCCCTGGGTCGTGCCGACGGTCAAATCATAGAGGAAGGGGCTGTCGGGGCTCCAGGGGAAGAAATGCTCTTCGGCGATATTCAGGGTCACTTCGCCGTCCCGGTCGGCCTCGTCGCTGCCCCAGTCCTCGGCGATGGTCACGCCGCCGGCCCGCACCACGGCCCAGAGGTTCACCGCGCCGCCGGGCTTCGAGGTATGGACTTTCACCGTCACCGTCCGGGCGTCGTAGTCCGGGGTGACGGTCAGCGTATCAATGTAATTTTCCGGCACCCGCTCCAGCCAGACCGTCTGCCAGATGCCGCTCTGGGCCGGGTAGAACATCCCGCCGGGCCGGAGGGTCTGCTTTCCCCTCGCCTGCGTTCCGGTGCCGGTGGGGTCCTGCACGGCCACCCAGAGGGTGTTGCGGCCCTGCGGGCGGAGCAGGTCGGTGATGTCCAGCGTGAAGGGCCAGTAGCCGCCCCGGTGTCCCCCGGCCAGACGGCCATTGACCTCCACCGCGCAGGCGTAGTCCACCGCCCCGAAGTGGAGCAGGACGCGCCCGCCCTCCCCCGCCGGGGGCGTGAAGGTGCGGTGGTAGTGGAGCCACTGGCCGGGCTGCAGCGTCCGGCTCACGCCGGAGGCTTTTGCTTCGGGCGAATAGGGTACGAGGATAGCGCCGTCCCACTTTGCCGGGAACTCCGAGCTCTGGGTGATGGCGTAGTCCCACGGGCCGTTCAGGTTGACATAGCTGTCCCGGCGCATACTCGGGCGGGGATATTCGGGGAGCGGATGCATTTTAGTACCTCTTTTTCATAAGCTAGTCCGATTTGACTCTCCTGAAACAGGAGAGTCGGCGAGCGTCAGCGAGACTGAGAGGTTTTATAGGCTGCGGCCAGCTTTTCCAGTGCGGGCAGGCTGCGCTTCACCTTCTCGGTGTCGATGCAGTAGGCAAAGCGGACATAGCCCTTGACGCCGAAGGTGTCGCTGGGGACCAGCAGCAGATCGAACTCCCGGGCCTTGAGGCAGAAGGCGTTGGCGTCCTCTTCCAGCGCTTTCGGGAAGATATAAAATGTACCGCCGGGGCGCTCCACCTCAAAGCCCAGCTCGGTGAGCTTGTCGTACAGCAGGTTCATGTTCGTCTCGTAGACGGACAGATCGCTGGTGACGTCGAGGCACTCGGCAGTGGCTTTCTGGATGATGCTGGGCGGGCAGTTGTGGCCGGTGAAGCGGGAGATCTGGGCCATCATGTCCACCAGCACGTCTTCGCCCTCGCAGCCGGGCCGGACGGCCACATAGCCCAGACGTTCGCCGGGCAGGCTCAGGCTCTTGGAGAAGGAGAAGCAGGTCAGGGTGTGGGGGTAGAACGCTGCCGGATACGGCACCTTTTTGCCGTCGAAGGTGATGTCACGGTAGGGCTCGTCGCTGACGAGGAAGATGTTGTGGCCGAAAACTTTGCTCTTTTCGGTCAGGATGTCGGCCAGACGGCTCAGGGTCTCGGCGGAGTAGACGACGCCGGTGGGGTTGTTCGGGGTGTTGATGAGGACGCAGGTGACGCTCTCGGTCAGCATCTCTTCAAAGGCGTCGAGATTCGGCTGGAAAGCCGGTGCCTGAGGCGGCACGACCTTGAGCACAGCGCCGGTCCCCTCCACATAGGGGCCGTACTCGGGGAAGTAGGGGGCGAAGGTCAGCACCTCGTCGCCGGGCTTGGTCACAGCGCGGATGGCGTGGGCGATAGCGCCCGCCGCACCGGTGGTGGGGAAAATATCCTTCTGCTCATAGGGCAGGCCGAAGGTCTTTGCCAGATGGGCCGCCACGGCGGTGCGGAAGCCCGGGTCGCCCTGACTGGGGCAGTAGCCGTGGAGGGCGACAGGCTCTTCCTCGGCCAGCAGGGTCTGCATGGCTTTGGTGAACTTGTCCGGGCAGGGGACGCTGGGGTTGCCCAGCGAGTAGTCGAACACGTTCTCATAGCCGATCTCGGCGGCGCGCTGTTTGCCGTACATGAAAGTCTCGCGGATGACGCTCTTGTGGCCCAGCATGGCGCGGTAAGTCTCGTTCAGCATAATACTTTCCCTCTTTTTCTTATTGATCCTCTTCCGGCAGGGCAGAAGCATAGCTCTGCTCCACCTTCACCATACAGCAGTATCCCGGGTCCTGCTCCTTGACGAAATTGCACATCTCGGCCAGCCGCGCGTCCTTGTCGCCGGTGTAGCCCGCCGGGAACACGAGGTCGAACAGCACGTTGGTGTGGCTGTCCCCCGGCACGATGCGCAGGTCATGGATGGACAGACGAGGGTCCATCTGGCGGGCTTTTTCCATCAAACGGCTCCGCAGGACGCCTACGGCGGCGTCCGACGTCACGATGGGGTCGTAGTGGATGGTGACCTGTAAGTGGTCTTTTTTCAGAAAATCCCGCTCGATGTTGTCGATGATGTCGTGGGCTTCCAGCGGGTCGGCCTCAGCGGGGAACTCGATGTGGAGCGAGGCGAAC
>ERZ773108.2532-NODE-2532-length-15454-cov-3.316644_pt1 | contig 15454 bp, 9 predicted proteins | sample MGYA00580570_ERZ773108 | MGnify/ENA primary metagenome ERZ773108 (study PRJEB29015, sample SAMEA2737840) | human gut metagenome | biome: human gut; feature: human-associated habitat; material: faeces | place: China | collected 2012 ...
CTTGGGCAAGAATCACAGTAATCGTGGTTAATCTGTGGATAGGTATTCCATATACGATGATGCAGGTTACGGGAATTTTACAGAATATCCCACTGGAGCTTTACGAAGCAGCAGAAGTGGATGGTGCCGGTCCGGTAATCCGTTTCTTTAAAATTACATTGCCGTATATGCTGTTTGTGACAACACCATATCTGATTACGACATTCACGGCAAATATCAATAATTTCAACATTGTTTATCTTTTAACAAAGGGCGACCCGGTGCTGTCAGGCAATACCGCGGGCAAAACAGACCTTTTGGTTACATGGCTGTATAAGATGACGGGACTTTACAGCATTAACATGTTTATTATGGGTGAAAAGTCGAACCTTTCCTTAGTGGGGCAAGAAACTGTTTTTACCTGGGTTTGCAAAGCTTCGCCCTTAAATGATGAGATTGATAAGCTGATTTTATCGGCCCTTATCATTGCCGCGGTGGCAGCGATTTTGGCGGTGTTTTTTAAAACCCGCCCGGGCATGGCAATCCGCGCCACCGGAGACAATGAGGAAATGGTGCGCTCGTCTTCAATTAATGCAGACGTTTCAAAATGTTTGGGAATTGTAATTGCAAATGCCTGCGTTGGGCTTTCCGGGTCCTTAATCTGCCAGTATCAAATGTTTTCCGATGTGGGATATGGCACCGGCATGGTCGTAATCGGCCTGGCGTCCATCATCATCGGCGAGTCTATCTGCGGCCGGCGCGGCGTAGGCGTTGGAATTCTCTCGGCGTGTGTGGGTTCAGCGGTTTACCGTATTATCATTGCTCTTGCCCTGCGGTTTGAAATTTTCCCATCCTATGCCTTAAAGCTCATTTCTGCAGTGATTGTTGCGCTTTCCATTGCAATTCCCACAGCGAAAAAGGCAATTGGCAACGCAAGGATGAAATCCCAGAGGAGGAACGTGCAATGAACGACATGCTGGTGTTAAACAATATCAAGAAAATATTTTTTAAAGGGACGGTTAACGAAAAAGTAGCCCTTGAAAATTTAAACCTAAACGTTGCCCCCGGCGACTTTGTCACCATTTTGGGCTCCAACGGCGCAGGAAAGTCCACCATGTTCAACGCTATTTTGGGAGCATATCCGGTGGAGGAGGGAAACATTTTTTTAGACGGCGAGGACATTACGTTTAAAAAGGATTATAAGCGCGCGTTAGACATTGGCTGTATTTATCAGGATCCCATGCGCGGCACCAGTCCCCACATGACCATTGAAGAAAACTTGTCCCTGGCTTACACCAGAAAAGCGAAACGCTCGTTCTTTGCGGTGAATAAGCACGACAGCGCCTATTTCAAAGAATTGCTGGCAACGCTGGATTTAGGGTTGGAGAACCGTATGAAAACCCAGATTGGCCTGCTTTCCGGCGGGCAGCGCCAGGCGGTATCGCTTTTGATGTCTACCATTGCCGGGCCAAAGCTTTTGCTGTTGGATGAGCACACGGCGGCCTTAGATCCTGCAACCGCCAAAAAGGTTTTAAAAATTACAACGGAGATTGTTACGAAAAATAAAATAACCACCATGATGATTACTCACGACATGAATTATGCCCTTTCCTGCGGCAACCGCACCATTATGATGGACGAAGGGCAGATTATTTTAGACATCAAAGGCGAGGAACGCGCCAGCATGACGCCGGAGGGATTGGTTGAGCTATTCTCGGCTGAGCGGAAAAAGCAGCTTACCAACGACAGAATGATGTTTTCCATGCAGTAGAAAAACAAAAAAGCCCCGCGTAATTTACGCGGGGCTTTCCATATGTCTGTTTATTCAGCCATTTTTTTGTAGGTTTCGTATCTTTCCAGCAAGTCTTTTTCAGCTTTTGTGAAGAGTTCCTCTGCAACATCAGGATATGCCTGCTTGAGCATGAGGTATCTGTTTTCACCCTCCATGAATTCACGAACGGTGCCCTTGGGCTCTTTCGAGTCAAGAACAAACGGATTTTTGCCCTCTTCTTTCAGCTCAGGATTAAATCTCCACAAGTGCCAGTAACCGGTTTCAACCGCCTTTTTCTCTTCGGCGATGGAGTTTGCCATGTTACCCTTAGACTTAATTCCGTGGTTGATACACGGTGCATATGCAATAACCAAAGATGGGCCCGGATAAGCTTCCGCTTCTTTAATAGCCTTAATGGTCTGTGCCGGGTTTGCGCCCAGGGCAATCTGTGCAACATATACATAGCCATAGGTTGTGGCAATCATGCCCAAGTCTTTCTTTTTCACTTTCTTACCGGAAGCCGCAAATTTTGCAACTGCTGCCGTCGGTGTGGCTTTGGAAGACTGGCCGCCTGTGTTGGAGTAAACTTCGGTGTCTACAACAAAGATGTTGATATCTTCACCGGAAGCAATTACGTGGTCTAAACCGCCGTAACCAATGTCATATGCCCAGCCGTCGCCGCCGAAGGCCCAGTTGGAACGTTTTACTAAGAAATCAGTTCTGTCGGCAATGTCTTTCACGCCGGGAACAGACATGTCTGCGTCTTTTATCAGCGCTTCAATTTCTTTTGCAGCGGCTTTCGATGCGTCTGCATCGTTCATACCTTCAATCCATGTCTTAAATGCATCGGCAAGCTTGCCGTCAACGCCTGCTTCAATGGCTTCTTCCATTTTAGCCTTTAATGTAGCTCTGATTTTTCTAACGGCAATTGCCATACCCAAGCCATACTCTGCGTTGTCTTCAAACAGCGAGTTTGCCCAAGCCGGGCCTTTGCCCTCTGCATTTGTTGCATACGGCATAGAAGGTGCGGAACCACCCCAGATTGACGTACATCCGGTTGCGTTTGCAATCATCATTCTGTCGCCGAAAAGCTGGGTGATGAGCTTGATGTAAGGTGTTTCGCCGCAGCCAGCGCAAGCGCCGGAGAACTCCAGCATGGGCTGGCAGAACTGCGAACCTTTCACGGTGCCCTTGTTCATTAAATCGTCCTTTACAGGAACTGTCATGGCAAATTCCCAGTTGTGTGCTTCGTCTTCAACAGCCTTATCAACAGGAACCATGGTGAGTGCGCCTACCGGGCAGGTGTTCGGGCAAACGCCGCATCCCAGGCAGTCTCTCGGGGAAACCTGAACGCGGAACTTAAGACCTTTCAGCTGCGGACCGGTTGCATCTTTTGCGTGGAAGGATTCAGGAGCGTTCGCAGCCTCTTCCTCCGTCATCAGCGTCGGGCGGATTGCCGCGTGGGGACAAACTAGAGAGCACATGTTACACTGGATACATTTATCAATGTTCCATTCCGGAACGCTGACAGCAACCGTACGTTTTTCATATTTTGACGTACCCTGCATAAACGTACCGTCTTCCATACCCACAAATGTGCTGACAGGAAGCTTGTTGCCCTGCTGTGCGTTCACCGGCTCAACAATGTTCTTAATGAAATCGGGAACGTTTGCGTCGGCTTCTTTCGCTTCGTCTTTTGCGTCTTTCCAGGAAGCGGGAACGTCAATTTTTACAATGGCGGTTAACGCCTTGTCAACTGCTTCGCAGTTCATGGCAACAATCTTGTCGCCCTTTTTGCCATAGGTCTTTTTAATTGCGTCTTTTAACAGCGGAACGGCTTCCTCAATCGGAATAACGTTTGCAAGCTTAAAGAACGCAGACTGTGTTACCATGTTAATTCTTCCGCCCAGACCAATGGAGGAAGCAATGTCTACAGCGTTTATAATATAGAAGTGAATGTCGTTTTCAGCAATATATCTCTTCATGTGGCCCGGAAGCTTTTCATCCAATTCCTCAGGGGACCAAACGCAGTTTAAGAGGAAGGTGCCGCCCTTTTTCAGGCCCTCCAGCACGTCATACTGATAAATATAAGCCGGTTTGTGGCAGGCGATATAGTCTGCTTCGTCCAGCAGGTATGTAGATTTGATGGGCTTTTTACCAAACCGCAGGTGGGACATGGTTACGCCGCCGGATTTTTTCGAGTCGTAATCGAAATATGCCTGTGCGTAAAGGTCTGTATGGTCGCCGATGATTTTGATGGCGTCTTTGTTCGCACCAACCGTACCGTCGGAACCGAAGCCCCAGAATTTGCAGCGTGTTGCGCCTTCGGGAGCAGCGTTGATTTTTTCTCCCAGGGGCAGTGAAAGGTTTGTAACGTCATCCACAATGCCGATGGTGAAGCCGTTAATCGGCTTTGCAGCATCTAAGTTTGCAAACACTGCGGCAATCTGTGTGGGTGTGGTGTCTTTTGAACCCAAACCGTAACGTCCGCCTAAAATTTCAGGTGCGTCTTTTTTGCCTGTGAACAGGTTGCAGATGTCTAAGTAGAGCGGTTCGCCCAAAGAGCCGGGCTCTTTTGTTCTGTCCAGAACTGCAATTTTCTGAACGGTTTTCGGCAGAACGTCGAAGAAATATTTGGAAGAGAACGGTCTGTAAAGATGAACCTTCACAACGCCCACCTTTTCGCCTCTTGCGTTTAAGTAGTCAACGGTTTCTTCAATTGCTTCACAAACAGAACCCATTGCGACAATCACCTTTGTTGCGTCCGGTGCACCGTAGTAGTTAAACGGCTTATATTCTCTTCCTGTAATCTTTGTAATTTCCTTCATGTAGTCGGCAACAATGTCCGGAATTTTCTCGTAGAAGGTGTTGGAGGCTTCTCTGCCCTGGAAGTAAATATCTGAGTTCTGTGCGGTACCGCGGAGAACCGGGTGTTCCGGGTTCAGTGCGTTGTCTTTAAATGCCTTTAAAGCATCCCAGTCAACTAAGCTTTTTAAGTCTTCATAGTCCATCACTTCAATTTTCTGGATTTCGTGAGATGTTCTGAATCCGTCGAAGAAGTGGAGGAACGGAACTCTGCCCTTAATGGAAGCTAAGTGAGCAACGCCGCCTAAATCCATTGTTTCCTGAACGCTGCCGGAAGCCAGCATTGCAAAGCCGGTCTGGCGGCAGGCCATAACGTCCTGATGGTCGCCGAAAATGTTCAGCGCGTGAGCGGCAAGTGCGCGGGCGCTTACGTGGAACACGGTGGGGAGCAATTCGCCCGCAATCTTATACATATTCGGAATCATCAATAAAAGTCCCTGTGATGCAGTGAACGTAGTTGTCAGAGCACCACCCTGAAGGGAGCCGTGAACAGCGCCTGCAGCGCCTGCTTCAGACTGCATTTCAACAACTTCAACCGTTTCGCCGAAGATGTTCTTGAGTCCGTTCGCACTCCACTGGTCTACATATTCTGCCATTGTAGACGATGGTGTGATGGGATAGATAGCTGCGACTTCTGTAAATGCATAGGCGCAATGTGCAGCGGCGCAGTTACCGTCCATGGTTTTCATTTTTTTAGCCATTTTTATCCTCCTTAAAAGAATAAATTATTTATTTATCATTCATAGTGATAAACATATGAATATATACCTTATTTATTATAGCACAAACAATGATAAATTTCAAACAAAAAATTTTTCTGTTCCGCGAAAAAAACAGCCGTAAATGTGGGAGTTTGAAAATTTTTTTAAAATTTATATACAAAACGTACAAAGCGAGGGAACTTTTTAGCAACATTTCGCGTCTAATTAAACAGAAAGGCAAGTAAGGGAACTGCTGTAAACCCTAATAAAAAGACAAAAAATATAAAAAAATTAACTTGGAGGAACATGAAACAATAAAAGATTTTAGCAACAAAACAGCAAAAGCCAAAAAGTTTTAATGTTCCTTTCATTTTTCGTAAGTATACTTTTATTTAAGAACGCTGCCTGATATCCGTTTTCGCTAAAACGCAGGCAGTAACGCTCTTTGAAACAGCCGAGAGGGTTTTGGCGGCTTCCCGCATGGTTGCGCCGGTGGTGAAAATGTCGTCTACAAGAAGCACTTTTTTCTCGCGGACAGCATCGGGGCTGCTTAAAGCAAACGCCCCGCGAACATTGCGATCCCTTTGGTGCATGTCAAGCTCCGACTGCCGTTCGGTATCCCGGCACTTTTTAAGCGCGTTGGAAACGCAAGGGGCGTGAAATTGTTTGGCAATGTCCTTTGCAATTAATTCCGCTTGATTGAAGCCTCTTTCCCGAAGGCGCTCATTCGACAGCGGAGTAGGAACCACAACATCAAAATCCGTGCAGCCGAAGGAAAGAAGTTGAGCGCACATCATCATTGCAAAAGAAGTGTGCAGGTCAGAACGGCCGCCGAATTTATAGCGGTGCAGCGAGTTGCGCAGGATTCCCTGATAGGAGACACAGGCAACTAACTGGCCGTAAGCGGGACTGTTGCTTAGGCACTTTCCGCAAAGTTCAGCGCCGGAAGGCAGGGGTGCAAAACAGGTCTTGCAAAAAGCGCCCGGTTTTAAAAGAGTTAAATGTTCTTTGCAGGAATTGCAGACAAACCGGTTTCTTCCGGCAGGTTTTTGGCACACTACACAGGGACTTGGAAATAAAAAGGAAAGAATTTTATCGAACATGGTTTTTTATCAGTTCCTCAACAGCCAGCACATATCCCTGTTTGCCCAATCCGCAGATTTGTTTCACGCAAACGGGCTCCAGCACCGATACGCTGCGGAACGGCTCCCTGGCATGAATGTCTGAAAGGTGTACCTCCACACAGGGCACCATAACGGAAGAAATCGCGTCGCGGATGGCGTAGCTGTAATGGGTGTAGGCACCGGCGTTTAAAATAATGCCGTCGCAGGCCTGATAACAGGACTGGATTGCGTCGATAATCGCCCCTTCCGAGTTGGACTGGAAACAGTCTGCCGCAAAGCCCTTTTTCTTTGCCTCGGAAACAACCAGCTGTTCAATGTCCGACAGCGTGTCATGCCCATATATTTCAGGCTGGCGGACGCCCAGCATATTCAAATTCGGACCATGAATCAGTTTTAATTTGTAATACATTTTATCGCCCCTATTCTGAAACGTTAAATTCTCTGTCATTAGCATAACACAGGGAACCCGCGAAATCAATAAAAAAACAATTATTTTGGCGAGAAAGCGAAAAAAATTCTTGACATTGGGGGCGGAACAGTTTAAAATAGATAAGGTAAATATATTTTTAGATGGAGGTGTGTTTATGCTGAAGTACATATTTGTTACCGGCGGTGTTGTGTCAGGTTTGGGCAAGGGAATTACGGCTGCGTCGCTGGGAAGACTTCTTAAGGCGCGCGGATACCGGGTTACCATTCAGAAGTTCGACCCCTATATTAATATTGATCCCGGAACCATGAGCCCTATCCAGCACGGCGAAGTTTTCGTAACAGACGATGGTGCAGAAACAGACCTTGATCTGGGACATTACGAACGGTTTATTGATGAGAATTTAAACGAAAACAGCAACGTTACAACCGGAAAGGTTTATTGGAGCGTTATTAATAAAGAAAGAACCGGCGATTATCTGGGCGGAACGGTTCAGGTTATCCCCCATATCACAAACGAGATTAAAGAGCGGATTTACCGCGCAGGTGCCCACGGCGGCACCGATGTGGTGATTACTGAAATCGGCGGCACCGTCGGCGACATTGAAAGCCTTCCGTTTTTAGAGTCTATCCGGCAGGTGGCAACAGAGGTCGGCAGAGAAAACGTGCTTTACATACACGTTGCGCTCATTCCGTTCCTGGGTAAAAATGGTGAATTAAAGTCAAAACCGGCCCAGCACAGCGTAAAAGAGCTGTTGGGAATTGGAATTCAGCCAGACATTGTGGTCTGCCGTGCAGAGCGTACGCTAGACGACGAAATTATTAATAAATTATCTTTGTTTTGCAACATTTCGCCGGAAGCAGTGATTCCGAATATGGACGCCGACGTGCTCTATGAAGTTCCGCTTATGCTGGAACGGGAAGGCCTGGCAAGGGTTGCGTTAAAGAAATTGGGGCTAAGGGATCCAAAACCAAACCTATACGACTGGGAAAAGTTCGTGGAACGGTCAAAAAACCTGAAAAAAAATGTCACAATCGCACTGGTTGGAAAATATGTTGTTTTGAGGGATGCTTATATCAGCGTTGTTGAATCCTTAAAACACGGCGGCGTGGCAAATAACGCCGATGTGCATATCAAGTGGGTGAACTCGGAGTTTATCACCGAGGAGAATATAGAAGAATGTCTTGGAAATGTGGACGGGATTATCATTCCCGGCGGTTTCGGTGACAGGGGAATTGAAGGAATGGTACTGTCCTGCCGCTACGCGCGGGAAAACGACATTCCGTACTTTGGAATTTGTCTCGGAATGCAGGTCGCTGTCATTGAATATGCCAGAAATGTGTTAGGCTTAAAAACGGCGAACTCAACGGAGTTTGACCCGGGAACGACCTCGCCGGTGATTGACATTATGCCTGGACAGAAAGACATTGATAAGCTCGGGGGCACCATGCGACTGGGAAAATATCCGTGTGTTTTAGACGGGGAATCGGCTGCGTATAGGGCTTACGGCGAAACTGAAATTTCAGAGCGCCACAGACACAGGTATGAAGTCAACAATGCATACCGCGACAGGCTTGAGTCCAAAGGCATGACGTTTTCAGGGAAATCGCCTGACGGTTTGCTCTGTGAAATTACAGAGGTTCCGGCCAACAGCTGGTTTGTGGGCGTTCAGTTCCATCCGGAATTTAAATCCAGACCGAACAGGCCTCATCCGTTGTTTCGTGACTTTATTAAATTCAGCCTGTTAAATAAGGAAAAAGACCGGGAATGTTAGGTTTAGCAATACCGCACATTGTGCGTTTGCATAAAAAAGTTGCAATAAATATGTAATATTTGTAAGATTTTTTACATTTTTATTACAACTGTAAATTTTGCATTGACTATGCCGAAAACTAGTGGTATAATCAGTGTATAGTAATGATGGGCGTATAGCTTGTCGCATCGCCTTTGCTGTTTTTGAAAGAGGAACAGCTTTGGCGAAAACCACATCTCTTTCGATTTTAAATTAAATTTATTATAAGGGAGGATTTGAGACGTTATGAAAAATCTCAAAAAGTTAGTCTCCGTAATTGTTACGGTTGCTATGCTTATCAGCTCATTGGCTGCATTAAGCGTTGGCGCTGCAACAGGACAGTATGGAGACGTACAAGAATCAAATAGCTACTACAAAGCTATTAAAGTTCTTTCCGGTCTTGGTATTGTAGAGGGTGATGATGAAGGCAACTTCAACCCCACAAGCAATATCAAAAGATCAGAAATGGTCGCTATGGTTTGTAGAGCAATGGGCCAAGAAGATGTTGCAAAAGCATCTGGCGGAAGCTCATTTGACGATGTAGCTGCAGATCATTGGGCAGCAGGCTACATTGCATGGGGCGTTGCAGGCGACATCATTTATGGTGTTGGCGACAACAAATTTGACCCCGATGCAAATGTTAAATTCCAGGATGCAGTTGTTATGGTTCTCAGAGCGTTAGGTTATGAAAGAATTGCTCAGAGAAGCGAAAACGGCGGTTATCCCACAGGTTATCTGAAAGTTGCTTCTCAGAGAGGCGTTCTTGCAAGCACAAACTTTGACGGTGCTACAGCTGCTACAAGAGAAGTAGTTGCTCAGGTTATCTACAATGCATTAACCACACCATTGGTAGACGTTTCTTACTATGCGCCGAACCCGAAAGATGACGAATATGTTGTTTACGACGGTAAAAACGGCACAGACTTAAGAACACTTCTTACCTACACAAATGAAATTTATAAGGTAAAAGCTGTTGTAGAAAACACTGCTAAAACGGACGAAAATCTCCGTAAAGATGTTGACAACCCGAAAGCAGAGCTTGATATAATCGGTACATATGATTATTATTGGGACGAAATTTTAGACAATCAGTTCTCTTCTAAAAATTCAACAATTAAACCGTATGCAGGCGAAACCGAAGTTGGCGACTACCTGGGTTACACAGTTGAAGCCTATATCGCTGAGAATGACAATGAAGAATGGGAACTCTTAGCAGTTGTTGTTGACTCTAAGTCGACAGACTCAGAAACTGTTTCTGCTAACTTTGAGGCATATGATGAACAAGAGGGTACATTCGAGTACTATGAAGATCTTAACGATTCAAAAACCGTTAAGATTGATACGAAGACAGGCGATGATCTCTCTGTATACTATAATGGTTCTAAAATTAGTATGAAAGAGATTGAGAAAGAATTTGGTTCTTTAGAAAAATTATTAGTCGATGAAGCAAATTCTATTACGTTCATGGGTCCGAAGAATGATGACTATGACAAAATCTTTGTTACAGACTATTCTTATGCGCAGGTTGATACAGTAAGAGTTGATGAAAGCTTTGTTAAGTTTACTTCAGGCGGTTTATCTTTAGACCCCGATGACAGAGGCAATGATACATTTGTTTATAACCTCTATGACGCTGATGGCAATACAATTACATTAGAAGATGTTCAGGAAGATGATATCTTTAATATTGTCGCTCCGTTAGTTGGTGGTGAGAGAAAGCCGTTAGATGACAATGTTCCTTATATGGATATCTATGTAACAAATGAAACTGTAACAGGAACAGTTGATGAAGAAGTAGAGAAAGATTACAAATACATGATTGCAGGCGAAGAATATATCATTGATAGAAACGCAACCCTCAAGGTTGGTGATGAAGGTATCTTCTATATCACAATTGACGGCCTTGTATTTGATTCTGACGCTGCTTCTGTAGTAAACAAGAATTATTCCTTTATCGTTACATATGGTAATGATATAGTTTTCAGTGTTAAAACACATATGCTCAAGCTGTTTACTGCTGACGGTGCTCTTGAGACCTACACAGTAGCTCCCACTTTAAAGGTTTATGATGGGGATGAATTTAAAACCTATAAGAGAAATGACAAAACTCAGGATGCGTTCTTCGAAACGATTGAAGATTTAGTTGCTGATGAAACAACGAAAGAAGCTGCAATAGCTAAGCTTGGTGAGAGAATTGTTACATTTAGGACCAATGACAGTAATGAAATTACAGAGCTTAGATTTGCAAAGCAAGGTGCTAATTTTAATGTAGCATCTTCTGACAGCTATAAATATAATGAGGACACACAGGTATTTGGTAGCTGGGATTTAAATGATGATTCCAAACTCTTTGTTGCTCCGGTATCAGATATTGCTACCAATGCTTACAATGTAGATGAAGATGATCTTGAAATTGCTTCATTCTCTTCTTTAGACGAAGATAAGAATGGTGGATATTCTGCATTCTTATACACCTTTGATAGAGACGAGTACCTTGGTGCGGCACTTGTTAGTGAAGAAATTGATGGTACACTGAAGAAGTCTCACTTAGCTGTTGTTAAGACAAGATCTACAGGTCTTGATGCTGACGGTTCAGACATTGATAAATACACATTCGTTCAGAGCGGCGAAACCATTACAATGGGCGTTGATTATGACGAGATGGACGCAGTTAAAACAATGGATACAGGTGACGTTTTCCGTTACACCAAGAATGGTGATGGTGAAATCAAGAAGACAAACTTCATCTATGATGCATCAACAAGAAGCTTTGATGCTGGCGATTTCACTTATGCTAAGTATGATGAAAATGATGTTGCAATTGTTTACGGTGAAGTAACAGACATCAGAAGCAATAAGATGACTGTTGATGCTGTAGGTGTAGACGTTGAAGGCGGCCTGAAACTTACGTTGAATGAAACAGATGGTAACACCTATGCTTTAGTTGACGAAAGCAGATTGACCAGCACAAACAAATCTGCAGCTGTTAAAGCTTTGGGTAGCTCTGCAAATATCAAATCTTCTTATGGAAGCAATGAATACTTTGTTGTAGCACTTATTGGTGAAACAACACGATATGAAGACTGTGTACAGATTTTGCACAAATAAGTTTAATTAGATTTTATAATCTGAGAAAGAGGATACTTCGGTATCCTCTTTTTTTTACGCAATTTCAAAAGAAAATCTGTATATTCCAGTTGAACTTTACATCATTTATGTGATATAATTCTTTTGTATTAAAATTGCAGGAGGAGTAAAATGGCAAGGAGTTTAAAAGGTACGATATGTATTTTTATGTGCATTTACATGATTTTTGGAATTCAAGCGGTTACAGCGGAACCAGAAGTTATCATTTGGGAGCCGACAGCGCGGGTAGTAATTAAAGGAGCTGTTGACAGTGCAAAAGCAGGAGAGCCGGTGACGGTTATACTGTTGGATAAAGAAGCAGACCCGCAGAATTATCAGTCAGATGATGTCGGATTTCTTGACCAAATAATTGTGAGTGAGGACGGCGGCTATCAGTTTTCGTTTACACTCAACAAGGCAATTGAGCGGTATAAGCTGGTGATGTATCTTGCCGGTGAAAACATTACAAAGAGTGTAATTTCTGCTACCACAAACAACAAGCTGATATCTGCGCAGGTCGATATAACGCGCGGTGTTACGGCAGCGGACATTTTAGTGAATTTTACAAACGATTTACAAGTTGAAAACTCTACATATGTAGTTATTGCTTCCTATTATGATGAAAGCAATAAATTGCTTTTGGTGGAGTCTACTCCGGTGAAGGATCTATCGAATACATTTCAATCGTCAGACCGCATTACAACGCAATATCCAGATGGAGCAAAGTATTTAAAGGTGTTTGTCTGGGATTCAACGGAAACAATGATTCCCCTTGCGGCTCCGGCAAAATCAGACCTTGATGAAGTGAAAACAATTGCGTGCTGGGGCGATAGCCTGACTTATGGACGGAACCAGGGCACCGACTGTTCCTATCCGAAAGTGCTTGCAGAGCTAACGGGCCTTGAGGTTTATAACATGGGCGTGGGCGGTGAAACGGCCACAACAATTGCCGCAAGGCAGGGTGCTTTGGACATTGTCATTGACAAGGCCTTTACGATTCCGGCAGACAAAACCCCGGTTGAAATTACATTTAAGTCCTCCGACGGCGGCGTAGTAACTCCTAGAAATACAAGCGCTGGCGGCTGGAATCCCTGCACCATTAACGGTGTGGAGGGAATATTGTCAATCAGTATTAATACGGAGGTGTGGCCCCGTGTGTTAAACTGGGCCAAGTTCACAAGAACAACGCCCGGTACGGCAGTATCTGTTTCTGCTGGTACAAAACTGGTGCCCCAGGCGCAGTCTGTCAATGGCGACATCAATATCTTTTTTACCGGCACAAACGGCGGCTGGACGCCTGCGAACACCAACGCAAACGACAATTCGACTGAAGATGTTGCGGCTTTGGTTGCGCTGATTCAGAAGCAAATTGCCAATACAAAGTCTGATAAGTATGTAGTTATTGGCCTGACCAACGGTGGAACTTATGCATGGGACAGTCTGAACGCCGCGCTGGCCCAGGCGTTTGGGAACCGATTTTTAGACGCAAAAGCTTATTTGGCTTCGATGCAGGCGCTAAATGACGCAGGCATTGTGCCCACTGAAACAGATTTGCAGTTTTTAGGGGAAGGAAAAATACCTTTGTCACTCAACTGCTCACCAGAGGACACAACGCATTTAAGCGATGTTGGCTATACGCTTTTGGCAAAACAGGTTTATCAGAAGCTGTTGGAGCTTGGTTATATTTCAAAATAAAAAGCAAAACGCACCGCGAATTCCGCGGTGCGTTTTTTCTGAATATTTATAAAATAAGCATTGCGTCGCCAAAGCTAAAGAAGCGGTATTGTTCCTGAACTGCTTCGCGGTAAGCGGCCAAAACATGCTCTTTGCCTGCCAGGGCGGACACAAGCATGATTAACGTGGACTTCGGTAGATGAAAATTTGTAATCAATCCGTCTAGGCATTTAAACCGATAACCGGGATAAATAAAAATGTTTGTATATCCTGAGGCGGGCGCGAGAAAACCGTTTTCATCCGCTATGGACTCGACCACACGGGTTGACGTTGTGCCGACGCAAATCACTTTCCCTCCGCTGCGTTTGGTGCTGTTAATGATTTCCGCGGTTTCATTTGTTACATGGTAGTATTCAGAATGCATTAAATGGTCGGTCACTTTGTCTGCCTTTACAGGCCGAAAGGTGCCCAGCCCAACATGAAGCGTAACAAACGCCAGCTTTATGCCCTTTGCCTTAACCGCCTCCAGCATTTCTTCGTTAAAGTGCAGGCCGGCGGTTGGGGCTGCGGCGGAACCGTCATGCTTGGCATAAACCGTTTGGTAACGGTTGCGGTCGGCAAGTTTTTCATGAATATAAGGCGGCAGGGGCGTTTCGCCCAGTTCTGATAGGATTTCGTTAAAAATACCGTTATAATAAAACTTTACCAGCCGGTTTCCGCCTTCGGTAATTTCTAAAATTTCAGCTTTCAGCGCGGGGGCCGCAGTCTTGACATCCAGATATGCGATTTCCGCAGCGGCGGCAACCTTTGCGGCCCGCAGACTTTCTGTGTTGGAGTTTGGGGAAAAATCAGCGGCCATTACAGAAGCACTTGCGCAGAACACGGTAGTGATAGCAAGGAAAAATGATGCCATTTTCTTCAGTTTCATTTTGGGGCCTCCTTTTCAAGCATATATTTAAAAAAGAAACGCTGACATAGGTATCTGCTGACTCGTTTGGAAGTATTGGTTGGCTGCTTACTGGTTCTGCATCGGAAACACCTCTTTCTATTTGGAATATGAACTGGGTAATTGGGCTTCTATTAAATTAGACAAAAATATTGAGAAAGCGCAACGCAATAAAAAAGCATGTCAATTGTGAATCGGCTTAAGCTCCAATTCACAATTGACATGAAATGGGGAGAGCCCCCTGGCCTTCAATGTTATAGTTGGTTCAAAAATGCTATTTTTCCATTTCTCTTTTGATCAAAATATATGCTTCTTTCCGTGCTCTTGTCAATGCCATGCGGACACTGTCAGACTTTATTCCGAGTTCGTGTGCAATTTCAGCTGAACTTTTCTCTAGAATATATTTAGCCCTCAAAATGTACTGATTACGAGGAGTAAGGAGAGGCCATATACGAATTAGATAGGATAACGTCTCTTCGTGAAGGATTCGAGACTCTACTTTTGAGAAAATATCAGTCGAATCACCAATGTGATCTGTATCAATGTAGTCTATTGTAGAATGCGTGCTCTGATATTGTAAGATGATATATGCATTATTTTTACATGAAGAAATAATATAGCTGATTAAACGGTTCCGGGTGAGAGATTTTAATAAAGATATCTTGCACATTAATTTCTCCAAAGTGCTTTGCATTATGTCATCTACTAGCCAGGAGTCATTGGTATATTTTCGAATAGTGCTAAACATTAGTTTTTCGTATTGGCAATAGAGCCAGGTCATGTATTCACGATCACTCTCATCTTCTATTGCCAGAATATATACAGGAATCATATCTATTCTCTATTTTTGTAGTTGTTGAGCATCATGCTCGTTTTCATATCATTCACTATGCCAAGAATGATGGATTGGCGATTAGCAGATAGAGCTATAAAATCTTTAAGGAAGCTTCCGTTGGTTGTTGTCGTGTCTATTGGTTTTTCAAAAGTATCGGGGTTTAAATTATATGAAGCGCGACCAAGCAAGTAATCAATTGTGACGTTGAAATAGT
>ERZ773108.2533-NODE-2533-length-15451-cov-5.676604_pt1 | contig 15451 bp, 13 predicted proteins | sample MGYA00580570_ERZ773108 | MGnify/ENA primary metagenome ERZ773108 (study PRJEB29015, sample SAMEA2737840) | human gut metagenome | biome: human gut; feature: human-associated habitat; material: faeces | place: China | collected 2012 ...
CCGCGGCTCGCGGCGGCGCGGAGACGCGCGGCGGTATTCGTTTTTGCAAAGGCCGACAGCTCCATGCGCTCCTCCGGACAATATAACTACAACATACAGTATAACGCAAAAAAACACGGAGTGCAAGAAAAGTTACGGGGAAATGCACGGCTCAAAGAGAAAATCTATAAAACATTTTGAATTTTTTCGGTGGAATTTCTTGCAAGTTTGGAAAAACCTGTCTATAATATAAAAGCTTATGAACGATTGGGATCAAAAACCATAGATACTTTGTAAATTGGAGGAACATTATGAGCAAAAAGTATTGTTACCTGTTTACCGAGGGCAACGCCAATATGCGCGAGCTGCTCGGCGGTAAGGGCGCGAACCTGGCCGAGATGACCAACATCGGCCTGCCGGTCCCGCAGGGCTTCACCATCACCACCGAGGCCTGCACCCAGTATTATGAGGACGGCCGCCAGATCAACGACGAGATCTTCGCCGAGATCATGGAGTATGTGGAAAAGATGGAGAAGATCACCGGCAAGAAGTTCGGCGACCTCCACAATCCTCTGCTCGTTTCCGTCCGCTCCGGCGCACGCGCGTCCATGCCCGGCATGATGGATACCATCCTGAACCTCGGCCTCAATGAGGACGTCGTGAACGTCATCGCCGAGAAGTCCAACAATCCCCGCTGGGCCTGGGACTGCTACCGCCGCTTCATCCAGATGTATTCCGACGTCGTTATGGAGGTCGGCAAGAAGTACTTCGAGCAGCTCATCGACCAGATGAAGGAAAAGAAGGGCGTTACCCTCGACGTCGAGCTGACCGCCGACGATCTCAAGGAGCTCGCGGGCCAGTTCAAGGCCGAGTACAAGGCCAAGATCGGCGAGGAATTCCCCACCGACCCGAAGGAGCAGCTCATGGGCGCGATCAAGGCGGTCTTCCGCAGCTGGGACAACCCCCGCGCGAACGTCTATCGCCGCGACAATGATATCCCCTACTCCTGGGGCACCGCCGTCAACGTCCAGTCCATGGCGTTCGGCAACATGGGCGACGACTGCGGCACCGGCGTTGCCTTCACCCGCAACCCCGCCACCGGCGAGAAGAAGCTCATGGGCGAGTTCCTGACCAACGCGCAGGGCGAGGACGTCGTCGCCGGCGTCCGCACCCCGATGCCCATTGCCGAGATGGCCGAGAAGTTCCCCGAGGCCTTCAAGCAGTTCGAGGACGTCTGCAAGATCCTTGAGGATCATTACCGCGATATGCAGGATATGGAGTTCACCGTCGAGCACGGCAAGCTCTATATGCTCCAGACCCGTAACGGCAAGCGCACCCCCGCCGCCGCTCTCAAGATCGCCTGCGACCTCGTGGACGAGGGCATGATCGACGAGAAGAAGGCCGTCGCCATGATCGAGCCCCGCTCTCTCGACACGCTGCTCCATCCCCAGTTCGATACCGAGGTGCTCAAGAAGACCCCCGTTATCGGCAAGGCGCTGCCCGCCTCTCCCGGCGCGGCCTGCGGCAAGATCGTCTTCTCCGCCGAGGACGCCAAGGCGTGGAAGGAGCGCGGCGAGAAGGTCGTGCTCGTCCGTCTCGAGACCTCTCCCGAGGACATTGAGGGCATGAAGGCCTCTCAGGGCATCCTGACCGTCCGCGGCGGCATGACCTCCCACGCGGCCGTCGTGGCGCGCGGCATGGGCAAGTGCTGCGTCTCCGGCTGCGGCGACATCAAGATGGACGAGGAGAACAAGCAGTTCGAGCTCGCCGGCAAGGTCTACCACGAGGGCGACTGGCTCTCCATCGACGGCTCCACCGGCAACATCTACGACGGCGCAGTCCCCACGGTCGACGCCTCCATCGGCGGCGAGTTCGGCCGCGTCATGGGCTGGGCGGACAAGTATCGCCGTCTGGGCGTCCGCACCAACGCCGATAACCCGCACGATACCGCGCAGGCGGTCAAGTTCGGCGCCGAGGGCATCGGCCTCTGCCGCACCGAGCATATGTTCTTCGAGGCTGACCGTATCCCCGCCATCCGCGAGATGATCTGCGCCGACACGCTCGAGCAGCGTGAGAAGGCGCTCGCCAAGCTCGAGCCGATGCAGCAGGGCGACTTCGAGGCCATGTATATCGCGCTCGAGGGCCGTCCGATGACCGTCCGCTTCCTCGATCCCCCGCTGCACGAGTTCGTCCCCACCGAGGAGGCCGACATCGAGCTGCTCGCCAAGGATATGGGCAAGAGCGTTGCCGAGATCAAGAACATCATCGCCTCCCTGCATGAGTTCAACCCGATGATGGGTCACCGCGGCTGCCGTCTGGCCGTCACCTTCCCGGAGATCGCCGCGATGCAGACCCGTGCGGTCATCAAGGCTGCGCTGAATGTCAACGCCGCGCATCCCGAATGGCACATCGTGCCCGAGATCATGATCCCGCTCGTCGGCGAGGTCAAGGAGCTCAAGTACGTCAAGGACGTCGTCGTCAAGACCGCGGACGAGATCATCTCCTCCGTCAAGTCCGACATGAAGTATAAGGTCGGCACCATGATCGAGATCCCGCGCGCCGCTCTGACCGCGGACGAGATCGCCAAGGAAGCGGACTTCTTCTCCTTCGGCACCAACGACCTGACCCAGATGACCTTCGGCTTCAGCCGTGACGACGCCGGCAAGTTCCTCGGCGCGTACTACGACAAGAAGATCTACGAGAACGACCCGTTCGCCAAGCTCGATCAGGTCGGCGTGGGCAAGCTCGTGAAGATGGCCGCTACCATGGGCCGCGAGTCCAATCCCGACATCCACCTCGGCATCTGCGGCGAGCACGGCGGCGATCCCGCTTCCGTCGAGTTCTGCCACAAGGTCGGTCTGGACTATGTGTCCTGCTCTCCCTTCCGTGTGCCCATCGCCCGTCTCGCCGCCGCGCAGGCTGCGATCAAGGAGATGGTGTAAGCCGTATTTCCGCGCGGACAGGCATGACTGTATCATAACCGCAAGCGCCCGCCCGTTGGTCGGGCGCTTGTCTTTTGTATGGGAGTGTGGTAGAATGGCTTCGAGGCAGGAAACAAACCGGAGACCGCAAACGGAGGAAACATGAAAAGAAAAGGAACGATCATTCTTACGATGCTTCTTGTATTTGTTATAGAGGTTTGCCTGATCTACACACTCAAGGGCAAAATGGACACGCTTTTGCAGTTTACGAAAATTTTTTCGGTGTTCCTGCTCGTCCTGCTTGCGGGTCAGCTGAGAGATGCGGGAAAGAGAGAGTAAGCGTTTCAATCTGCTGAAGAGTGACAGAAGCCACAGATAATAAGAAAAAGAGGAGCGCCAAGCGGCGCTCCTCTTTGCTGTGCGGTTTTATTTCGCTCACGCCAAAGCGGCGGTGATAATGGCCATCGAATAGCAGCGCAAGGCTGCGCCTTGTCTGCTGTATGCTCGATTGGATTCACGGCGCTGCCGCGCCGCCCCGCCGTTGGCGGGGCCCCGGTCGATCCGATGGCTCGGGGGCTTACGCCAGAGCGGCGGTGATAATGGCCATCGAATAGACCTCCTGCGCGTTGCAGCCGCGGGAGAGGTCGTTGATGGGGGCGTTCAGGCCGAGCAGGATGGGGCCGTAGGCGTCGAAGTTGCCGAGACGCTGGGCGATCTTGTAGCCGATGTTGCCCGCGTTGATGTCGGGGAAGATGAAAGTGTTGGCGTGGCCGCCGACGCTGTCGGAGATATGCTTGGTCTTGGCGACGACGGGGGAGACCGCCGCGTCGAACTGGAACTCGCCGCCGATGGGGGTGTTGGGCATTTCGGCCTTGGCCTTCTCGCAGGCGTTGCGCATCTTGTCGACGTCCTCGCCCTTGCCGGAGCCGAGCGTGGAGTAGCTCAGGAAAGCGACCTTGGGGTCGACGCCGAAGATCTTCGCGCACTCGACGGTCTCGCGGCAGATCTCGACCAGCTCGTCCTCGGTGGGCTTGATGTTGATGGCGCAGTCCGCCATGGCCAGCACCTCGTTCTCACCGGACGCGGCGGGACGGACCATGATGAAGCAGGAGGAGACGATGTTGCTGCCGGGCTTGGTCTTGATGAGCTGCAGCGCGGGACGCACGGTGTCCGCGGTGGAGTAGGTCGCGCCGCCGAGCAGGCAGTCGGCCACGCCCATCTTGACGAGCATGGTGCCGAAGTAGTTGCCCTTCTTCAGCGCGTCGCGGCACTGCTCGGGCGTCATCTTGCCCTTGCGCAGCTCGACCATCTGCTCGACCATCGCGTCCATCTCGGGATAGTTCGCGGGATCGGCGATCTCGGCGCCGCGGATGTTGAAGCCGGCGTCCTCGGCGGCCGCGGCGATCTCCTCGGGATTGCCGACGAGCACGGGCTTGAGGAAGTTACCGGACAGCAGACGGGCGCTCGCCTCGAGGATGCGGGGGTCGGTGCCTTCGGTAAAGACGATGGTTTTGGGGCTCTTTTTCAGGGTTGCGATCAGTTGACCAAACATATAGAGATTCCTCCGAATTTCTGTGCCGCAGGGGGGCGGCAGGAATTAACGGGAACAGTATACACCTCTTTTTTTCGCGTCTCAACACCAAATCATAAAAAATTTACAATTTTTCCATGATTTTTTGAAATGACGAAAAACAGCCGAAAATCCGCAGATGTTGTGCCGAAGGTGTACAAAAACGCGCAGATGTGGGGCGGCGTCCCGCCGCCGCGCACCGCAGGCGGCGAGTCTTTGCGGAAAGCGGGGGTTGACGCGGCGGGAAAAAGAGGGTATTATAGCATTTGTTACAAATTGTAACCTTTTTAACGTCTTATGAGCTTGCGGAGTGAACATGGAACAGCGCAAAGGGAAGAGACAACTGAATCAGGGCGTGCGCGTCAAGCGCACGGAGGAGAAAGAGAAGCGCGCCGACCGGAGCGCGGAGCGCACCCGGGAGGCGACTGCCGTCAGAGCGAAGCGGACGACGGAGAGCAGAGCGGCCCGCGGCGCGAAGATGTCGCTGGGGCAGAAGCTCAAAGCGATCCACGGCAAGGTCCGCAAGGCGGTGCACGAATCCCGCGAGCGGAATTTCCCGGAGTCCAACGGCGTGGCGGGCCAGCTGCTGCTTTTGCTGTGCGGCCTTGCGGCCTACTGGGGCGCGCTGGGACGCGAGAAGCTGCGTCTTGCGCGGCGCAGCCATATCCGCCGCACCGGCGGAACGTCCCGCGCCGCAAAATGGTGCAGAAAGAAGTATTACCCGCTTGCCTTCGGCGGTGCGGCGCTGGTGATTGCGGCGACAGCCGTTTTTGTCTCACGCTATACCTTCGGCACCACCGTCATTTATGAGGGACAGGTGCTCGACACCGTGGCGAGCGAGCTTGAGGCGAAGCGCGTCACGGCGAGCATCGCGGACATCACCTCGGAGACGCTGGGCAAAACGTTTACGTTCTCCGACAGCTCCATTCAGTACACGAGCGGCCTGGTCGAGCGCAGCGCGGTCGTGGACCGCGCCGAGCTGGAGGAGGAGCTGACCGACGAGATGGGCCTTGTCACACAGGGCTACTCCCTCTATATCAACGGCGAGCTGATCGGCTCGACGCAGTATGAGGGCGCGCTGGAGGGCCTGCTCGACCAGCTCAAGGAGAGCTATATCTCCGAGGATACGCTGACCGTTGACTTTGTCGAGGACGTCCGCATCGTCAAGGGCTACGTCCCGACCGAAAGCATTATGAACCTCGGCCAGATCGCCGAGATCCTCAACTCCACGAAGGAGGGTGAGGTGACCTACGCGGTCGTCAAGGGCGACACCTGGAGCGGCATCGCCAACAGCCATGGCATGACGACCAAGGAGCTGCTGGCCATCAACCCCGACTTCGACATCAACCGCCTGCAGATCGGCGATGAGCTGACGCTCTCCAACGCCGTGCCGTATCTGACCGTTATGGTCACCGAGCGGCAGAACTACGTCGAGGATATCCAGTACGACATCACCTACACCGACGACGCGACCATGTACAAGGGCGACTACAAGGTCCTCTCCAAGGGCGTCTACGGCACGGCGGACGTCGTGGCGGACGTCACCTATGTCAACGGCGAGGAGACCGAGCGCACCGTCATCTCCAGCGTCACGCTCACCGAGCCGGTCACCGAGCAGCGCGCACAGGGCACCAAGGCGCGCCCGAGCTGGTATCCCACCGGCAGCTTCCGCTGGCCGACGAGCGGCCGCATCACCTCCTACTTCGGCTACCGCAACACCGGCATCCGCGGCGCGTCCACCAACCATAGGGGCATTGATATTTCCGTGTCCTACGGTACGCCGATCTACGCGGCGGACGGCGGCGTGGTCAGCTTCTCGGGCTACAAGGGCGCGATGGGCTATGTGGTCATTATTGACCATCAGAACGGCTTTAAAACCTATTATGAGCACAATTCCTCGCTCCTGGTCTCCGCCGGACAGACGGTGTACAAGGGCCAGCAGGTCGCCAAGGCCGGCCGCAGCGGCGTTACCAGCGGCGTCCACTGCCACTTCGGCATCATGTACAACGGCACCTATTATAACCCGCTGAACTATCTATCCTGACCCGAATTTGAAGGGGCGTCCGATCGGACGCCTCTTTTTTTCGGCAAAACGGCAGTTTTTTCATAAAAAATGAGCCGCCGTGGCAATAAAAGGCTTGCAATCGGCATAAAGCTATGGTAATATGCTTATGTTATTTCAGTCGGTCAGGCAGAGTGGACTTTCGGTCCGCTCTTTCTTTTGCAATTTTTGCCTTGAACAAACACTTTTGCACACGAAAGTGAGGGAGCTATGAAAAAGGTAACGGAGATCGTCGCGGAGCTCGCCCGCCCCGTTGTGGAGGAGCACGGCTGCACCCTGTGGGACGTGGAGTATGTCCGCGAGGCAGGGCAGTGGTACCTGCGCCTTTTGATCGACAAGCAGGGCGGCGTGGACATTCTGGACTGCGAGGCCATCTCGCGCGTCGTGAGCGACCTGCTCGACGAGGCGGACCCCATCGAGGGGAGCTATGTCTTTGAGGTCGGCTCCGCGGGAGCCGAGCGCCCGCTCAAGCGTCCCGCGGACTTTGAACAGTTCATGGGCGCGGACGTGCTGCTCAAGACCTACAAGCCGCGCGACGGGCGCAAGGAGTTTTCCGGCGTGCTCGCGGGCTATGACGACGGCGCTGTGAGCCTGACCGTCGGCAGCGAAACGCTGCGCTTTGAAAAGCCGGAGATCGCGCTCGTGCGTCTCCGCTGCGACTTCTGACAACCACCACTTTATCATAAATAATAAGGAGCTTATTTCCATGAAATGCGATGAAATCTTTGCCGCTCTTGCAATGCTCGAAAAGGAGCGCGGCATTTCCCAGACCTTTATGATGGATAAGATCGTGCAGGCGCTCACCACCGCCTACAAGCGCGACCACGAGGGCGTGGAGAACGTGATCGTGGACGTGGACGAGGCAAAGCGCGATCTGAAGATGTATGTGCAGAAGGAGGTTGTCGAAGAGGTCGAGAACCCCGGCACACAGATGTCCCTCGAGGACGCGAAGAAGCTCTCCGCCAAGTACGAGGTGGGCAGCATCGTCAATCTTCCGGTCGATAACGTCGAGTTCGGCCGCATCGCCGCCGGCAACGGCAAGCAGGTCATCATCCAGGGCCTGCGCGAGGCCGAGAGCGGCATGGTCTATGAGGAGTACAACTCCAAGCAGCATGAGATCCTCACCGGCGTCGTCACCCGCATCGACCCGCGCAACGGCAGCGTCGCCCTGCGCATCGGCACGGGCGCGGAGGCGACCGACGCCATCTTGACCGCCGGCGAGCAGGTCAAGGGAGAAACGCTCGTCGAGGGCCAGCGCATCAAGGTCTATCTGGTGGACGTGCGCCGCCAGTCCCGCGGCCCGCAGGTCGTCATCTCCCGCACGCATCCGGGCTTGGTCAAGCGCCTCTTTGAGCTGGAGGTCCCCGAAATTTATGACGGCACGGTGGAGATCCGCTCCATCGCGCGCGAGGCGGGCAGCCGCACGAAGATGGCGGTGTGGAGCAACGACGCCAACGTCGATCCCATCGGCGCCTGCGTCGGTCCCCGCGGCCAGCGCGTGAACAACATCGTGGAGGAGCTGCGCGGCGAGAAGATCGACATCATCAAGTACAGCGACGACCCCGCGGAGTACATCGCCGCGGCGCTCGCGCCCGCCGACGTGGTCGAGGTCCGCATGGCAGAGGACGGCAGCAAGGCCTGCCGCGTCATCGTGCCGGACGACCAGCTCTCTCTTGCCATCGGCAAGGAGGGGCAGAACGCCCGCCTCGCGGCGCGTCTGGTCGGCTATAAGATCGACATCAAGCCCAAGTCCTACAAGGACGAGGAGTAATTCGGAGGGGAGGCAGTCCCGTGCAGAAAGTGAAAAAGCTCCCGCAGCGCCAATGTGTGGGCTGCCGCGAGAGGAAGGAGAAGCGTGAGCTGATCCGCGTGGTCCGCTCGCCCGAGGGCGGGATCTCGCTGGACTTCAAGGGCAAAAAGCCGGGGCGCGGCCGCGCCGAATACGCTCGGACGCCGCCGCACCCCGGTCGGGAGTTCGGATATCAGCCGATCATGTGGCTGGGAAGCCATGTCACGATCTGCGGGAAGAGGATGCACAGCACAAACACCAGCACCTGCAGCGCCATGAACGGCCAGATACCGTGGATCGTCTCTGCCGTTGTGATGCGGTCTTTTGCGACACCCTGAAAATAGAAGATGGACGCCGCCATCGGCGGGGACAAAAACGCCGTCTGCATGATAATCGCCATCATCGTCAGGAAGTAGCAGGCGTCGAAGCCGGCCGCCGTCGCGATCGGCACGAAGATCGGGATCGTGATCATGCACACCGCGATCCAGTCCATCAGGAAGCCGAGCAGGAACACGACCGCCATCATCAGCGCAAACAGTCCCCACTTGCCCAGCGGCAGGTGCACGAACAGGTTCGTGACGGCGTTGCTGCAGCCGAGGCGCATAAAGACCGTGACGAACAGGTTGCCGAACGCAGACACGGCGTAGACCATGCTCGTGAGCTTGATGGACTCGATGAGCGTCTTTTTGATGACCTGCGCGTTGATCGAATGCGTCAGCAGCGCGATGAGGAACGACGCCAGCACGCCCAGTGCCGCAGCCTCCGTGGCCGGGCACCAGCCGAGCCAGATCGCACCGAGCACCGAGAAAATGACCAACGCGACCGGCAGGACGTTGACGATCACACCCCAGATGACCTGCTTGCGCGAGTAGCGCGCGAGCTGCTCGGCAGGCATGGGCGGGGCATAGTCCTTTTTCACAACGGCGACGATCTTGATATAGACGATGTAGGCCGCGCCCAGCAGCAGGCCGGGAACGATCGCGCCGTAAAACAGCTGGCCGACGGAGACGTTGGCGGCCGAGCCCATAAAGACCAGCATGATGCTCGGCGGGATGAGGATGCCGAGCGTGCCGCCGGAGACGATCACGCCCGCGGTGAGGGACTTGTTGTACTTCGCGTCCAGCATCGGGCCGACGAACAGCAGACCCATCGAGACCACGGACGCGCCGACGATGCCGGTCGTCGCGGCAAAGAGGATGGCGATGAGCGTCGCCGCGATCGCCATGCCGCCGCGCTGGCGGCCGAGGGCGACGGAGAGATTATCAAACAGGCGGCCGGCCACGCCGGACTGATTGAGCAGCTGCCCCATCAGCACGAACAGCGGCACTGCCAGAAGGTTATAATCCTTGCAGTATTTGAAAATGCTGAAATATACGGTCTGGAACACGTCAGGCCCCCAGAAGGCGAGACCTGACAGGATCGCCACGCCGCCGAGCGCGGCAAACAGGTAATAGCCGGAGAAAATGAACACCAACAGCAGGATGCCCATAATGGCTGCGATCGTAAGTCCGCTGACTGTCATTGCTCACCCTCCCGCTTCGCTGCACGCAGACGCTGCACCAACTGAATGATCTCCGCCAGCCCCTGCAGCGTGAGAATGATGAGGCTGATGGACATGACGATCTTGGTCGGCCAGATGGGTGCGTTCCACGAGCCGGTGCTCAGCGTCTCGAGCTTGGAGACGGAGACGACCGCGTTTTTGATGCACTCATACGACCCGCCGATCGTCAGCGGCAGAAACAGCACCGCATACAGGATCAGATCCAGAATGCAGTGCGCCTTTTCCGGCAGCTTCGACGACAGCGCGTCGATGCGCACCATCGCGCCGCTTTTCATCGCGTAGCCGAAGCCGAGCACGGCCGCGCAGCCGCCGATGAGAAAGCACGTGCCGGACGCCCACGTCGTCGGATGATTGAAGACGTTGCGCGACACGATCTCGATCAGAAAAACAATAACCAGCGGCACCAGCAGGTAAGCCGCCACCAGGCCGGAAACATCCGAGACCTTATTTGCAAACGCAATGAACCTGTCGCCGAAGCCGGCGTGCGTGTTCTGCGCGGAAGATTTGTCCATGTTTTGACCCCTCTCTGCCAAGCGGGCGGCACACGGTACTCCTGTGTGCCGCCGCTGTGCTGCGCTTATTTTGCCGTGGCCGCCTCGCTCCAGTCGCTGACGGAGGCGATGTACGCCTGCTGCGATCTGTAGATCTTCTCAAACAGCGGGTTTGCCGCGCACTTTTCCTCATAATATTCCTGCGCGACCTGCTGGATCTTGTCCAGATCCTCGTCCGGCATGCGGTAGATGGTCAGCTTGCCCTGCGCCTCCAGCTCGCGGAACTGTTCCCACGCCTTGCCGTTGGCGGCGCGGTCCTCCGCCCAGTTTTGCGCCATCATGGCCGTGCAGGCAAGCTTGATGATGTTCTGCGTCTGCGCATCGAGACCGTCCCAGATGTTGCGGTTGATCAAAAACAGGTACACCGAGCAGCTCTGGTGCACGCCGGGCACCGTCAGATACGGTGCGACCTCCTGAAAGCCGGCCGCCCAGTTGGCCGACGGGCTGGAATACTCCGCCGCGTCGATCGTGCCGTGCGAGAGCGCCTCGTAGCAGTCGCCGCCGTCCATCGTCACGACGGACGCGCCGAGCCGCGTCTCGATATTCGCCCAGTCGGACACGCCGCGGATCTTCAGACCCTTGATGTCGTCCAGACATTTGATGGGCTTGGTGGAGTGGTAGAGGATCTCCGAGTCAACAACACCGCACGGGAATGCCACGATGTTGCTGTCGATCTGCGCCATGACCTCGTCGAGCACCTGCTGCCCCTCGCCGGCAATGTACCAACCCATGTACTCATCAAACGTCATGCCCACAGGCAGCGTGCTGAGGATGCCGAGGCTGTCGTCGGAGAAGTTGGTGGCCGCCGTCTGCGCGCAGTCGAGCGTGCCGTTGGAGACCGCCTGCAGCATCTCCGTCGTCGGCACGATGGAGTTGGTGGCAAGGCACTCCATGGTCACGCGGCCGCCGGAGGCCTCCACGATCGCCTTCGACAGGTCGGACGCGTACTGGTACGGCCCGCCGCCGGAGCCCCATGCGCACTGATACGCAAGATTATAATGTTGTCCGCTTGCAGCAGCGCCGGAATCCGCGCTCCCGCAGCCTGCAAGAAGCGCTGCAGCCATCACGGCCACCAGCATCCCGGAGAGAATTCGCTTTGCTTTTTTCATGTCGGTCGCTCCTTTTTTGCTTGCCCGCCGGCGCGCGCGGCGCGGAAAACGGCGGGTGCGGATCGAAGTTGTCTCGATTATAACAAGTTGATTTTATTTTAACAATTACGAACTTTTTTGTATGTACTTACTCTTTGGTTCATCGTTACAAAAAAGTGCGTTATTGAAATCACAAAGATTTTTTGGTAGAAATAAACCAACGATTGCGATCGCCCACGCTGCCGCGCAGCGTCCGGAGCCGGCGTGTGCGTGCAAAACAGGAGGTATACTATGGAACTGAAAAAAGTATTTGAGCCCGGCAAGATCGGCAACCTTGAGCTGAAAAACCGCCTTGTCGTCAGCGCCATGTCTTCTCATATGGGCAACCCCGACGGCACGCCGAACGAGACGGTCAATGCCTACCTTGTCGCCAAGGTCAAGGGCGGCTGGGGTCTCGTCTTCACGGAGGATCTCGGCATCACGGCCGACGCCGGCAGCGACCCGGTCGTCGGCTCGCTCTGGAACGACGATCAGGTGCCCGCATGGACCGAGACCGTCCGCCAGGTGCACGCCGCCGGCGGTCTGATGGGCGCGCAGCTTTACCACGCCGGCCGTCAGCGCTCCCTCAAGGCTTACGACACGTACCCTGTCGCCCCGTCGGCGCTCAAAGAGCCCGCCGTCCCCTACGTCCCGCGCGCTCTGACTGTGGAGGAGATCCACGGGCTCGTCGCCGCGTTCGGCGAAGCCGCCGCGAGAGCGAAGAAGTGCGGCTTTGACTGCGTGGAGATCCACGGTGCGCACGGCTACCTGATCAACCAGTTCATGTCCACGTTCTCCAACAAGCGCACGGACGAGTACGGCGGCACGCTGGAAAACCGTATGCGCTTCGCGCTCGAGGTCGTCGACGCTGTCCGCGCCGCTGTCGGCCCGGACTATCCGATCCTGTTCCGCTTCAACACCTGCGACTACGTCGAGGGCGGCATCGAGCTGCCGGAGGCGATCGTCATGGCCAAGATGCTCGAGGAAGCCGGTGTGGACGCGCTGCACTGCACGCAGGGCATGTTCGCCTCCAAGCAGGCGATCATCGCGCCCGGCTTTGTCCCCGTGATGCATTATGCGGAGAACGCCGCCGCCATCAAGCGCTCGGTCAAGATCCCGGTGCTGGCGGTGGGCCGCTACAACGACATCTATATGTCCGAAGCCATGCTGCGCGACGAGAAGGCCGACTTCATCGTCATGGCGCGCGCCTCGCTCGCCGATCCCGAGCTGCCGAACAAGGCCAAGGCCGGTAAGACCGAGGAGATCATCCACTGCATTGGCTGCAACCAGGGCTGCACCGGCGAGACCGCCGTGGGCAACCGCGTCAACTGCATCGCCAACCCCCACACCTGCCGCGAGACGGAGTACGACCTGTCCATCGTGGCCGAGCCCAAGAAGGTCTTTGTCGCCGGCGCCGGTGTCGCCGGTCTGGCTGCGGCGTACGGCGCTGCCGAGCGCGGCCACAACGTGACCGTCTTTGAGGCCAGCGACGAGATCGGCGGCCAGTGGCTGTCCGCGATGACGCCTCCGGGAAAGAGCGAGTACGCCTCCCTCATCCTCAACTACCGCAACCAGCTCAAGAAGTACGGCGCGCAGATCCGTCTCGAGACCCCGCTGACCCGCGAAATCGTCGAGGCCGAGAAGCCGGACGCCGTCATCCTCGCCACCGGCGGCACGCCGATGTTCCTGCCGATCCCCGGCCTGGACAACCGCGAGTTCGTCAAGACCGCGATCGAGGTGCTGCGCGGCCGCACCCTCTACGGCAAGCGCGTCGTCGTTGCCGGCGGCGGCATGACCGGCGCCGAGACCGCCGTGTTCCTCGCCGTGCAGGGCTGCGATGTGACCATGATCGAGATGGCGCCCGACATCATCACCGATGCCGTTGCGCAGCCGCGCGCCTGCCTGCTCGAGCACATCCGCAAGTACAACGTCAAGGTGCACACCCACACCAAGCTGACCAAGGTCGGCGAGGGCACGGTCTACGCCGAGGAGTACGGCGAGCCGATCACCTTCAAGCACATCGATATGCTCGTCAACGCCATGGGCGTGCGCAGCTACAACCCGCTGCAGGAGCAGCTCGAGGGTCTGGACTGCAAGGTCGTCGTCGTGGGCGACGCCAGCAGCACCAAAAACGGCTACAAGAACATCCGCGAGGGCTTCAACGCCGGCAACGCGATCTGATTTTCTCCCCCCAATAACCGCAAAAAGCACGCCCCGCGCCGAATGGCGCGGGGCGTGTGGCATTTAAGAAGTATTTCTTTTTGACAAACGAGTTTGCAGACCGACTGCAGCGCACGCGCCGTCCGTCAGCCCGCCGCTTCCAGCAGCTTTTTGCTGACCCGTGCCTGCACGTCGATGTAGTAAGCAGTTTCCGCGTCGTTCATGTCTTCGCTCTCCCATTTTTTGAACTTATCGCACGCATCCGTGTATTTGCTCATATACTTCGTATAATCGACCAGTAGAGCAGGATCGTTCGGATTCGCATTGTATTTTTTCATGAACGCGATGTATTCATCCACAACGGCCTCATAGCTGTCCATAGCCTCTTTGAATTCCTTGCGCATACCGTCGACGAGCTCTGCATCGTTTTGCTGCGTCCCGGAGGTCGTGCTGCCCGAGTTCGTGTCCGGCGCATCAATGCGAATGCTCATGATCTGGTTGCCCACATAATCGATCGAGACATACCATCCGGCGCCGTTATTGGCACGATAATAGTTGTCGCCCTTATTGTAGTCGACCGTAAAGCCCTTATCCCGGCAGGCGCTGCGCACGGCGGTGTCCCTCGGCGGCGACAGCGACACCCTCGCCGCCATCACCGGCAGCATCGCCGAGGCGTTCTACGGCGTGCCGGAGGAACTGCAGCAGGAGTGTCGCAAACGGCTGACACCGAAGCTGGCGGAGATCCTGCGCCGGTGGGAAAGCGCGCTTTACAACGAAAAAATCTGTGGTAGAATTTGAAATGGAGAACAAAATAAGGAGGGACTTCCATGGCGATTCTGAACTTTTCCGATGTGCTTAAAAATGTGGGGCTTGATCCGAAGCGGGTAAAGCTAATCCGGCATTCGCTGGGTGACAAGGCATTCAAGAAATGCTATGACAAGAACATGGTGGAGGAGTACACCCGCGTACAGAGTGAAACCTTTAGCAACGGGTATGATTATTGGTGCGTATTTATCAGCGACAAGAGTACGACGGCAAAGTTTTTCGCCTGCTACAAGGTAAACGGCGGCGTTATTGACACGCAGGACACGAAGCCAAAGGATTTCCCACTGGAGGATTGGTTCCAAGGGCAGCGAATGTTTTACAATCTGGAGCGCATTGACCTGCTGAAGGAATACGAAGGCAGGCTCTTGATCGAATGGGGTAAAAGCGCGCTTGCTTGGGCGCAGAAAGGCACAAACGAAAAGCCTATTGTGGCCATTCGGGACAAGAAGATCTTTTCCGGCTACGAAAACGCGATCCTTACCTATGAAGAACTTCGGGAGATCGTGCAGGATCCCACGGCATACGAATCGTGGCACACGGCGCTTTCCACCGTCAACGCGGTCTACCTCATTGTTGACCGGGAAAACGGACGGAAGTATGTTGGCTCCGCCTACGGCAAGGGCGGCTTATTGGGGCGCTGGACGCACTATGTGAAGTCACTGCACGGCGACAACAAGCTGATGAAGGAGCTGCTCTGCGACTACCCGGATAGGTATACGCACTTCCAGTTTTCGATTTTGCAGCTCCTGCCAAAGGCCGTGACGCCCGATGAAGTGATCCAAACGGAGAACCTTTGGAAGAAAAAGCTGCTGACCTATGAGCCTCTCGGCATGAACGCGAACTAATCTTCCTTGCAGTATCCTCTGGATAATACATAGCTCTCACTTTCCTTTGGCAAAGCGACTG